>QMCD01007017.1_pt1 | contig 10978 bp, 7 predicted proteins | sample 1821841 | NCBI WGS metagenome assembly QMCD01 (sample SAMN01991225, study PRJNA193472) | Termite gut metagenome, whole genome shotgun sequencing project. | isolation source: worker | host: Macrotermes natalensis | reverse complement strand
GATATGGGCAGTATTTTGGATAAACTCGGCATTGCGGTGCGTACGGGGCATCATTGCGCCCAGCCTGTGATGGACAGGTTTGGGATTGAGGGAACGGTGCGCGCCTCGTTTGGGTTGTATAACACACTGGAAGAAATTGATGTACTGGTGGCAGGAGTGGAACGTGCGAGAAGAATGTTTCAGAAAAAATAAGAGGCGAAATTTTAGCCCATCTTGATAGATTATCGTATTTTTGCGGTTTCAAATGGAAGACCAAATTTTTGACATACGCAATCAGCAACGCGAAACGGACTTTGAAAACGCTTTGCGCCCACTTGCTTTCGCCGATTTTGCGGGGCAGGCAAAAATTGTGGAAAACCTGCGCATTTTTGTGCAGGCGGCGTGTATGCGTACCGAGTCGCTCGACCACGTTTTGCTGCACGGACCTCCCGGACTGGGAAAAACCACGCTTTCCAATATTATTGCCAACGAACTCGGCGTAGGCTTTAAACTTACCTCCGGTCCTGTGCTCGACAAACCGGGCGACCTTGCGGGATTGCTCACTTCGCTTGAAAAAAACGATGTGCTTTTTATTGATGAAATCCACCGCCTCAGCCCTGTGGTAGAGGAATATCTTTACTCAGCAATGGAGGATTACCGCATTGATATAATGATTGATAAAGGTCCTTCGGCGCGCTCCATTCAGATTGAACTCAATCCTTTTACGCTCATTGGTGCTACTACGCGCAGTGGTTTGCTGACAAGTCCTTTGCGGGCGCGTTTTGGTATTAATTGCCATTTGGAATATTACGACACGGATTTACTTTCGGGCATTGTCTTGCGTTCGGCTCGTTTGCTCGGCATTGCTTGCGAAAAAACGGCTGCCACCGAAATTGCAGGGCGCAGCAGAGGAACGCCGCGTATTGCCAACGCACTTTTGCGTCGCGTGCGTGATTTTGCCCAGGTGAAAGGCAACGGAAAAATCGACTTCGCGATTGCACAATACGCTTTGGAGGCATTAAATATTGATCAATTCGGGCTTGATGAAGTTGACAATAAAATTCTCTGCACGCTGATTGACAAATTTAAAGGTGGTCCGGTGGGATTAACCACTATTGCTACTGCGCTCAGCGAAGATGCAGGCACGATTGAAGAAGTGTATGAGCCATTTTTGATAAAAGAAGGTTTTTTGAAACGTACACCACGCGGACGTGAAGTTACCGAACTCGCCTATAAGCATCTGGGTAGAACGAAAAAGGCAGAACAGGGAAGTTTATTTTAAAATAACAAAACAAAAAATACTAATATGAAAGGAATTATTTTGGCAGGCGGCAGTGCTACGCGCCTTTTCCCACTTTCGAAAGCCATTTCGAAACAAATTATGCCGGTGTATGACAAGCCGATGATTTATTATCCGCTTTCCACGCTGATGTTGGCGGGAATCCGTGAAGTGCTGGTTATTTCCACGCCGCGTGATTTGCCGATGTTCCGTGATTTGCTCGGTTCGGGCGAGAGTTTGGGAATGAAGTTTGAATACGTTATTCAAGAGCAGCCCAATGGGTTGGCGCAGGCGTTTGTTTTGGGTGCGGATTTTCTGAACGGCGAGCCGGGTTGCCTGATTTTGGGCGATAATATGTTTTATGGACAGGGCTTTTCGGCAATGCTCAAACGTGCGGCGGCTATTAATAAAGGTGCCTGTATTTTCGGTTACGCAGTGAAAGACCCGCGTGCTTACGGAGTTGTGGAATTTGATGCAAATGGCAAAGTGCTTTCTTTGGAAGAAAAACCCGAAAACCCGAAATCGCATTACGCTGTGCCGGGATTGTATTTTTACGATTCTTCGGTGGTGGAAAAAGCCAAAGCGTTAAAGCCATCGGCTCGTGGAGAGTACGAGATTACGGATTTGAATAAAATATATCTGGAAGAGGGAACGCAGGGCAGTCTGAACGTAGAATTATTCTCTCGCGGTTTTGCGTGGCTTGATACCGGCAATTGCGACAGTTTGCTCGAAGCCTCTAATTTTGTGGAAACCATACAAAACCGACAAGGTTATTACGTTTCCTGCATAGAAGAAATAGCGTGGCGCAACGGCTGGATAGACAACGCGCAACTTGAGAAACTCGGAAAGGCGCTTGACAAAACTACTTATGGGCAGTATATTTTATCATTAATTTAGAATCAAGAACCAGGAGTCAAGAGCCAGGATGGCGCAAATCTTGATTCTTGGTTCTTGATTCTTAGCTCTAAAAAAAATGAAAACAATCTTAGTTACAGGCTCCAACGGTCAATTAGGAAATTGCATTGCAAAACTTCAAAGCGATTTCCCGCAATATAAATTCCTTTTTGCCGATTTGCCCGAAATGGATATTACGGACAAAAAATCAATAGCAGATTTCGTAGAGACGCGGCGCGCCACGTCTCTGCAAAATATAGATTTCATCATCAACTGCGCCGCTTACACTGCTGTTGATAAAGCCGAAACAGATGAGGCATTGTGCCGGAAAGTGAATGTAGAAGGCGTGCGTTGTCTGGCGGAATTTGCCAAAGAAAACAATGCGCATCTCGTGCATATTTCAACGGATTATGTGTTTAATGGCGAAAACTTTTTGCCGCTAACTGAAGAAATGCCCACTTCGCCTATTGGCGTTTACGGCATCACGAAATTGGAGGGCGAAAACGCTTTCCGTTTTTCGGGCGCAAACGGCATTATCATTCGTACCTCGTGGCTGTATTCGGAGTTTGGCAATAATTTCGTGAAAACGATGTTGCGGCTCGGCAAGGAGCGCGGTGAATTGAACGTGATTTTCGACCAGGTAGGAACGCCCACTTATGCAGGCGATTTGGCGGAAATTATTTTGAAATCATTACCTCAAATTGAAAAGAAAGCGGGCGTAGAAACCTACCATTTTTCCAATGAAGGTGTAGCGAGCTGGTACGATTTTTCCAAAGAAATTTTCAGCCTTGCAGGATTGCTGGTAAAGGTCAATCCGATAGAAACCACTGCCTATCCGACGCCTGCCAAGCGACCGCATTACAGCGTGTTGAACAAAGGAAAAATTAAGAAAGACTTTGGCGTGGAAATTCCGTATTGGAAAGAGCCGTTGAGGGTTTGTATCGAGTTATTAGATGCTTGAAATTAAAAACACACAAAGAATTAAATGCAAAAAAAGTTCTTCGTTTCTATACATATCAAATTTCTTGCCTTGATTGTATTTGTCTTGTTTTTCAGACAGTTTGCTTCAGCGCAATGCACTTTTGATATTGATGTGCAGGTTATTCAACAGGCTACCTGTCCTGCTAATGGCATTGTGCAGGTTACGCTCAGCGGAGATGAAATAGACCTGTCGCAACTAATAATTCAGATAAGCAGCAGCAATGGTCAGATAAATGAAGCTAAGAATATCAACGGCTTTCAGTTTACCGGATTGCCGCCTCATAATTACAGTATTACTGCCCAGACGGTATGCAAGGGCACAGAAATCGAAGTGAAAAAAACAGCGACTGTTACCATAGAGTCGCAGTACGATATGTTGAATGCCATTGCGGGTTTGCGCGAAAAATCTTTTTCCTGTCTCAATACCGGCAGTATCTCATTTGAAATATTCAATGGCAAGATGCCTTACAACGTCAGTATGATTCAAACTCCGGTAGCATACACCGGCACAACCGAATTTACTTACAACAATAATAATCTGCAAAGCATTGCTTCGCTGGCAGCCGGCAATTATGTGTTGCAAATTACGGACGACTGTTTGTCGAGCGTACCGCTGACTTTTGCGGTGGAAAAAATGGCAAGCGATTATCCTGCCAACCCATTTAACAATAATGCCTCGACAGTTACCAGTTCCTGCGACGGAGCTACGGCATCGTATGTCGATTTAAGCACTGGTCACGAACTGTATGATTTTTGGCATAATCGCAGCAATCACTATGAAGTTGCTTTTACAGTGGACGGTAGCGCAAAAAACTGGTTGCCGACGGATAATGGGGGCACTCAATCCTTTACATTGCCGCAATCTTACCGCTCTGTTCTTGCATCAGGCAAACCGGTTGATGTGTGGATGCGCTTGGCAGGTACTGATTGCGAACAGAAAGTTGATGTGTTGCAACTCGATATGCCGGCTGATATTTCTTTGACGAATACCAACAAGCTTGTTTCGTGTAACACTTTTGATGCACAATTTCATTTTGACAGTTCTGATGACGCTGCCCCGTGTCCGCCTTTTCGAATGGAAGTGCGCAACAGCGCAGGCGTTTTGATTGACAGTGCAACAGGCGTAGATGCCAATGCTCTGTTTTCACGCGGATTGCAGACAGATACCAATTATACGCTTACTGTGTTCGACAATAGCCATGTTTTAATAGGTACTCACAGTTTCCAATATACGCTTGTTCCGCCTTATCTTGCCGGTACGCCAACTTCTATCAAAAATGCAGATTGTAAAAGTTATAATTTGACTTATGCCATTTTGGGAGATATTTGCTATCCTTTGAAGCGCGAAGTTTTTGACGAAAATAACATTTTGGTTAAAACCGAAACGCTGACTTCACACAGAAGCATTACGAATTTGGAATATGATATAAATTATCGCATAGTGATTACCGATGTCAATAATAAGGTCATTACATTCGATAATAAAAAAACGATTTCGAAACAAATATCGCACAATGCTACCTATCGTTGCAATGATTATGACTTGACTTTTCGACCTCCTGAGCATTTTTGCGATACCTACGAGTGGGTGCTGACAACGGCAGACGGCACAGAAGTGGATAAAAGCACTGCTCCTGTTCCGGCAACCGTCAGTACAGCCATCAACAATTTACAGTACAACACTGCTTACAAGCTCAAAGTTTATGATGGAGAAGAAGAAGTTTCTGCCACTATAAATTATTTGCGTCCTAAACCGTATTGGCAAAGTTATTCCAATGATGACTTGCAATGCGCCGACTATCAACATTGTTTTTCCGTTAATGCTATGTACTGTCCTCCTTACCAATGGAAAATCTATGATAAGAATGGAAAAGTTGTGCATAATGGAGAGTTCGTCGCAACTAACCAGTCACACTGTGTGCGTCTGCCTTATAACGAAAATTTTTCTATAAAAATTTTTGATTCAAACAGTGTTACCGTACTCGAAAGAGCCGGAATACAGGCAAACACACCCGAAGAAACAACCTATTCATACAAAGCAAGCACTTCTATTGCTGCGCCTTGTTTCTCGGGCGAATTTCCGCTCAGAGATTCTCTCTATATATACAGTTCAAACGGTATAGATGCCGGCACTAAGATTCGCTTTATTTCCGGTCCGCAACAACCAGTGCACAAGAATGTTTCCTTTACCGCACCACAAGAGTATTTTTATCCTTTTTCACAAGACCACAGTCAATTAGAGCAGGTTGCAATAGCCGATGGCAATTATGTCTTTGAAGTAACCAATCCTTGCGGTGCCAAACAGAATATAACTATCACGTGTAAAACTAATGTATTCGAAATCCGTGATTTTTCATATATCAAAGATGACGAAACAGATGTATGTAATGGAGTGAGCCGCGTGTATCCACAGGGATATTTGTATGAAAATAGTGCTAAGATAGACAGCGTATATTTTCATTTGATGGAAACGCCAAGTGGTCCGGTAACATCACCGGGAACTGCAGCCACCCGTATTATAGCCACCCGAACAGAGCCGGAACCTTATTTAGATAACGATGATTATTTTGAGTTGAACCAAATCGGAAAATATGTAATAGGCATAAGCAATTCGCCATCGATTTCGTCTTCTTGTATAGTCGATACGATTGTCGTCAATCACACGCAGAAAAATCTCGCATTTGAAGGACGTTCGTCTTATGTCTGTTCCAGGGATGGTATTGGACGAATTATTGTTGCGGCAAAAAATGGGCGCGAACCTTATTCTTACGAATTGCGGACCGTAACCGGCATTCCCGTACCTATTGCCAATAATCCAAATGCTGCCGGTATTTTTGAGTTCGGTGCGTTGGGCGAAAATTACCAAGTGATGATAACAGACGCTTGCAACAGAAGTTTTCCGGTAAATATTCAAATTAATTCACTTGAGCAGATACCTCTCTCAAGCGGCACAGATGCGGTTTGTGCCGGTCAAGCAATAGAGCTTTCGTGTTGGCTGATGGGGGCGCAGGCATATCAATGGTCGGGTCCGAATGGTTTTATTGCCAACACGCGCGTGGTGAATATTCCAAATGTTACGGCAGCCCATACGGGTGAATATACCGTTAGTGTAAAACCGTTTGGCTGTGACGATTTCATCAACAGAACACACCATCTGAAAGTATATGACCCACAGCCGCCCATTTTGCCCGATATTATTTATCACTGCAATACTGCTACGCCTTATCAACTTACCGCGACACCCGATGCAGGCAATATAATACAGTGGTTTGACAGTAATGAAAAGCCGTTGCCTGCTGCTCCTTTGGTAGATTTGTCTGCACAGGCGACATACACTTTTTTTGCTGTGCAGACCGATGGCGAAATCGGTTGCGAAAGCCAAAAAACCAAAGTAGTGGTAACGAGCAATGCTGCCAACAATATAACTACCGATAATCGCACCATTTGCGAAGGAGAAAGCGTGCTGTTTGGCAACCGTTATCTGAAAATTGCCGGCACTTATACCCATACATTCAAATCGTCAATAAACGGTTGCGACAGCATTGTAAAACTGAATTTGACAGTTAATCCGACGCATTACACAGAATTGAACGTTGTGATACGCGACACGGAAACCTATTTTTTTGCAGGAAAAGAATTGAATGAAACAGGCACTTATCAAGACCCGCACAAAAACATTTACAATTGCGACAGTATTATTGTGCTGAATTTAAAAGTACTGCCCGATATTATTGTTCCGCCTGAATTATTTACACCCAATAATGACGGCAAAAACGATACATTTGAAATTAAGAACCTTGAACTATATCCCAAAAACAGCATCCTTATTTTCAACCGTTGGGGAAATAAAGTTTTCGAAGCATCGCCTTATCTGAACAATTGGGATGGGCGCAATCATTTCGGCATTCGCGTGGGCGGCGACAAACTGCCTGCCGGAACGTATTTCTACATTCTCAATCTTGGCAATGGAAAGGAGCCAAAGAAGGGATATATTTATCTTAATTATTAATTACCAATCGACTTTGTTTTTGCAGTTGGGAGGTTGGTAGAAATATTTTATCTTTGCGAAATTGAAAAATAAAAAAAACAACATAATTCATATGAAAACCTACTTAGTAACCGGCGGCGCAGGCTTTATCGGCGCAAATTTCGTAAAATATATGCTCGCGCAGCACGCAGACGTGAAACTTGTGGTTCTTGATGCACTGACTTACGCAGGAAATCTCGGCACAATAGCCGAAGATATTGACAATGAACGTTGCATTTTCGTCAAAGGCGATATTTGTGATTGTGCGCTTGTAACCGGGTTATTTGAGAAATATCCTTTTGATTATGTTGTGAATTTCGCTGCCGAAAGCCACGTGGACAGGAGCATTGAAAATCCGCAGTTGTTTTTGCAAACCAATATTTTCGGCACGCAAAACCTGATGGATGTTGCCAAAAAATTCTGGACAAACGGCAAAGATGAAAACGGCTATCCGGTTTGGCGCGAGGGCGTGCGTTTTCATCAGGTTTCGACTGACGAAGTCTATGGTTCTTTGGGTGATACGGGCTATTTTACTGAAACAACGCCGCTTGACCCGCGCAGTCCGTATAGTGCGTCGAAAACATCAGCCGATTTATTTGTGCAAGCCTACATTGAAACGTATAAAATGCCTGCAACTATTACCCGTTGCTCTAATAATTATGGTCCTTTCCATTTTCCGGAAAAACTTATTCCTTTGATTATTAAGAATATTCTGGAAGGGAAAAAACTCCCTGTTTATGGCGATGGCACAAATGTGCGCGATTGGCTCTATGTGGAAGACCATTGCAAGGCAATTGATATGGTGGTGCGCAACGGCAGAAACGGACAATATTACAACGTGGGCGGACACAATGAAAAGCAAAACATCGAAATTGTGAAACTGACTATTGCTACAATCCGCCGACTGATGGAAGAAGAGCCGAAATATCAAGCCGTTTTGAAAACAGATTTGGCAAACATCAACGAAGGTTTGATTACCTATGTGGCAGACCGGCTGGGACACGATAAACGCTATGCAATTGACCCTGCGAAAATAACCGGTGAATTGGGCTGGACACCTGAAACGTGCTTTGAAGTAGGGATTGTCAAAACAATCCGCTGGTATTTGGAAAATCAAGACTGGGTCAACGAAGTAACTTCGGGCGATTACCAGAAATATTATGATAAAATGTATTCAAATCGTTAAATTTTAGAGTAAGGTGTAAAGAGTAAGGTATAATTGGCTTTTCGCCAAACTGTCTTACACTTTACTCTTTACACCTTACACAATAATAAAAACTATGCAATTCACAGAACAAAAAATAAAAGGCGTATGGGTTATTGAGCCCCGCGTATTTGCCGATGCTCGCGGTTATTTTATGGAAACCTTTAAACAGGCGGAATTTGAAAAACATATCGGAAAAGTAAATTTTATCCAGGATAACGAATCGAAATCCACTTATGGCGTGTTGCGCGGTTTGCATTTTCAGAAAGGCGAGTGGGCACAGGCAAAATTGGTGCGGGTAATGGTGGGCACGGTGCTTGATGTAGCGGTAGATATTCGTCCCGATTCGCCTACCTTTGGGCAATATGTGGCGGTGGAACTATCGGCGGAAAACAAACGCCAACTGTTTATCCCGCGTGGTTTTGCACACGGTTTTCTGGTGCTGAGCGATGAGGCGGTTTTCTCCTACAAAGTGGATAATGTTTACGCTCCGCAAGCCGAAGGTTCTGTGAACTATGCCGACCCGACTATCGGTATTGACTGGACAATTCCGCAGTCGGATATGCTGTTGTCGGAGAAAGACAGGAATGCGCCGATATTATAAGAGGAAGGCTGTCTTTTTGGATAGCCTTTTTACTTACACATCGCACAACCCTCACATTTACTTAATTCTCCTCTAAATCTTTTCTCTACCAAAAAGCGGATGTTATCTTTCAAAGCATCAATGCGGATATGTTCAATCACATCATCCACAAAAGCAAACATCAGCAACATACGGGCTTCGGATTCTGAAATACCGCGTGAACGCAGATAAAACAACGCTTCATCGTTCAACTGTCCTACGGTTGCTCCGTGCGAACATTTCACATCGTCAGCATAGATTTCGAGTTGAGGTTTGGTGTTCATACGGGCTTCGCGAGTGATGCAGATGTTTTTATTGGTTTGAAACGCTTCTGTTTTTTGTGCATCTTTGGCAACTAATATTTTACCTGCAAATGCACCGCGGGAATGGTCGTCGAGCACATATTTGTATAATTCCTTGCTACGGCAATTCGGCACGGCGTGATTGATAAATGTACTGTTGTCGATGTGCTGCTGCTGGTCGCCGATTGCCATACCGCAAAGGGTCGTTTGCGCGTTTTCGCCCAATAAATCAATGCGTACATTGTTGCGGGTTTGTCCGTTGTGCAAAGTAACCTCATTAACCAACACATTGGAGTTCGCCTCCTGGCGAACAAACAGCGAACCGATATTGGTCATATCCGTACTTGTATTTTCGAGCTTGTAATGCTCGTAATGTGCGTTTTCGCCCACAAAAACTTCGGTTACGCGGTTGGCAAGGAATTTCTTGCGGTCGATAGTATGTCCGCAAACCAACACTTTTGCCTGTGCGTTTTTTTCAATGATAATCAGGTTGCGGCTGTTTGCCATCAAATCGACATCGGCGCGCATCACATTGATTAGCTGGATTGGTTTTTCCAATTTCACATTTTCGGGCACATAGAGGAAAAATCCGTCCTGCGCAAAGGCTGTGTTGAATGCCACCGAGCCGTCCTGGTCTGTTTTGGCAATCGTGCCGTAATATTTTGCTACCAATTCGGGGTGCGACTGCGCAAACTGTTTCAAACTGCCTGCCAAAACGCCTTCGGGCAATTCGTTTTGCGGTTTTTGCGTTGTATAAAATTGGTCATTGACCACAAAAAACAGATGCGAATTAATGCCCGACACGCCGCAATGAAATATCTCGTAGGGATTAACGGGAATATTCAGCGCATTGAGGTTCAGTCCGTAATCGGGTGCAAACCATTCGGCAAGGTTTGTGTAGAGGAAATCTTCCTGCTTGTTTGTTGGAAATCCCAAACGCGTGAAATCGGCAAAAGCAAGGTCGCGTTTGGCGTTCATAACCAGAGCAGAATGTTTTTCGATTATTGGTTTGCTCGAATTATAAAGGTTAGTGTATTGTTGGTGTATCATTGTTAGATATTAAACTTTATATTTTGTGATGTCAACCATTGCTCCTTTTTCGATTTGCGGTTGTACCATAAAAAACTTTTTATCTTTTTCGCGAATTACGATGTGCCAATACATTCGGTCTTGATTTTCTGTTGTCCAAAAATTCTTTATTAATGGTTCAAACTCTTTGTAGGGAATTAAGAAAAGTTTATCAGACGAACCACAACCGTAGGCTACATAAGCGTTTGGAATAGTTTTCAAAAAGTCATTTTGATATGGATGAAATGCAAACCAAAACTTTGGATATTGTCCTTGCTTATGTGACTTTGAAATAGCGCAAGTCAATCCTATTGATTTTTCTTTGTTAGTAAACGAAATTCTCGATTGTTTAATCAAGATGACACCGAGTTTCTTTTGAATCTTTGCAATGCAATCTTCGTGAAAATTAACAGGTACGGCTCTTTCTTTAGATGTCTTCCTTTTAGACATTTCATTATATTGTTCGTCTATTTCTACATATTCTGATTCAGTTAATTGAAGGTCTTTTGAAGTTAAAAAGATTAATTCAATCAGTTTGTCAATTCTTGTGTATTCTTTCGGTTTAAGCAATTCGTTTATTTGTTGTATTGTTTTTGTATCATTAAGTGTTTCTTTTAACGAT
>QMCD01002213.1_pt1 | contig 10980 bp, 9 predicted proteins | sample 1821841 | NCBI WGS metagenome assembly QMCD01 (sample SAMN01991225, study PRJNA193472) | Termite gut metagenome, whole genome shotgun sequencing project. | isolation source: worker | host: Macrotermes natalensis | reverse complement strand
AGCACTTCGTACCCTTTCGCTGGACGTGCCATAATATCCACTCCTCCAAATTGGGATTATTCGGACTTATAAGGATATAATGGCACGTCCAGCGAATCGAGCGCTACAGTATCCCTCTTGCTTTGTACAGCGACCAACATACCATTTTCCGATCTCCGAAGGAAAAACTTACAATCGAGCAGGAACTTGACGGAGAACAAATTCCCTTGTCCAATTTTGGTAAGGCACTGGTCGAATTGCACGTGGAGCATATCAAAAAACCGCCCCAAAATCATCCGTGGCGCAGACCATTCAAAGCGCCATGCAGCACAGAGGTCGCAGAGGTTCGGTAAAAATAAAACAAAGGCGAGTGACATCTTTAATCGCGATGTTGACGCGTATAAAATTTTCTTGTAAGCTTAACGTGTATCTTATATAGGATACAATAAAGAATCCTTGATAGGAGACAAAAATGAGAATCGCTGACGCGGAAGAACGGGCTTATTCGAGCATCTTGGATGCGATTACCACACAGCGGTATGTGCCGGGCGATCATCTCTCCGAGGTGCAAATTGCGGATGAGCTGAATATGAGCCGGACGCCGGTTCGCAATGTGCTGAAGAAGATGACGGCAGTCGGCATCCTCGAATATGTCCGGAACGTTGGTTGTCGCATCCCGCAGTTGTCGCCGCAAGATATGGAGGATGTCTTTTTTACGCGCTCGCTTCTGGAGGGGCAGGCGGCTGAAATCGCCGCCAGGTGCGCGACGCAGGCTGAAATAGAGAGCCTGGAGAGGCTGCTTGGGCAAGAACAGGCGTTTTTTGCCCAGGGAGAGATGGCAAGCTACACCAAGGTCAACGAATCCCTGCACCTCGGTATTGCCAAAATCACGAAAAACGGGTATCTCGATCGCTTTATTTCACAACTCTTTTGGCGATCTGAGCTCTATATCATTTTCTTCGACCGTTTCTACAAGGGGAATGCGTTACCGGAAGGGCGGTTGAAGGATCCAAAGCAGTCCCACAGTTGTCTTGAACATGAAGAACTCCTGCGTGCAATCGCGAGCAGAAAGCCGGCGGAGGCACGCGAGGCCATGCGTGTGCATCTGCAATCCACATACGAAACCCTCACACATCGTGTGCTGGTTTAGCCCGGAGGAGAGAGGGGGAGGTTGCCGAGCACGAATTTTCAAAACAGGCGCAGGTTCGTGGCGATCAATTTTATCCGTTTTGCCGACGCCCGAGGTCGATGGGCTGGCGGTGAAGGAGGAAAAGTGGCGTAATGGCTAAGAAAGTCCTGGCTCTGGGGGCGGGCAGCGTCGCCCGCCCGTGTGTACAGTATCTGTTGAAAAAGGGGCATTTCGTTGTCTCTGTGGATGTGGTGGAGAAGAACGTGGCGCGCGTGTTGAACGGGCACCCGAACGGAACGCCGCTCGTGTCCGACGCTGCCTCGAATGTGGCTGCGCTGATCCAGGAGCACAAGCCGGATGTCGTCGTCTGTCTCCTGCCGTCCGCCTTTATGGTGAGGACGGCGAAAGCCTGTATCGAGGCGGGTGTGCCGATGGTCGGCGCGTCGTACGTCAAGGACGAGATGCGCGCCCTTGACGCTTTTGCAAGAGAGCGTGGGGTGACCATTCTATGCGAGGTCGGTCTGGATCCGGGGATCGACCACATGTCCGCAGTCGAGAAGATTGAGACGTTGAAAGCGGCGGGTGGCGTCGTGGAGGCTTTCTGGTCGGTGTGCGGAGCGATTCCCGACCTTGGGTCGAACACGAATCCCATCGGCTATAAGCTCTCCTGGGCTCCCTCGAGCCTCATCGGGGCGAGCAAGCGGAGTGCCCGCATCATGATCGGTGGCAGGCAGATCGACTATCTGGACGGCGAGACGTACCAGCACCCATCCCTCGTCGAAATTGAGGGCCTCGGTTGTTTCGAGGTATATGCCAACGCGGACTCCCTGCCCTACATCGAGGGCTATGGCATCTCGGGAGTCAAGGACATCTACCGCGGCACACTTCGCTATCCCGGGTGGTGCGAGCTGGTCAGCGCAATGCAGAAACTTCGCCTCTTCGACGAGGACACGCGCGATTTCGCCGGCCGGACACACGCCTCTTTGATCCGCGAGGCGATCGGTGCTTCCGGCGCGCAAAAACCGTTGCGCGAACAGGTGGCGCAGTATCTCGCGCTGCCGGTCTATTCGGCGGTCGTCGAGAAGCTCGAATGGCTTGGCCTGTTCGAGGAGACCCCGACCGAACCGGAGAAAGGCAGCATGATGGATGTCGTGTCGTGCCGGTACGCGGAGAAGTTGCAATTCTCCCCCGGTGAGCGGGATCTCGTCGTCATGCAGCACCGATACGATGTCCGCTTCCCGCAGAGCGGAGCGCGAAAGCGTATCACGGTGACGATGGCCCAGACGGGCTCCGTGGAAGCTGACACGGCCATCGCGACGACGACGGGAACCCCGATGGGCATCGCCGCACATCTCATCCTGTCCGGCACGGTGACGGAAAAAGGGGTTCTGATCCCGACCACAAAAGAGATTTATAAACCAGCCCTCGCGGCACTGGCAGAAGAGGGCGTACGCTTTGACGAGAGAGAAGAAGATCTGAAAGCGTAGGCTTTTCGTAACCCTTCAAACGTTTTTGAAAAAAGAGCTTCAGATATATGCAACGGATTTGACTGCTACATGTTGTTCTACATCATCAGCATGATCTTGGCGTATCGGCAACTCATTCAAAAATTCGGAGGTGTTGTAAGTGAAGAACACAAGGTGGGTCGTAGTGGTTCTTACTATTGTAATGCTGACAGGGTTTGTAACGGCGCTTTTCCGCTCCGGCGCGGAGGCCGCAGACACCGGATCTGCTGGGAAAAATTACAAAAAAGAAATTGTGATCGCCATGGCCGACGAGTTTACCACGATCGATCCGATGGAAACGACGGCCGAATCCAATCAGATCGTGCAGGATTGTACCCACGACCTGCTGACCGACACGAATCTCACCACGATGCAGAACGAGGGCGAGCTGGTGGAATCCTGGGAGATGCTCGCTCCCGACCATTGGCGCTTCAAACTCAAGCCGGGCGTCAAGTTCCATGACGGCACCATTCTGAACACCGACGATGTGGCGTTCACGTTCGAGCGTGGTAAGAACAAGGGGACGACCTCCGCCTATATCTCCAAGATCACCGAGTTTATCAAGGTGGATGACCTGACCTTCGAGGTCAAGCTGGCAGCCGGGGACGTGGATTGCAACTACATGTTTGCCGCAAACTCCCTCGCCATTCTGTCAAAGGAAGCATTTGAGACCATGCCGGAGGAAGAGGCCGTTAAAATCGGCACCGGCCCTTGGAAGTTTGAGGAGTTCGTCACGGGCGACCATGTTTCTCTGGTTCGGTTCGAGGACTGCACACTCTACCCGGTTCCCAATACGGAGCGTCTGGTGTTCCGCATGATTCCCGAGGCATCCTCCCGGATGATCGCTCTGGAAAACGGTGAGGTCGACGTCATCATGTCCCCCAGCGCCACCGACTATTCCCGTCTGAAGGACAGCGATACACTGCAGTTGATTACGGAGACCGGTCGAGGCCAGCATTATGTCGCGTTCAACATGACCAACGCCGATTCCGTCTCTTCCAATCAACGCTTTCGCGAAGCGGTAGCGACCGCCATCGACAAGGAAGAGATGGTCATCGCGGCTTGGGACGGCTACGCGCAAGTGTCCACCGGCATCATGTGCCGTGATATGGGCTACTACTCCGACATCGAAGGCATTCCCTATGACGCGGAGAAGGCGAAGAAGATGTTTGAAGAGCTGGGTGTAACCGGCAAGACGATCAACCTGATCACCTCCGATGCCTCCCATCGCGTCAAGATGGCAGAAAATTTCCAGGCTCAGATGAGCAACTACGGAATCACCATCAACGTCGAGTTCATGCAGCAGGCGGCCCTGACCGAGCGTCTGGAAACCGACAAAGGCGTCGAGATGTTTATTTTGTCCTGGACCCCCGGAAAAAATGCCGACTACATGTTCCGCAACCCCCTGTATTCCAAGGGCGGGCGCAATTACGCCCATATGAACGACCCCGAGATGGACGCATTGATGGACGCCGCTGCGGGTGAGGTCGACACGGCGAAGCGCGCCAAGATGTATGAAGAGCTTCAGACCCGCCTCACGACCGAATTCATCCCGTGGGTTCCTGTTGCCCAAGCCACGCTGACGCTTGGAGCAAGTAAAGGCGTAACCGGCGCGATGCTCCACCCCGGTCTCGTTCACCAGTTCAAGATGATCGAAAAAGTTCTTGATTAATGAATGAACTGCACTTCTTCTGTTTTCTGTCTCCGATTCGGCTTCAACGCCGAATCGGAGACGCTTGATATGGTTTTCTGTTCCACTTTTCAGAAAGGAGAGCACGATGTTTCGCTACATACTTAAGCGCTTTCTGATGATGATCCCGGTTCTTCTGGCGGTTTCATTCGTTGTATATTATCTGATGGATCTGGCCCCCGGGGATATCGTATCCATGATGGCCCCTCAGGATGCCACCGAGGCCGAAATCCAAATGTTGCGCGTCGAAGCCGGATTGGACGGCACGCTTCTGCAGCGATACTTCCGGTATATCGGCAAATTGCTTCAAGGTGATCTGGGCATTGCCTACTCACTGAAGCAGCCGGTCGCCGACGTGTTCTTTTCCCGCTTCCCCGCCACGTTCAAGTTGGCGTTGGCCAGCGTCGTCGTCTCCCTGATCATCTCCATACCGCTGGGCATCGCGGCGGCGACACATCACCGCTCTTGGCTGGACGGCATCAGCATGGTGTCCGCCATGCTGGGGTTGTCCATGCCGGGCTTCTGGCTGGGGCTTCTGCTGATCATGGGGTTTTCCCTCAATCTCGGGCTCTTCCCCTCCGGGGGCAGCAGCGGCTGGTTGTCTCTGGTTCTGCCCGCAGTCACGCTGGGGGCGGGGCAAGCGGGAAACCTGACTCGTATTACCCGGTCCAGCATGCTCGAGGTGATCCGGCAGGACTATCTGCGCACCGCCCGCGCCAAGGGCGTTACAGAAAAACTTGTCATTCGCAAACACGCGCTGTATAACGCGCTGATCCCGATTATCACCGTTTTCGGCTCGACACTGGGCAACGCGCTGGGCGGTGCCGTCGCCATCGAAACCGTCTTTTCCTGGCCCGGGGTCGGAAGGCTGACCGTTCAGGCCATCAACAGCCGGGACATGGCTCTGGCCACGGGCTGTATCATCATGTTTACCATGTTTCTGACGCTGACGCTGTTGTTTGTGGACATCGCGTACGCGTATGTCGATCCGCGCATCAAAGCGCGTTATTCAAAGTGAGGTGGGGACGCTTTGGCGGAGAACAGAAAATTTACCGGGCAGGAACTTGCGGCCTATAAGAAACGCAGTCTTGCCGGTGAGGTCTGGCGCAATTATAAAAAAAGTCCCAGCGCCATGGTGGGGCTCGTCGTCATTGTCTTGATTTTAATTGCTGCGATTTATGCCCAGTTCGCATTCAATTATGAATCCGATATTGTACGGCAGAATATCCGGAACCGTTTTCAGAGCCCTTCGTCGGCGCATTTGCTCGGCACGGACCAATACGGTCGGGATGTCATGGTTCGGGTGCTGTACGGGGCAAAATATTCCCTTGCCGTCGGGATCGTATCGGTGGCGATCTCCTGCGCGCTGGGAAGCACGCTGGGGCTGATTGCCGGTTACTACGGCGGTGTGACCGAGGACTTGATTCTCCGCGTATGCGAGGTGTTCGCCGGTATCCCCAGCGTGCTGTTGGGGATTGCCATCATGTCTGCTTTCGGCCAGAGTCTGGTGGTGCTCATGTTTGCCATTGGCCTGGTCTATGTGCCGATGTTTGCCCGAACGGCCAGGGCAGCCGTGCTTCCCGTCCGGGATCAGGAGTATATCGAGGCGGCACGTGTGTCGGGTCTTGGCGATTTCAAAATTATTTTTACGCACGTGCTGCCGAACTCGATGTCCCCGATCATTGTCCAGGTCACAATGGGCGTTGCAAACGGCATATTGACCGCCTCCAGCCTCAGCTTCCTTGGGCTTGGCGTGCCGGTCCCGGCACCGGAATGGGGTGCCATGCTTTCCAGCGCCCGGGAGTTCATCCGGGACTACGGGTATCTCTCCTTCTTTCCGGGATTGGCGATTATGATCACGGTGCTTGCCTTTAACCTGATGGGCGACGGTTTGCGGGATGCTCTGGATCCCAAGCTGAAGCAGTAACGGGCGTGAAGAGACGAGAGTGAAGAGATGGAAAAGGATAAGAACGACCTGATTCTCGATGTTCAGAATCTCAACGTGCGCTTTGAAACCGAGGACGGCATCGTCCGAGCGGTCAATAACCTCAATCTGCGTCTACGCCGAGGCCGCGCGATCGGCCTTGTGGGCGAGACCGGTGCGGGCAAGACGACCACGGCACTCGCCCTGCTCCGGCTGGTCCCTGACCCACCCGGCGTTGTCGAATGCGGCAAGATGGAACTGGACGGGAGAGACCTGTTGGGGATGTCCGTCAAAGAGTTGGAAAAGACGCGGGGCAAGGATATCGCCATGATTTTTCAAGATCCCATGACGGCGCTGAACCCGGTGTTCACCGTCGGAGACCAGATTGCCGAGAGCATTCAGATCCACGAAAATCTTACGCCCATCGAGTCTCAGAAGCGGGCGGTCGAAATGCTGGAGCTTGTGGGCATTCCCGGTGAGCGTGCCAACGAGTATCCCCACCAATTCTCCGGTGGGATGAAGCAACGGGTGGTCATCGCCATTTCGCTGGCGTGCCACCCCCAGTTGTTGATCGCAGACGAGCCGACGACGGCGCTGGACGTCACGATTCAGGCCCAGGTGCTGAGCCTGATGAAGAATCTGCGCGAAAAATACCAGACCTCCTTTATCATGATTACTCACGACTTGGGGATCGTCGCCGAAATCTGCGACGAGGTCGCCGTCATGTACGCGGGCAATATTGTGGAGCAGGGTACGCTCGAGGACATCTTCAACCGGACGAAGCACCCTTACACCGAGGGGCTGTTCAATTCGCTGCCCAACATCCTGGACCGAAAGGCCATGCTGACCCCGATCAAAGGGCTGATGCCGGACCCGATCCATCTGCCCGAGGGATGTGCGTTCCATCCCCGTTGTCCGTACGCCGACGAGAACTGTAAGACCGATGTGGCGCTGCGGCAAATATCCGACACCCACACTGTGCGCTGCCATGCTTACGACAGGCCTGGCTTCCACATCAAACGCAAAGAGGTGTGATCGATGGCTGAGACGATTCTTCAGGTCAAACACCTGAGCAAATTCTTCAAGACCTCCAAAGGGTTGCTTCATGCCGTGGACGACGTGGACTTCACGCTGGAAAGAGGAAAAACGCTGGGTCTCGTCGGTGAGTCGGGCTGCGGAAAGTCCACGACGGGGCGCGTGATTCTGCGGCTGCTCGAACCGACGGCGGGTGAGGTGATATTCAACGGACAGGACATCAACAAGCTGAATCGCACCCAACTCCGCCAGGCGCGAAAAGATATGCAGTTGATCTTCCAGGACCCTTATTCTTCTTTGGACCCGCGGAAAACGGTGAGCCAGATCATCAGCGAGCCCATCATCGCAAACAAAATTTATCGGTCTTCTGCCGATGTCAACAATCGGGTCGCAGAGCTGATGGAAATCGTCGGTCTTGCCGTCCGCCTGTTCAACACGTATCCCCATGAACTGGACGGCGGTCGCCGTCAGCGCATCGGCATCGCGCGGGCGCTTGCCATGGAGCCCAAGTTCATCATCTGCGACGAACCGGTTTCGGCTCTGGACGTCTCGATTCAAGCGCAAATCTTAAACCTCTTGAAGGAACTTCAGGCCGAGTTCGGTCTGACCTACATCTTCATCACCCACGACCTGAGCGTCGTCAATCATTTTTCCGACGATATCGCCGTGATGTACCTCGGAAAAATCGTCGAGAAGGCGTCGGCAGAAGAGCTCTTCGAGCACCCGCGCCACCCGTATACCCAGGCGCTTTTATCGGCGATCCCCATCCCGGTGCTGGGTGCAAAGAAAGAACGAATTCTGATCAAGGGCGAGATCACGTCCCCGATCAATCCACCCAATGAATGCCGCTTTATGAAGCGTTGCAACTACGCAAGCGATCAGTGTAAATCCCTGCCGCCGCTTGAGGAAATTTCACCGGGCCACTTTGTCGCGTGCCATTTGGCTGAAAAATTGAAATAATTAAGAGGGTCGAATAGAGATGCGTTTTGGGATTCTGAAGGATATCAAGGAGGGCGAAAATCGCGTAATCTGCACGCCACTGGAAGTCAAGTCCATCGTCGAGGCCGGCCACAGCGTTCTTGCCGAAAAGGGCTGTGGTGTGTACGCGGGCTTCCCCGACGCAGCCTACGCCAAAGCGGGCGCGGTCATTGCAGATACAGCCGCCGAACTGTACGCTACGTGCGATTTTGTCGCCAAGGTCAAGGAGATCGAAGCGTCCGAATATAGCATGCTCCGGGAAGGGCTGATGCTCTACTGCTGTATCCAGCCTGCCGGTCACCCCGAGGAGGTGCAGGCGCTGTTGGACAGCAGGTGTATTGCGATCACCGCCGAGGACAGTCACCGCTACGGCTCCCCAAACTGTGAGGCGGCGGGCAAACAGGGGGCGCTCTTCGGGCTGGAGTCCATGCTGACGATTCACGGCGGCAAGGGAAAATTTGTCGGCGGTTTCGCCGGAGCGCCCGCGATGAATGTCCTGATCCTGGGCGGCGGCAATGTCGGGCAGGGCGCCCTCTCGGTCCTGTACGCGCTCGGTGCGCACGTCTCCGTCATGGACACGAATGTTGGCGTGCTCAAAACGCTCAAGGAGCGCTATGAAAAAATCAACGCCATGGGCTGCACAAAAGAGACGATCGCCTCGGTTCTGCCCCAAACCGACCTGGTGATCAACTGCGTCAAATGGCCCAAGCAGCGGAAGGATTTCCTGATCGACCGGGAGATGCTGAAGCTGATGGAACCCGGTTCGGTGCTGGTGGACATTTCAAATGACAATCCGGGCGCCATCGAGTCGAGCCATGAAACCCACCACGATCACCCGCGGTATGTGGAGAACGGCGTCGTACACTACTGCGTCAGCAACATCCCCGGCGCGGTGGCGCACTCGACATCGGTCTCTCTGGCTTCGGAAACCCTGCCGCTTCTGCTCAGTATTATGGACAACGGCCTTGTAGAGGCCTGTGTCCGGGACGGCTACATCCGCCGCAGCCTGACGGCCTACCGCGGCTATCTGACCCATGAGGAAACCAGCGCCATTCAGGGCCGTCCGTGGATTCGCCCCGAGGATATTCTGGGCATCGCCGACCGGAAGCTGGACCCGGCGCCTCCGGCCACCACGACCCGATCGGATCATTGGATCGACATGAATTCGCTTTGCACGTTTTGAGGAGGACTCGCCATGCATTTTGTCAGGGATTACCGGCTGGAAAATTATATCCTCGACACCGAATGGGGCGATCTTCCCGCGGAGGTTCGGACGCGGCTGAAGGGTTGCTTTCTCGATCTGGTTTGCGCGTTGATCGTCGGCAGCCGTAGCGATCAGTTCAAGGCCGGTATGAAGATGGCAGATCAGGTCTACGCGGCAGGCGACATTGCCGTCGTCGGGACGCAGAAACGCTTCGGCGTTGTGGGCGCCGCAACGGTCATGGGCCACTCCTCGAACGCCTTCGATATCGACGACGGCTACAGCATGACCGCCATCCATCCCGGAACCTCCTTTATCGGCGGCGTGCTTGCCGTCGCCTATGAAAAAAATATTTTGCGGAACGATTTTCTGACCGCCCTGCTCGTGGCCTATGAGACGAGCATGCGCAGCAGCCACGCCGTGATCGATCACTACGAATACAGCCACAGCAGCGGCACGTTCGGCTCCATCGGCATCGTTGCTGGGGCTGGTAAAATCTGCGGACTGACCAGGGAGGAGCTGAACAACGCGCTTTCGGTGGCCGACTTCAACGCGACTATGGCACCGGGCATCATCAGCGTCGAGTATCCCTCCATGAACAAGGACGGCGTGCCCTTCGGCGTGATGGTCGGCGCGCTCGCGCTGATGGACTCCATGAACGGTTTCACCGGCAACGGGTATCTGCTGGAGGAGGATCGGTATCGGCACTATCTCGAGGATCTGGGCCGCGATTACTATGTGATGAAGCTCTATTTCAAGCCCTATCCCTGTTGTCGCTGGGCCCAGCCCGCCATCGACGCCGCGAAGTGGGCGATGGCCGAGTACCATCTGACACCGGACGATATCAAGCGGATGACCGTCCACTCGTTTGCAAGGGCGATCCAGCTGTCAAAAATTTTGCCGGTCGCGACCGATGAGGCGCAGTACAACATCGCCTACCCGGTGGCGGCCGCGGTCGTGCATGGCGATTTTGGACTGGAGCAGGTGCGATCGGAAGCATTTGGCGACCGGCGGGTCGTCGACATGATGGGCAAGCTGGCGTATGCGGTCGATCCCGATATGGAGGCGAGCTATCCGGCCCGTCGTATTGCGCGGGTTGAGGTCGACACGATGGACGGGCGGCATCTGATCTCCCCGGCGTTCGAGCCCCGGGGGGAGGCGTCGGAAAACATCGGTTTGAATTGGCTGGCGGATAAATTTCGGGCATTTACCCGCTCGATATTCTCCGCAACCGGCCAGGACGCCGTGCTGGCCATGATCACCGGCGACGCCGATGTTCCGCTACGTGTCATCGTCGACGAAATCAACAAGCCTGAATACTGGTATTGACGACGAACGCCCGGTCGTTGCTAGAACGACCGGGCGATGCTATACTTCGCACACAATCGAATAAAAAAGATCCGGGTGTTCGGGAATCCGGTGAAAAACCGGAGCGGCCCCGCACTGTGATCGGGACGAAACCGCACGATGTCACTGGTCGAAAAAAATGACCGGGAAGACGCGGGAGTAGGACGAACGAGAGCCAGGAGACCGGCCGGA
>QMCD01002212.1_pt1 | contig 10987 bp, 6 predicted proteins | sample 1821841 | NCBI WGS metagenome assembly QMCD01 (sample SAMN01991225, study PRJNA193472) | Termite gut metagenome, whole genome shotgun sequencing project. | isolation source: worker | host: Macrotermes natalensis | reverse complement strand
AATGACTAACAGTGAATTATTAATAGACAAACTTGAACAATTTGTCAAAACGTATTACAAAAGTATTGTAATAAAGGGATGTATTTTGTTTATTGCTATCTTTTCCATTTTATTCGTCGGATTGGCATTATTCGAGTATTTTGCTTACTCCGATTCTATTTTACGTGCAGTTTTATTATATTTATTCATTGGCATTAATACATTCATATTAATATTCTTAATTATTCGCCCTTTGTTAAAAATCTGGGGAATAGGAAAACGCCTTTCATACGAAGAAGCAGCTCGAATTATCGGGAAGCATTTTCAGGAGATTGACGACAAGCTGCTTAATGTTTTGCAGTTGAACGATATGGCACAACAAGGTCAGGTGCTAAGTATGGAGTTGTTGTTGGCATCTATAGATGAAAAGATAAAACAGGTTCGTTCGTTTCGCTTTCAGGCAGCAGTGGATTTTCGAAAGAATTTGAAATATGTAAAATATGCGGTAATTCCGGTTTTGGTTATTGTTACGGTATTCATTTGGGATTCGCACGTTTTTACTGAGCCTACGCAACGTATTATCAACTACAAGCAATATTATGAAAAACCGGCACCATATCATTTCATTATTGAAAATGATAAGCTTACTGCTTTTCAGAATGAAAACTTCACAGTTAATATTCAGGTGGAAGGAGATGAAATTCCACAGGAAGCATTTATCGAAGTGGGCAATGCGACATACAAATTGCAGCGAAACAGCAATACATCATTCAGCTATGAGTTCAAGAACCTGCAACGTACAGCAAACTTTCATCTTTTTACGGAAGAGGTAAAATCACAACCATATCAAATTGAAGTATTACCTAAGCCAATGCTTATCAGTTTTTCCATACATCTGGATTATCCTTCTTATATTGGGAAGCCATCGGAAACAATGGATAATCGTGGAGACATTAGCATTCCACAAGGGACAACAGTTACATGGAAATTTAACTCCCGCAACACGGATGAAATTGTTTTTTCGGTGGAAGATAACAAAATCCGTCTAGATGCAAGCAAAGACAATTCCCGGCATAGCATGCGACTGATGCAAAACCTCTCTTATTCGGTTTCCAACAAAAATAGATATATCACCAACAGCGATTCCCTGCAATATTTTATTAATGTAATTGCAGACCAATATCCGGCTATTGATATAATTGTGATTAACGATTCCGCTTTTATCGACCGTTTTTATTTCAAGGGAACTATTGGGGATGATTATGGATTTACCAAGTTGCAGTTTATTTATGCTATTTTCGACAAAAACAATAAAGAGCTAAATCGGGAAAGTGTGGATATTCCCTTCCATCAGGGAGTTAATTTGCAGGAATTTTATCATTATTTCGATGCTCAAACTATGAGTCTGGAAGCCGGACAAACCTTAGAATATTATTTTATGGTTTGGGACAATGACCAAGTAAATGGTGCCAAATCGTCTAAATCAACAATTATGAGCTTTTCCATGCCAACATTGGACGAAATTCAACGGCAATCGGAAACTGCAAATGCTCAAACCCGCACGGAACTGGATAAATTGCTAAAAGAAAGTGAAAGCATCCTCAAAAGTATCGACGATTTGAGAAAGAAAATGGTGGATAAGGCACAGCCTTCCTGGCAGGAAAAAAAGCAAATGGAGGAATTGCTCAAGCAATTGCAAGATATTAAGAAGGAAATGGAAAACATTTCTATGGAGCAACAACGCCAACAACAAATCAATGAACAATATAATGATTTGGATGAGCAGATTTTGGAGAAACAGCGTGAAATACAAAAACGTTTTGATGAATTGTTTAGCGATGAGATGAAGATGATGATGCAAGAGTTGCAAAAACTGATGGAGCAGAACATCGACAAGAATAAAATGAATGAAATGCTGGATAAAATCAAATTCAATTCGGAAGAAATTAATAAGCAGTTGGATCAAAATCTGGAATTGTTTAAAGCTCTGGAGGTGGAATCAAAAATGGAAAATCTTATTTCCAAAACTACTCGTTTGGCAGAGGAACAAAAGAAACTGGCAGAGCAATCCGCACAGAAAAATACTGATATAAATGACATTAAACAAAAACAGGAAGAACTAAGCCGGGAATTTAAAGACGTTCAACAAGAATTGCGTGACCTTGAAAAGCTAAATAAGCAATTGGAAGACCCTTATAATTTAGACAAGACAAAACCATTGGAACAAGAAGTCGAAAATCAACTTCAGCAAGCACAGGAACACTTAGAGAAAAAGCAAAAAGAGAAAGCTGCCGAAAAGCAAAAAGAAGCCGGAGACAAAATGGATGAGCTTGCCGAAAAAATGGCTCAAAGCATGATGGAAGAGCAAATGGAAGATCTGGGTGAAGACATAAACACTATGCGGCAGATTCTTAACAATATCATACGAACTTCTTTCCGGCAGGAAAATCTGATGCAGGGAACTGCTAAAACCGATATCCAAGACCCTGCCATGCGGAAAATTATCCGGGATCAATTTAACATGAAGGATAATCTGAAAATGATTGAGGATTCTATTTCTGCTGTTGCCCGTCGGCAGGTAATGGTTGAACCTTTTATTACGAAGGAAGTCACAAAAATCAAGCAGGCTCAGGAGCAAATCATGGATTTGTTAAATAACACACAAGAACCCAGTCTGCAATATTATTTTAAGAATCGAAATTCTCAAATCGCTTCGAAGCAACAATTTGTAATGACATCTCTAAATGATTTGGCGTTAATGATTGCCGAATCTATCAAAAAGATGCAAGAGAAAAAGCAGGAAGGGGATGCTGCGTGTAAAAGTGGAAACTGTCGCAGCAGCAGTAAAAATGGATCGAAGCCGAAACCGGATTCTAAATCTGCAAAGTCAATGAAAGAAATGCAGGAGCGACTCAACAAGCAGCTGGAAGAGATGCGGAAGAAAATGGAACAGGGCAAAAAAGATGGCGGTCAAAAGCCGGAGAACAAGCCGGGAGGACAGCAGCCGTCAATGAGTGAAGAATTTGCCCGTGCTGCTGCACAGCAGGAAGCTATTCGTAAAATGATGCAGGATTATCAATCCGAACTCAAGAAAGAAGGAAATGGAATGGATGGACAAATTGATAAAATGCTCAAAGAGATGGAACAGACCGAAAAAGAATTAGTCAATAAAATCATAAATCAGCAGACAATTAACCGACAACAACAGATACTAACCCGTCTGCTGGAGTCGGAACGTGCCGAAATGGAACGGGAAAAAGAAGAAAAACGCGAATCAAAAGAGGCAAGACTGCTACAATCCAACCCGCCGGCATTTATCGAAGAGCAACTTAACAAAAAGAAAGAAACAGAACTCTACAAAACCATTCCTCCAACCTTGAACCATTTCTATAAAGATAAAGTAAATGCTTATTTTTATCATTTTGGAGGGAAATAAATTAGAAAGGCGGAAGGACATAATCAATCAAAAAGTAAACAACTAAGCTAATCTTCATATTACTTTGTAAAAATCCTTTGTGTTTCCTTCGTGAAACCCCTTTGTGCTACTTTGTGATATTATCTTATTCTTTCACATACTTAATATTCTCCAAAGAAAGAAGCTCATTCTTCAAACAAAGAAACTAATTCTTCAAACGAAAAAGCTAATTCTTAAAACAACGAAGCTAATTCTCCAAACAACGAAACTAATTCTCAAAACAACGAAGCTCATTCTCCAAACAATGAAGCTCATTCTCCAAACAACGAAGATAATTCTCCAAACAACGAAGCTCATTCTCCAAACAATGAAGCTCATTCTTTAAACAACGAAGCTAATTCTCCAAACAAAGAAGATAATTCTTTCCAAATTAATTAAACTAATCCAAACCATAATCCACTGAATCAAAAGTCCCCTTTAGGGGATTTAGTAGCAAAATAAAACATATAATTAACTTCTATAACTTCTATAACTTCTTAACTTCTCATTCCATCATTCCCTTATTTTCTCCATAAAAAAATAGATATAATTTTATTTGTAAATAAAAAAAATTATTTATCTTTGCAAAACTATTTAACATAAAAAATAAGCGAACATGACAAATCTACAGAATGCCAAATTAAATATGTACCAGAGCGTACTTGAACTATGCAAAACGAATGGAAAGCTATATGCCGAGATTCAGGTATTTGCCGAAACTGTAAAAACATTGGAAGATAATATTAAGAATATTCGAGATACTGAAGGTATGCAAAAGAATATTCCGATTACAGGGGTCACGAAAAAGAAGCAGGCAGCGGAAGATCATCTTGTGGAACTTACGCTTCAAGTTGCAAATGCTACCTATGTCTTTGCCATTAACACCGGAAACACCGAATTACAGAAGCTTTCAACTACTACCAGAAGCAAGCTTTCCAAGATGGAAGGTAACGCACTCTTGAGTAAGTCCAAAAACATAAGCGAAAATACCAAGAAATATATTGCAGAATTGAAGAACTATGGAATTAATGAGGAAAGCATTACTAAGCTTAATGCTGCCATTGCCGGATTTCATCAGCTCATCTCTAAGCCACGCGATACAACCGTAGAACGGAAAGTCTATACAAAAAAGCTATCTCAGCTTTTTACAGAAACTGATTCAACTCTATATGATAAAATGGACAAGCTTATTGAACTTCTCAAATCCTCTGCTCCGGATTTCTATGACGCTTATAAGGATGCCCGAAATCTTATTGATACAGCAAGCCGGAGAAAAAAAGATAATCCATCACAGGATAATGAAGAAATAGCTAAGGAAATATAAATTCGATCCTAAGGATAGAAATATTTTAATGCTTATTTACTTATTTGATTATTTGCTTATAACGAAGCGAACAGATAAGCTAATGCCTTCATGTTACTTTATGAAAATCCTTCGTGAAACCTTCATCTTACTCATTCTCTTATTCCCTTATTTCCTTATTTACTATTATAGCTTCCTGTAACTTCATCTAACTTGCCTAACTTCTATTAATCTAATAAATAAACCTAAAACTTACGTTACAAATATTTACTTAATATCTCTATTCCTTTTTCTAAATTTTCTTTAGATAGAGAAGCATATCCTAAGCGTATTCCGGGAACAGCTTCTCCAAAACTGAATCTGTCGGGAGTATAAAAATCCATTCGATTGGAAAGAGTCATTTTTTGTAGCTTTTGGAAATCTACATTTTCTGTCGGCTGAATCCAAAATGCCAATCCACCTTCCGGCTTTTTATATATAATTTTATCTTTTAGATAATAATCCAGAAGAGCATCAAAGAAATCTCTCTTTTCCAGATAATAATTAACCATTCTTTTTTTATGTCTTATTATATCACCGGAATGTATCAGTTCAAGTACTGCCTGTTCCATAATATTATCCCCTTGCAGATCTATAATTTTCCGCAGATGTCCTACTTTTGTAATAAAATCAACCGAACTGTACAAATATCCCACACGAATGGCAGGAGCTATCAATTTGCTTAACGTCCCTATATAAACATAATCATAAACTCCTTCGTACGCGGAAACAGGCATCACAGGACGTTGACCGAAATGATAATCATTATCATAATCATCTTCAATAATAGTGAATTGATATTTATTTGATAATTCTATTAGTTTCAGTCTTCTGTCCAAACTAAGTGTAACGGTAGTAGGATATTGATGATGTGGTGTAATATGAATCGCTTTAACATTATATTGCTGCAGGGCAAGTTCTACTTCGTCTGTTTTGATGCCTTCTTCATCTACAGGAATAGGAATTAGTTTCGCTCCCGCATGAAGAAAAGCTTCCCATGCCGGTCTGAAACCGGGGTTTTCAATTAAAACAACATCATCTTTCTTGAGCAAACACTGTGCTGTCAGGAACAATGCCATCTGACTTCCTCTTGTAATACATATTTGCTTCGCCGAAGTATTCATGCTTCTATTATGATTCAACATGGTAGAAATTGCCTCCCGAAAGTGAATATCTCCAAACTCGCTTGCCAGATTCATCATTTGCCACTTCGCTTTCTGCGTGAATAGTCTTCGATATGTTCTTGCCAGCTCATCCATTGGAGCACGGGAAGTATCGGGAAGTCCGTCATCGAAAAAAATCAAATCGTTCCGTGGTATTTCCTGATTATGCAAATGCTCTACAATATTTTCTTTTGCTGATGGAATGATAGAAGGGAGCTTATCGGAAACATAGCTTCCTTTTCTTTCCGAAGTGCACAGCCATCCTTCAGCGAAAAGAATATCAAATGCCTGTATAACCGTATTGCGATTCACTTTCAGCAATGAAGCTATCCGCCGTGTTCCCGGCAAGGTTTCTCCTGCTTTCAATGTTCCGTTTTTGATATAAGTAATAATTTCATCTGCAATCTGTAAATAAACAGGCTTGGAAACAGTCTTATCTATTTTAAAATGAATAAACCAAGGTCTTAACATCTGGACTATTATTATTTGTTTAAACTGGCGTACAAAAGTAATCCAATTAAGCAATACTTTTGCAAACAGTGAAAAATAATATTTAAAAATATATAGATAGAATGAAAGCAAATAATGAAAGACACGAATTAAACAAAAATTTAGCTCAAATGCTTAAAGGCGGTGTTATTATGGATGTATCAACACCGGAACAGGCACAAATAGCAGAAGATGCCGGAGCGGCAGCAGTTATGGCACTGGAAAGAATTCCGGCAGATATTCGGGCTGCAGGGGGAGTATCTCGGATGAGTGACCCGAAAATGATAAAAGGGATACAGGAAGTTGTCAGTATTCCGGTAATGGCAAAAGTTCGGATAGGACATTTTGTGGAAGCCCAGATTTTGGAAGCATTGGAAATTGATTATATTGATGAGAGTGAAGTTCTTTCTCCCGCCGATGATAAATATCATGTAGATAAAACAAAATTTAAAGTTCCTTTTGTTTGTGGTGCGAAGAATTTGGGTGAGGCTCTTCGCCGGATTGCAGAAGGTGCATCTATGATTCGTACTAAAGGTGAGCCCGGAACGGGCGATGTTGTTCAGGCAGTTCGGCACATGCGGGCAATGACTTCTGAAATACGGCGGATACAAGGCATGCAGGAAGATGAATTATATCATGCGGCAAAAGAAATGCAAGTTCCTTATGAACTGCTAAAAAGCGTTCATATAAATGGAAAATTACCTGTCGTGAATTTTGCTGCCGGCGGTGTGGCTACGCCTGCCGATGCCGCTTTGATGATGCAGTTGGGAGCCGAAGGTGTCTTTGTAGGTTCAGGAATTTTCAAGTCGGGCAATCCGGCAAAAAGAGCTCAAGCGATTGTTAAGGCTGTTACTAATTTTAATGATCCTGACATTTTAGCCGAAATCTCTGCTGATTTGGGAGAAGCAATGGTTGGAATCAATGAAAGTGAGATACAATTACTAATGGCGGAAAGAGGAATTTAAGCAATCCTGCAATGAAAATAGGAGTTTTAGCTTTACAGGGCGGATTTATCGAACATGTCCTGATGTTGGATTCTTTAAATGTCGATTCCTTTGAAATCCGGAAGAAAGCAGATTTGGATAAACAGATGGATGGGTTGATTATCCCCGGTGGAGAGAGTACAACAATGGGGAAATTGTTAAAAGAGCTGGATATTTATGATGAACTGAAAAAGCGAATTATAAATGGTTTGCCAGTTTTTGGAACTTGTGCGGGAATGATTTTGCTGGCGAATAAAATTTCAGGAACCGATACAGCACATTTCGGAGTAATAGATATTGAAGTGAAAAGAAATGCCTACGGTCGACAGTTAGGAAGCTTTTTCACGGAAGCAGAATTTAAAGGAATCGGAATTATTCCTATGGTATTTATCCGCGCACCTTATATTGAATCTGCTGGATTGGGTGTGAAAATATTGTCAAAAGTGGATAATCATATTGTTGCAGCCGGACAAAATAATGTTTTGGTAACTTCGTACCATCCTGAATTAACATCGGACAACAGAGTTCACCGTTATTTTGTGGAAAAGGTTGTATAAGTGTATTTTTTTTTAACCATTCAAGGATTTATGAATTATATTACTCCGTTTATTTAAAATAACGTGAGTTCGGGATCAAATGAAGTTACTTATAGTTTAAAGTTTATCGCTATAATTTCATTTAACTTGCGTAACTTCTATTAATCAAAAAAGTAAATCCCGAACTCACGTTATATGTAGTCAGAAACTCCGTTAATTCAAAATAAATATTTATAATTCGTTTCTAAATTTGAAAATTAAAATATTTTCTGCTGGAAAACGTTAAAAGTATTTATATGAAATGTATTAGGATTTGATGAAAAACTATCTTTTTATAGTATTTGGATTATTCTTGTTTAGCTTTTCTGCGTATGCCCAATATGTAGACAGTATGGTGTACACAAGGTTTTACTATCCGGATAGTGTTTTGTCGAGTGAAGGCTGGATGCGTGAAGGACAGCCGGATGGGTATTGGAAATCCTATTATCCCAATGGTGTTATCCGCACGGAAGGAAATCGTAAAGATTTTTTGTTGGACAGCACATGGAAATTCTACAACAACAGGGGCGAAATCCAATCTGAAATAAGTTATCTAAAAAGTATTCGCCATGGAGTGAATCGTATTTATACGGAAGAAGCCATAGAAGAATATAATTATGAATTGGACACAATCAAACGGGGACGTTGGTATGCATATTCAGGGCAGATAATTCGCACTATTCCTTATGAAAGCGGCGTAGAAAATGGTCTTGCAAAAATATATGATACACTCGGAACAATTATTGGAACGATTGAGTATCTAAATGGGTATCCTGTCCGGAGAGAACGTATTAACCGAACCGATCAAAATGGATTGAAACAAGGGGTGTGGAAATTCTTTTGGGATAACGGTAATCTGCAATTGGAAGGCGTTTATCAAAATGATAAGAAAAGTGGATTTTTCAAATACTATGATTTGGATGGTAATTTTCAACGGATTGAAAAATGGGAAAACGATATCCTGATAGAGAATGCGCAGGAAACAAAAAAACTTGACCGGAGAGTGGAATACCATCCGAATGGAAAACTGAAAACGGAAGCCTATTTTTTTAAAGGAACTCCCGATGGCATTCGCAGGGAATATTCTCCCGAAGGAAATGTTATTCAGGCATACATGTTTAAGAATGGTATTCTTTTAGGCGAAGGAATTATTGATGAAGATGGAAAAAAACAAGGTGCTTGGAAAGAATATTATGAAACCGGTCAGTTGCGTGCTTCGGGAAGATATTTGAATTCCAAACCAATCGGAGAGTGGAAGTATTATTTTGAAGACGGTAAAATAGAAATTACCGGAACCTATACCCGCAGAGGGGAAAAAGACGGCGAATGGATTTGGTATTATCCTGATAAAAATATTCTCTCAGTAGAAAATTATGCGGAAGGTCTGCCGGAAGGAGAGTCGTTCAGCCTTTCTATGGAAGGCGATACACTTGAGCATGGGATGTATGCCGACGGTTTGGAAGAAGGTAAATGGATGTATGTTAACGATAGCGTTTTGGTAGAAGGTTTTTATGTTGGCGGGCAAAAAGAAGGCGTTTGGAAAACGTATTATTCCAATGGTAAATTAAAGCGTTCAGAAGCCTATTTTAATAATGAATTGGATGGACGTTCCTTATTTTATTGGGAAAATTCTGTAAAAAAAGCAGAGTATACGTATGTCAATGGTTTGCTCAATGGGAATGCCTACCAATATGATGAAGAGGGAAATTTGCTATATACAACAACCTATCGCATGGGAGTTGAAATAAAATACGAAGGAGTTAAAGTTACTCCGGAGATTGATATTAGTTTTGAGTGAAAATCATAGAAAGATATGGAAAATCTGCATATTGATGATTATACGGTTGCATCGTATCATACTGATTCTACACAACAGTTGAGTGCGGTTGCATTGTTTTGTTTTTTACAGGAAAGTGCGTGGAGACATGCCAATACCAATGAGTTCGGATGGCATCATCTGGCAGAAAAGCAACAATTTTGGGTGTTGTCGAAAGTGCATGCTCTTATTCATCGTATGCCTCAATGGACTGAAAATATTCGTTTGGAAACTTGGGGAAAACAACCCGAACTGTTAACAGCATTCCGTGATTTTGAAATCTTTGATGAAAATAATATGCCGGTAATTTCGGTTGTTTCATCCTGGCATATTTTGGATATGAATACACACCGACCTGTGATGATAGAAGAGTTTGTTAAAAAATTCCCCATCATTCCTCATCGTTATGCGATGGAAAAGAAACCGGAAAAAATAATTATGCCGGAAACAAAGATACAGGGAAATGTATTTGCTGTAAAGCCGAGCGACATAGATATGAATCAGCATGTGAATAATACCCGTTATGTGCAATGGGCAATGGATGAGATTCCGTTTAATTTTCAAAAGATGCACAGGCTGGCAGAAATTGATGTTAATTTTGTCAAAGAAGCCCGTATAGAAGATAGCTGTTTTATAAAGACATATTGTGAAGATACTACTTTTACACAGGCAATCATTAGCGAGAATGATAATAAAGTGTTATCTTTGGTAAAAAGTAAATGGGTTGCCATTTAATGTGAGTTCGGGATGACAATAGTAAATAAGAGGACGTCATTCATTTGCGAGGACGCACAGACAAAACCTAAGAGCGTTATAGCGAGGAACGAAGCCATCCGGGATTGCATGCGATACAATGGCGAAGTGGGGCAATGGTGAAATGGTAAATAATTACCAATTGCTTAGCGTTAGCCTGAAAGGCTTTATTTTCATAACCGCAGGTGAACGCAGTGTTACCTGCGGGAAAAGCAAACGTGTTGAGGCATGGAATAAACGCACTCCGTCATGACGAGGCATGAAGCACCCGAACGCGAAGCATGTGAGAGCATCAAGACTTTAGTTGAGATAATCCCGATCAGATGAAAACGGCGAATGTCACTCAGGAAAAGCTCAAAGGCACCAGCAAAACCATCACCGAGAAGGATGTCACCGCCTTAAACGACATTTACAGCACGGTAATTGGTATAGC
>QMCD01002211.1_pt1 | contig 10987 bp, 11 predicted proteins | sample 1821841 | NCBI WGS metagenome assembly QMCD01 (sample SAMN01991225, study PRJNA193472) | Termite gut metagenome, whole genome shotgun sequencing project. | isolation source: worker | host: Macrotermes natalensis | reverse complement strand
CATAATACACCAAACAAAATTAATAGAAATATTTATTTCTTGTGATGATTTCTGCAAAATATTTGAATCATATACAGCAACAAAGATGTTTTCCTTGAGTAAAACATCCCACAACAAACCACAAATAAGCTATAGTGAAATGATGACAATAGTATTGTTTTATCATCTCTCAGCAATGAAATGCTTCCTTTAAGCATTTTTTAAAAACCTTGGCGGACGATTTTTATTTCAACTGCAAAAGAGGGATTTTCGGAGTAAAATTTTGGCTGGCAACTTGAAAACATTGTTTTGATATTAAATTGGCTATGAGGCAGATTTTGATCATTGAAAACAGATACACTTGTTTCCCTATTCCGAGTCAATAATGGTTTGCATTTTGAAAAACAGATACCCGTCATTCTCAACTCTTTTTGCCATGCTTCAAAACCTTTGCGTCGATGTAGAATACGATCTCTTCCACAATATTGCTGCAATGATCGCCAATGCGTTCCAATTTACGGATAAGCAGTATGAGTTTTAACCCGCAACGTATAAACGAAGGATTTTTTTGCAAATAGTCGCTTAGAATATTAATAGATTCGTGATAAAGCGTATCTACTTCGTCATCTTTGGATAATATTTTTCCCGACATTTTTGTGTTTTCCGATTCTAATGCGACAAAACTGTCCGATAGCATAGAAGTCAATACGTCAAATATCCTTTCGATTTGCAGTTCTTCAATAATTTGCGGTTCGATACTATTGCAATCATCATTTATAACATGACGGGCAATGCCTTCGGCAAAGTCGGCAATACGTTCGAGCGTAATGCCAATCTTCATCAGCGAGAGCACCAGTCGCAGATCAATGGCTACAGGACTGTAAAGGGCGATGTAATTTTCACAATCGCTTTCTACTTTCAGTTCGAAAGCGTCTACACGTTTTTCGCGGCTTATAATTTCCCTTGCCAGTTCTATATCGCCATTTAGTAAAGATTGTTTTGATTTTTCAAGTTGGGAAATAACCAATTTCCACATTTCATTTACTTCTTCTTTCAAAGATTGTAACTCTTTTTCGGTATGCTTCATATTAATTAAGAATTGAAAGTGAAAAATTGAGAATTAATGTTTCCCGACTCCCACTAAATTTGTACCTTAGTTTATTATTAGTTTTAACTTTTAAGTTATTATTTATTATGGATAATATTTTAGCTCCCAAGTCGTATAAGTTTGCATTGAGATGTGTAAACCTGTACGAATTTTTATTGGAAGAGAAAAAAGAATATATTTTATCAAAACAAATGCTTCGAAACGGAATTTCTATCGGAACGCTGATTAAATAAGCAGAGCATACGCAATCAAAAGCTGATTTTTTAAATAAAATGAATATTGCACTTAAAGGGGCAAAAGAGACAGAGTATTGGTTAATGCTTTTAAAAGATAGCCAATATATTTTTGAAATGGCTTTTAATTCCTTGCATAATGATTGTGATGAACCCATTCGATTGCTTGTAAGTATCGTGAAGACAACAAAATCAAAACTCAACAAATAATTCTCCATTTTCAATTTTCCATTCTCCATTAGCTTACCCAAACCTTCCCGTAATATAATTTTGAGTTTGTTCTTTATCGGGGTTGAGGAATATTTTTTTCGTATCGTTGTATTCTATCAGTTCGCCCAACATGAAAAACCCTGTCTTATCGCTCACACGTGCCGCCTGTTGCATGTTGTGGGTAACAATGACAATGGTATATTTTTGTTTCAAAGAAAAAATAAGTTCTTCTATTTTAGATGTTGAAATAGGGTCGAGGGCAGAAGCCGGCTCGTCCATCAGCAGAATAGAAGGATGAACAGCCAAAGCACGGGCAATACATAAGCGTTGCTGTTGTCCGCCGGAAAGCTCAAATGCCGATTTCTTCAATTTGTCTTTCACCTCATCCCAAAGAGCAGCCGATTTCAAGGATTCTTCCACCCGTTCAACAATAAAGGATTTATTTCCCATGCTGTTGACACGCAATCCATACGCTACATTCTCAAAAATAGATTTAGGAAACGGATTTGGTTTCTGAAATACCATTCCCACCTTCTTCCGAAGGTCATCCACCTGTATTGACTTTTTATAAATATTATCTCCGTCAATAAGGCATTCACCTGTCAGCTTTGTGTTGTCGATTAAGTCATTCATACGGTTGAAAAGACGTAAAAACGTAGATTTTCCACAACCCGAAGGTCCAATCAACGCCGTAACAGTGTGGTCATCTACTTTCATACTGATATTTTTCAACGCATGAAAATCACCATAATAAAAATTTATATCTTTTGTTTCTATCATTGTCGTCATTTTTTCTTGTACAAAAGTAAAGGCATAATATTACAATGCCGGTAAGATATTGTTACGAAACGGTTAAGAAAAAAAGGAATAAATACAGAGGAGAGTTACAGAGTGGAAATTTGCAGCCTGCAAAAATTCATTACACGGCTGCATGGGAAATTTGCAGCCTGCGAAAATTCATTACACAGCTGCATGGGGAATTTGCAGCTTGCAAAAATTCATTACACGGCTGCATGGGAAATTTGCAGCTTGCAAAAATCTATTACACGGCTGCATGGAGGCTTCGTAGCTTACGAAAGCATTTTACATGGCTGCATGAAGGTTTCGTAGCTTACGAAAGCATTTTACACGGCTGTTTGGAGGTTTCGTAGCTTACGAAAGCGTTTTACACGGCTGTTTGGAGGCTTCGTAGCTTACGAAAGCATTTTACACAGCTGTTTGGAGGTTTCGTAGCTTACGAAGGCATTTTACACGGCTGTTTACCCTTTTGCAAGCTACCGAAACCATTTTACACATTAAATACACGCTTGTATAAAAAATTATTCCTTTCTGATTCAGAAAAAACGACGATTCGCTTGTTCAGAGTGTCATTGCTGTAAAAATAACTTAATTCACGAAGTAGCACGAAGGTTTTTACAAGAGGCTCGACCGGAACTATAGTACAAATAAGCATTGATTCCGAACTCATGTTATAATTAAGACAGACAAAAACAATAGAATATCATTTCTTTTTATAAAAATGATTATCTTTGTGTCTGAAATAAGGTAATAGATCTTAGAGATGAAGGGTTAGAAATAAATATTTTACAAATCAACAAATAAACAAAGTAATATGATATCCCAGAAGCAAGAACTGCAATTACAACAAAAACTGTCTCCTCGTCAGATTTTGCTGATGCGATTATTGCAAATACCTATTGCATCATTAGAGCAACGGATAGAACAGGAACTGGAAGAAAACCCGGCTCTTGAGCTTGTTGACGATGAAACAGATAATGATGAGATTACTCTTGAAAACGATAACGAGTCCGATGATTATTCATCCGTAGAAGCAGAAAATATCGAAACAAAAGAGGAAGAGGCTAATTATGAGGAATACATCAATGAACCTGAAATTAATATGGATGATTATTTCGGAGAAGATTATGAGAATTTTGATCGTGTCCCTTCCGCGTCCAATTCAGGGAAAGATGAAGAGCAATTAGATAGAGATAGCATGTATGTATCTCATGAAAGTTTTCAGGAAAGTCTGCTGGCACAATTGGGCATGTTCGATCTTTCGGAAGAAGATGAAAAGATTGCAATTTTCCTTATTGGCAATATAGATGAAAGCGGATATTTATCCCGTTCAGAAAAAAATATGATTAACGACCTATTGTTCAACATGAACATTTCCACTACAACTGAACATTTGGATAAGCTTATTACAAAAATTATTCAAAAATTTGATCCGCCGGGAATAGGAGCACGTACTTTGCAGGAATGTTTATCCATTCAATTGGAACGTGCTATTGACAGAGAGCAACCCGAAGTTATTTTGGCAAAACGAATTATTGATAAATACTTTACCGAATTTACAAAAAAACATTTCAGCCGTATCCGTAAAGGTTTATCTTGTTCCGATTCACAGTTTGAAGCTGCTTTAAATCGTTTATTAAAATTGTCTCCTAAGCCGGGAGCTATTTTTTCTTCTGTTGAAGATATTAATTATATTGTACCGGATTTTACCGTATCGGTTAACGAAAAAACGCAGCAATTGGAATTATCTTTGCAAGGAGTAAATATGCCCGAACTACGAATAGGAAAAATGTATCAGGGATTATATAAAGAATTACAAAGCAAAAAGGCTATCAGCAATGCCGAACGCAAAGAAGCCATAAATTTTGTGAAACAAAAAGTAAATGCAGCACGCTGGTTTATTGAAGCTCTTTCTCAACGGGAACAGACTTTATATAAAACGATGGAAGCTATTATGAATTATCAAAAGGAATTTTTCCTTACCGGAGATGAGATGATGCTTAAACCTATGGTTTCTAAAGATATTGCTGCTCAAATCGAAATGGATATTTCAACTGTTTCGCGTGTTGTCCGGCTAAAACACGTATTGACTCCTTATGGTGTATATCCTTTAAAATTTTTCTTTTCCGAATCTATGACTAAGGATGACGGAGAAGAGGTTTCTTCTCACGAAATCAAAAAAATAATTTCTGATACGGTTGGCTCGGAAAACAAAAACAAACCTTTTACCGATTTGGAGCTGTGTAATATTTTAAACGAAAAAGGATATAATATTGCCCGTCGTACCGTTGCCAAATATCGTGAACAATTAGGAATTCCAGTAGCAAGATTGAGGAAGTAGAATAGTTAATTTTCTTTATTTCTCTTATTTCCCTCTTGCATCAATTTCTCCTGATATTCAATTGAAGCTTTATGAAGAAGGTCAAGCAAAGACTCTATAAAAGCAGTATCCAATTGTTGTTCTTTGGCAAGAACAAGGTTCTGTTTCCTCACTTTTTCCCATCTGTCAATTTGCAAAATAGGAATAATATGTTCTTTTTTGTAAGAAGCAATTTGCTTAATAACTTCAAAGCGTTTTCCTAACAGATGAATCAATTCCTTATCAATGGAATCCAGATATTCACGGTATTTTTGTAATGTATTGTCTTTAATCTCTGTTTTGGAAGGAATAATTAACCTGTCAATTATATCTTTAAATTCAGGGATAGATAATTGCTGTTCTTTATCGCTCAATGCTTTGGAAGGATTCTGATGCACTTCCACCATCAATCCGTCGACATCCAGGAACAATGCTTTTTGAGCAATTTCAAACACAAATTCTCTTTTCCCTGCAATATGACTGGGATCACAGTAGATTGGAATTTCACGATGAGAACGTTTAAATTCTATCAACAATTGCCACATCGGGTCATTTCGATAAGGGAGTATACTTCCTGTTGAAAATCCGCGGTAAATGCCGGCTGTCTTTTTGATGCCTGCTTTTGCTATCCGCTCAAAATTGCCGTACCACAATTGCAAATCGGGAGAAACAGGATTTTTAATCATCATACTGACATCCGTTCCCTGCAAGGCAGAAGCAATTTCATCCACTGCAAAAGGATTGGTGGAAGTGCGCGCTCCTATCCAAAAATGCTTGATTTCCGCTTGCATCGCCATTTCCAAATGTTTGGGAGTTGCAACTTCTATACAAACAGGAATTTGATATTGAATTTGAATATCTTTCAGCCATGCCAATGCCTTTTTACCGGTACCCTGAAAACTGTTTGGAGAAGAACGTGGCTTCCATATTCCACAACGAAACATATCTATTTTCGCGGACTTTGAAAGTAATGCAACTGTAGAAAATAATTGTTCCTTGCTTTCCACACTGCACGGACCGGCAATAAGAAGCGGTTCATTGTTTTTTTTGGGAATTATCGTTTCGATGGGGATTATGTTATTCATTTATATTTACTCCAAATCAATAACTCCTCCGCCCACAACATCCCCATTCTCATAAATAACAGCAGACTGTCCCGGTGTAATAGCAGAAACCGGTGTTTGGAATTTGATATGAACACGATCTTCATATTGCTCTATCAAAGAGAGTTGACCTTTATCTTTATACCGTATTTTTACTTCACCGGTAAATCCGGCAGGGAGATGAGTGTATTTCTGCAAATTATAGTTACGAATTATTAAATTGTCCGACAGAAGATCTTCCTTATCTCCCAAAGTGATTTCATTGGTTTGAACATCAATTTTACAGACATATTTTGGTATTCCGAAAGCTACAACCAAACCTTTACGCTGTCCGATGGTATAAAAAGGAAATCCTTTATGCGTTCCTACAATTTTTCCGGAAGTATCCACGAAATTTCCGGGCAGACAAATTTGTTCCAATTGCGGAACATACTTGTGCAAAAACGCTCTGTAATCATTATCGGGGATAAAACAAATATCATAACTTTCCCGTTTGTTAGCAATCCTCTCAAAACCCATATTCAATGCCATTTGACGGATTTCATCTTTTGTATAAGTTCCTAAAGGAAAAATTGTTTTTGCCAGATGATCCTGGGGTAAACCCCACAATACATAACTCTGATCTTTTTTAGGATCTTTTCCTTTAGAAATAAAATATCGTCCATTTTCCTGCTTGATAATGGCATAATGACCCGTTGCGATATAATCGCAATGCAATTCTTCTGCCTTTTTAATTAAGGATTTCCATTTCAGATTGATATTGCACAAAATACAAGGATTGGGCGTGCGAGCATGTAGATATTCATCAATAAAGTTTTGAACAACAATGTTTTTAAAAATCTCAGTAAAATCTAAAACATAATGTGGAATATCTAATTTTACAGCTAAAGAGCGGGCATCATTAATTGCATCGTTATCGCAGGAAGCGTTTTGTTGCAATGAGTTGCCGGAAGTCCACAATTTCATGGTAACTCCAATTACTTCATACCCTTGCTGTTGTAATAAAATAGCGGCAACCGAACTATCCAAGCCGCCACTCATTGCCATTAAAACTCTTTTGTTATTCATTGTCTTCTTCTGTTGGTGCACTGGTATCTAACAAAGATTTAATATCCTTATAATAATCATCATACGTATAAACAGGAAATGAAGGAGTAGGTTTGACTAATATTTCGGCTTCATTTTCGTCAATCGGAGTAACTTTTTTGATTGCCTCATACGAAGATAAAAAATTCTCATTCAAGAAAATAAATAACTCAACTCCTGCTAAATTGGCAATATCAAGCAGCGAATTATCTTCACTGAGCATAACTTTATTCCCGTTACGAAGCTGGATAACAATATTTTCTCCCGGATTATTATAAAAATAAGCTATTGATTTGGCATCCAACTTTAACCATTGCACCGGCGTTTTGAATCCCAGAACAGTACGTTTGACTTTCTGTTTATCAAATTCTTCCACTTTCAACTCATTACCTTCTCTATTGTAACAAATCCATATCCCGTGACGAAGTCCTGCAACGTATTGACCTTTGTTCCAAACCAATCCATTTACATAATAGCTTTCATACTGACCATCTATTTTCCCCTTTTTATAATTCCATTTCAGACGAAGTTGTCCTGTAGTATAATATTCCCTGTATTCGCCATGCAAAACATCATTTTCCCAAGGTTCTTCCTTCAACAAAGTTCCATCTTGCGAAGAATATAATTTAGAAACACCATTTTTCTTGCCGTTTTTGTAATAATCTTCTGCAATAAGTTTCCCGCTATTATTGTAATACAACCATTTTCCATCTTTTACCTTATTGATAAATATTCCTTCTGATGCTTTCTTGCCATTGGTATGAAAAGTAACAGCATCCACTCTGGGAGAATTGGGGTGATAATAAAGACTGTCTTTTACTCTTTTATTTGGATGAAAATGAATAAAATACCCAACAGGTTCACCATTATAAAAGGTGGCTTTCCACAACAATGTCCCATTTTCATATTTAATCCATGCACCGTATTTTTTTCCAAATTTATCTGTTCTGTTTAATGTATCGGATTGAGCATCAGCTATAGAAACAACAAAAATGAAATTGCAAATAAAAAGACTTGCTATGCGTAATATCTTCATATACTAATTATATTTATTTACAAAATTACATCATTTTTCAATTTACTAAAAGAGAATTTTAAAGGTTTTACCTTTATCGTTTTATTCCGACAAGCTTTGCCTGTTTTCTTATACACAGGTAAAACCTGTTTGGATAGAACGGACGAGGCAAAGAGCCATCGTCCGAACGTTAGTGTTTACGTTTTGAGAACAGCCTTTAGCGAACAGGGAATAGCCTCAGGAGAACAGAGGTCATTTTACTTTATATTTTTTCCTCTATTTTGTATATCTGTTGGCCAAAATAAATGGTCTTTATCTAAAAATACTATATAGAAAACATTGTCTTCAATATAGCCTGCAACGACCTCTTTACTATTTTGAGTGATATGTATAACAGACCAAACCTCAGGAGATGGAATATGCTTTGGTTCTTTAAATTTAGAATTGTCGGGAAGTTGATATTTGTTTTTTGTGTATGACTTTATTAATTGTTGTCTAAGTGCATCGGCAGAGGGATATTGTCCAATTTGTTGTAGTCGTTTACACAAGCCAGATAATAGTCCTAAATGTTCCCATTCTTGAATGGTTTGACCTTGGTTATTGTCAAGCTTGGACCAGCTAAATGAAATAGAAATATCATTTTTAACTATATTTCTATTTCCTCGTTTTCTTTCGTATCTATTTGGATTACTTGGCATACATTAGACCTATAAGTTTTTCCGAAATATCTATTGTGTTTGCGGCTCCGAAATTCATTTCTAAATATTTTTTCCTAAAATCAGAGGAATTCCGAACTACCGAAGCGTTAAAATCAGACATAGAATATAGTTCGGACGAACCAAATTTGTTTTTATCAACAAACCAAATCTGGTCTCTTCTAAATGTTTCTTTGTCCAAAAGAACTGCATCTAAAGCAGTTAATATAAATTGAGCATTATTTCTATTCAGTTTATGAAAAAACTCTATGAGTTTTTTTGTTAGATTTGGGTGTAGTTTAGAATCAAACTCATCAATAAATAGGATTGAACCTTTTTGTAAACAAAAATATATCGCTCCTAATAAATAAATTAATTTTACAGACCCCTCGCTTTCCTGTTCTTCCAAGTCGAAGCCTATTGTTTCTTTAATAATTTCATTTTTATCGAACTTATTATGATAAGCAATAATTCTATTCTCTTCACTTAATGATAAATTTGTTATATTAAGAAATTTCACGGCAATAGAAAGCCATTTTCTGAAATTATCATTTTTACTCAATAAATCCTTTGTCAAACGACTATAGTGTAAATTTTTCAAACCACTTACAGAAGCAACATTTCCAAACCACTTGAACAATTGAGAAGATAATTCGCCATTATTCTGCGCTAAATAACTTAAAAATAACACATTTGAGTTTACATTGTCTTTAAATTTTTTCCCTTCAGGAAATCCTGACTTATTTATTTCAAAATTATTATTTTCTCTTTTAAACAATGTAACTTCGGTTTCTCTCTTTCTTGTTAACCACTCTTTTACTATTTTGACTCCTTTTATTTCAAAACCATATCTGTATAGTGTATTGTTTTGAATAAAAGTTACTTCAAACATAGAAGGTTCTTTGTCAGAGTTTTCACTTAATAAAAAATTTAACACTGAAGACTCTTCTCTATCTTCATCTTTTTTCAATGAATCGGCAAATGAATTATGAAGTTTATTCAGCATATAGCCCATTGCTTTTATGAAATTAGATTTTCCACCTCCATTTGAGCCATAAATAATTGCTGTTTTTAATAAATCAAAGTACTCAGTTTTTATAATCGTAGTATCTTCCAATTCTTTGAAAGACTTTACTTTTGTCATTAAGAAACTCACTGTGTCTTTATACGACAAAAAATTTCTAAATTTGAATTCTACTAACATATGATTCTATTTTTCTGCAAAGATAGTAAATTATTCTAACATACTACCACTAAATGGCAAAAAACTGCTTTTATTTTTAATTTCTTTTCTGCCTCTTCTGTCAGTACTTGTCCTTAACTGACGGCTAACTTATAAATACACACTACTTTCCGCTTGCATATTCACTTAATAGTAACGTATAAATGCTATTATCACTATTCTTGCAAGATTTATCGCATCATTATGGTATCATCACCACCTCTTCAATCCAACCCACACACTCTATACCTCATCTTCTTTCCTCTTACTTCCACCCCGCACATCGTGAATACGGCGGGTATTGAAATATACGGTCAGAAAAGCCTCATCCTCTACAAACCATCATCCGAACATCAGTGTTTGCGTTTGAAAACAGCCTCGGCAGGGACGTAAATACAGTATTACTTCTTCACTATTCCCAAAACCTCCAGCAGCTGTGGCTTTCCATAAAGAGCGATACGGGCAATTGCACGGAAATCACTATACCAGTTGAACAATGCATTAAATGTCTCGTCCCGTGTCAAGGTGGATTGTTGGGCTTCCCCTATTTTTTCCAATTGTTTGCTGTTTAATTCTTCCACCATGTTTACGGCTTTTAAATCTTCTTCAAGTCGCTCGAGCGTAATTCCAAATTTTTCCATAACGACAAGCTCCTCCTGACTATTCAGCAGATTTGTATATAATATACGCGCTTCCCTCAGCCATCCCGAGAGACTCTTACTGCGTTTTCCCATAGCATTAAAGCGGCTCAATAGCTCTACATTTCCTTTAAAAGCTACGCGTACAATCTTTAAGACGACTATATAATTAGCATGAGCAGATTCCTGTTGCTTACTTACCGTGTCTGTGGCAATGTATTGATCACTGTATTTTTTCACATGTTCAGCCATCAGTTTTAAGGCTTTGTCTAATAGCGATTTTCCCTCTGCCAATCGTTTTTCCGTATATCCGTATTGTTCCATCATGGCTCTGATTTCCGGATTATTCACAGCTCCTAAAATACCATTTTCGATTGTGTGCAATTTCTTTGCAATGACTTTTCCATTCATGCTTAATTATATTTTAATCAGGTTATATATTATTTTTTTCATAGTCCTTTGTCATTTTTTCATAGTCCTTTGTCATTTTTTCATAGTCCTTTGTCATTTTTTCATAGTCCTTTGTCATTTTTTCATAGTC
>QMCD01006128.1_pt1 | contig 10988 bp, 9 predicted proteins | sample 1821841 | NCBI WGS metagenome assembly QMCD01 (sample SAMN01991225, study PRJNA193472) | Termite gut metagenome, whole genome shotgun sequencing project. | isolation source: worker | host: Macrotermes natalensis | reverse complement strand
CCTCTTTATACGCGGCGGCAACGCAAAATAGCACCGATTCCAGCAATTCCACCGCCGTTTTCTCGGGTACGGAGCTGCTGTCCAGGTTGGTGTACAGGGCAATCTGGCGCTCCATCACCTGCCACAGCTCCGCGGGGTCAATGGGCGGCAGGCCGCCCGCGGCGCTTGCCAAAAATGTCCCCGGGGCGCCCTCATACAGGGCCAGGTTGGAACCGGCGTTCACCGTAACGGGGGCTGATTTCAGGTTCTCATTGTTCGCCGTCATTGCCCTCCCCACTGCCGTCTGCGTCTTCCCCGGCAAGTTCTTCCTCCCACAAGGGGCCAAAGCGGGCGCGGCGGGCCAAATTTTCCAGCAGTGTGCCGCCTAAATATTCCACCGAGCCATGGCAGGGCCCATTGAATTGCCGTTCCATAAACTCCAGCAATTCGTCGTCGGGCAGGGCCTCCATGCCCTCGTTTTTAAAATGGTAAAAGCACTCCAGCAATTCATTCACGATGGCGGCAAAATCTGCCGGGGCAATGTAGGGCGAATTGCGAAAAACAGTAACCAGCCGGGGCAAAATGCCCTCGCCAAACTCCACCCGGCCGGTGCCGCGCAAAACCTCTGTGCGGCGCTGGGCCAGCCAGCGTATTTCCTCCGGCTCTAAAACAAGCTGGCCCTGGTGGGTGGGGGTGTTCACCCGCTCCAGCGCGCGAACCGCCTGCGCCTCCAACAGCGCGGGCGGCAAAAACGGTGCAAGCTGCTGCATGGGGCCTCCTTTGGCGGGCATGGCCTTGCTCCTTATACGGTAACACTCTATACCGCAGAGCCTCGGGAATACTATTCTACTCCATTTGAGCAGGATTACCAGTCTTGATTTTTCGCCGGTTTTGTGGTATGATAATTATGGTTTCAAACAGCAAAAAACCCGCTTTTATGGCGGGTTTTTTGTGTGGCAGAAAACAGTTAAAAATTAAACTCCGCGGCCCAGTTGAACTGCGCGCCCTCCTCCAGGTTTTTGGGCCAGTGGGCGCACCAGGCGGGCACCTTGGGGGCCTCCACGCGGTCTACGCTGGGGGTATAGGGCTTCAAATCCAGCACCGGGGTGCCGTCGAAGGCGTCAATCCAATCCAGCCGCAAAATGCCGGCGGCGTGGTCTATGCCCAGCAGCCCGGCGGTGGTAACGGCCAAGGGGTTTGGCCGCACCGGCGAGCGCGTGGCAAAAATGCCCAGCACGTCCGGGGCGGTTTTGTAGGGCTTGGGGCTTTCCACCACGGCGCGGGCCTCGGGTGTATCGAACTGGCTGAACCACCAAAGGATTTGAATGTGGGAAAAGCCGTCTAGCCCTTGCAATGCAAGAATGTAAGGCTTTTCCAATTGGATGCTGAATGCCCCCGTTTCCGGGCTTGCGTGCACGGTGCCAACGGGGTGTAAAATAAGGTTTTTTGTGTCTGGCATGGTGTTTCCTCCTTGTTTTATGGTAACACCACCCTACACCCTCACACGGTGTGAGAGTCAAGCGTTTTCCAGCGGTATCTGAATTTCGGTGAGGTATTGGGCCGGGTCGCTTTCGTCCCAGGGGCCCCGGTGCACAATTTGGCGGCTGGTTAAGCCCATTTGCCAGCGCGGGTGCGCCGCCAGCCACCCGGCGAAGGACTGGAAGGCCTTGCCAATGCGCTGGAAGGGGCCCTGCACCATGGTGAAGGCCATTTGCGGCACGGCTTCGGTGTGGCGGTAGCAAAAATCGCCCTCTTCGGCGCCAATTTTTGTGGCGGGTGCGCACAGCTCCACATCCACGTCTTTTTCGCGGTAGTCTGTATCGTGATAAATGGAAAAGGTCTCACCGGTGAGGGATGCGCTGGTTTTTTGCGCGTAGGCGTATATTTCCTTCCACAGCGCACCCTCGTGCCAGTAATCGGGAATCACGCGGCGGCAGCACAGCGCCAGGCTGGACGGCACGCTTTTAATGCCGATGTCGCAGCGCAAGGCGGGGCCGCCCTGCGGCGGCAGAGACAGCTTTTCCAGCCTTTCCTCCTGCGCGCGGATAGCCCGGCGCACTTCCTCGCGCTTTTGGGCAAAGCGCCGGGCCAGCAGCTCGTCGTTCCAATTGTCCAGCAGCTGGGGCATTTCGGCAATGCCAAAGCCCGCGTCGCGCAAAAACAAAATGCGGTTCAGCCGCAAAAGCTGCCCGGCCGTATACAGCCGGTAGCCGGTAAAGCTGTCTGTCTCGGCAGGGCGCAAAAGACCGGTTTCGTCGTAGTAGCGCAGCATGCGCACCGACACCTGCCCAAGCTTGGAAAATTCGCCTATTTTGAACATGGATTATCTCCCACATTTATTTCCTTGATTTTAACACGTTTTGGTGCTATTATAACAATAATAATTAAAAAACATGGACGGAGAAGAGTAAGCCAGCCGCAAAAGCTTGGCAGCCTGCGCAGGTTGCCCCAGCGAGCCGGGGAGGGTGCAAGCCCGGCGCAAGTAGCACTGGCCCAAAATCGCTCCCGAGTTGCAGGCCGAACGCCGCTTTACACCCGGCCAGTAGGCCCTGCCGGCCGCCCCCCGTTAGCGGGGCCGCATATCGCATGCCCGGTATGCCGTAATGGGTGGTATAACGAGTTTCTCGTCCTATTATAGGGCGGGGATTTTTTGTATTTAATTCTAACATAATTGAGGAGAGAAGCGGATGTACCAAAAAGTGGCCCAAAACGAAAGCCTGCCCCAGCGCGAAAAAAAGGTGCTGGAATTTTGGAAGCAAAACCACATCTTTGAAAAAAGCCTGCGTGTAAACGATGGCGCCAAAAGCTATGTGTTTTACGACGGCCCCCCCACCGCAAACGGGCGGCCGCACATTGGGCACGTGCTTTCGCGCGTGTTTAAAGACACCGTGCCCCGCTACCACACCATGAAGGGCGAAAATGTGCCCCGCAAGGCCGGGTGGGACACCCACGGCCTGCCAGTGGAGCTGGAGGTGGAGCGCGAGCTGGGCCTGGACGGCAAGGAACAAATTGAAGAATACGGCATGGCCGACTTTATTGAAAAATGCAAGAAAAGCGTGTGGAAGTACATGGGCATGTGGGAGGAATTCTCCGACACCGTGGGCTTTTGGGCCGACATGGACAACCCCTATGTCACCTACCACAACAGCTTTATCGAGAGTGAGTGGTGGGCGCTTAAAACCATCTTTAACAAGGGCCTGAAGGGCTACAAAACGGTGCCCTACTGCCCGCGCTGCGGCACGCCGCTTAGCAGCCACGAGGTTGCGCAGGGCTACAAGGACGTGAAGGAGCGCAGCGCCATTGTTCGTTTTAAAGTTAAGGGCGAGGAGAACACCTTTATTCTTGCCTGGACAACCACCCCCTGGACGCTGCCCAGTAACCTGGCGCTGGCCGTGAACCCCAAAGAAACCTATGCCAGAGTGGCGCGCGAGGGCGAGCATCTGATTATGGCAGAGGCCCTTTTGGATACCGTTTTGGGCGAGGGCAGCTATACGGTGGAGGAAACCTTCCCCGGCAAGGCGCTGGAATACCGCGAGTATGAGCCGCTATTCCACTTTGTGAACCCGGCAGAAAAGGTGTGGTATGTGGCTCTGGGGGATTTTGTTACCCTGACGGACGGCACGGGCGTGGTGCACATTGCGCCCGCCTTTGGCGAGGACGACAACAAGCTGGGCCGCCAATATGGCCTGCCCTTTGTGCAGCTTGTGGACGCCAAGGGCGAAATGAAGCCCGAAACCAGCTGGCCCGGCGTGTTTGTGAAGGACGCCGACCCCCTGATTTTGGAGGATTTGGCGGGGCGGGGTCTCTTGTTTTCCGCGCCCAGGTTCGAGCACAGCTACCCCTTCTGCTGGCGCTGCGACACTCCCCTCATCTACTACGCGCGCGAAAGCTGGTTCATCAAAATGTCGGCGGTGAAGGACGACCTCATTGCCAACAACAACACCATCAACTGGATACCCCCCAGCATGGGCACCGGCCGCTTTGGAGACTGGCTGGAAAATGTGCAGGACTGGGCCATTAGCCGGGACCGCTACTGGGGCACACCGCTGAACGTGTGGCAGTGCGAAAACGGCCACCTGCACGCCGTGGGCAGCATTGCCGAGCTGCGCGAGCTTGCCCCCGGCACCCCGGCAGACATTGAACTGCACCGCCCCTACATTGACGAAGTGGCCTTTGCCTGCCCGGTGTGCGGCAAAGAAATGAAGCGCACGCCCGAGGTGATTGACTGCTGGTTCGATTCCGGCGCCATGCCCTTTGCCCAGCACCATTATCCCTTCGAGAACAAAGAGCTGTTCGAGGCCCAGTTCCCCGCCGACTTCATCAGCGAGGCCGTGGACCAAACCCGCGGCTGGTTCTATTCGCTGCTGGCCATCTCCACGCTTCTGTTTAACAAGGCGCCCTTCAAAAACGTTATTGTGCTGGGCCACGTGCAAGACGAGAAGGGCCAGAAGATGTCCAAGTCCAAGGGCAATGCCATCAGCCCGGCCGAGGCGCTGGCCAAGTATGGCGCCGACCCCGTGCGCTGGTATTTTTTAACCAACAGCGCCCCCTGGCTGCCCAACAAGTTTTACGACAAGGCCGTTACCGACGGCCAGCGCCGCTTTTTGGGTACACTGTACAACAGCTATGCCTTCTATGTGCTGTATGCCGAAATTTACAAATTCGACCCCACAAAGCGCAAGCTTGCGCCGGAAACGCTTTCTGTAATGGACCGCTGGGTGCTCTCTAAGCTGAACAGCATGGTGCAGGCGGTGGACGGCAACTTGGCAAACTACCGCCTGCCCGAGGCCGCGCGCGCCGTGCAGGACTTTGTGGACGTGCTGAGCAACTGGTATGTGCGCCGCAGCCGAGAGCGTTTTTGGAAAGATGAGCAGGACGAAGACGCCGTGAACGCCTTTATGACGCTGTACACCTGCCTTGCAACGGTGGCCAAGGCCGCCGCGCCGATGATTCCCTTCATGACGGAAGAAATTTACCAGAATATTGTGCGCAGTGTGGACAAAACCGCCCCGGAAAGTGTGCACCTGGCGGCCTTCCCGGCGGCCAGCGCGGCGCTGGTTAACACGGAACTGGAGGCCGAGATGGACGAGGCCATGCAGGTGGTGTATTTGGGCCGCGCGGCCCGCAACGGCGCGGCCATTAAAAACCGCCAGCCGCTGGCCGTGCTGTATGTGCAAAGCCCTTGACAATTTGTCATTCTCTTTGGAGAGTGAAAATGATATATTAGCTGAACGTGAAGCGGCTGGAATATGTGGACGACGCGGGCCGGTTTTTAAGCTATACCTTTAAGCCCCAGTTGAAGACGGTGGGGCCGAAATATGGCAAGCAGCTTGCGGAAATTCAAAAGGCGCTGGCCGGGCTAAACGGCGCCGCCGCCAAGGCGCAGCTGGACGAAACCGGCGTGCTGAAGCTGGATTTGCCGGGCGGCGCGGCAGAGCTTGCGCCGGAGGATTTGCTTGTTGGCACGGCGCAGCAGAAGGGCTATTACGCCGTGGCCGAGTATGGCCGCACCGTGGCGCTGGACACCACCATTACCGAAGAACTGCGCGAAGAGGGCTTTATGCGCGAGGTGGTGAGCAAGCTGCAAACCATGCGCAAGGACGCCGGCTGCGAAGTGACCGACCGCGTGAACGTGACTTACGAAGCCACCCCCTACGCAAACCAGGTGATGCAGAAAAACCGCGAAGCGATTATGGGCGAGGTGCTGGCGCTGCGGCTGGGCGCCGCAAAGCCCGAGGGCTATGTAAAAGAATGGGATGTGAACGGCGAAGTGGTGACGTTTGGGGTGGAAAAGGCGCAATGACGGAGGTGACGCCTTGCAGCGCGTTTTAATTGTGGAGGACGACGCCACTATTGCGCGGCTGGTGGCGCTTGAACTGGAAAAGTGGGGTTACGCGGCGGCCTGCGTGCGCAATTTTGCCGCTGTGCTGGACGAATTTTGCGCCTTTGAGCCGCATTTGGTGCTGATGGATTTGTCTCTGCCGCACCGCAGCGGCTTTTACTGGTGCGAGGAGATTCGCCGGCGTTCCACCGTGCCCATTGTGTTTTTGTCCTCCGCGGCCGACAACATGAATATGGTGACAGCCCTGCACCAGGGGGCAGACGATTTTGTGGCAAAGCCCTTCGACATGGCGTTGCTGGTGGCCAAGGTGCAGGCCATTTTGCGGCGCAGCTATGCCTATGCCGAGGACGGCCCCGCCCCCGAGGTGCGCGGCGCGGTGCTGAACACCGGCGAAATGAGCCTTGTGCTGGATGGCCAAAGCCTGCCGCTTACCCGCAACGAAGTGCGCATTTTGCAAATGCTGATGGAAAACGCGGGCCGGGTGGTAAGCCGCGACGCCATTATGCGCAAACTGTGGGACGACGAGAGCTTCATTGACGACAACACCCTGACGGTGAATGTGGCCCGCCTGCGCAAAAAACTGGAGGGCATGGGCCTTGCGGACTTCATCACCACCAAAAAGGGCGAGGGGTATTTGGTATCGTGCGAGGGCAAGTGATGAATAATACAAACGTCAAAAAGATGTTTTTGGGCTGGCTGCGCGCCCGGCGCATGGTGTTTTTGTATGCGCTGGTGCTGTTTGCCTGCTTTTTTGTGGTGTATGCGCTGTACGGCTATTTGTGGCGGGTGGCGGGCTATGCCGCCCTGCTGGCGCTGGCGGCGGGGCTGGGCCTTGCTGTGTGGGATTTTTCCCGCTTTGCCGCCCAATATTCCGCCCTTGCGCGGCTGGCGGGGCGCTTCCCCACCGGGGATTTGCCATCGGGCAATAATATACTGGAAGTAGAATATTTAGATATTATAGCAAAACTGGAGAGCGAGCGCGCTCGCCTTGCGCAAGAGGGCGAAGACGGGCGGCGCGACGCCGAGGAATATTACATGCTGTGGGCGCATCAAATAAAAACCCCCATTGCCGCCATGCAGCTTCTCTTGCAAAGCGGGGGCGAGGAAGGTCTCTCTGCCCACGAAACTGCCGCCGCGCGGCAGGAACTTTGGCGCATTGGCCAGTATGTGGGCATGGTGCTGCAATACCAGCGTTTGTCCAGCATGGAGGGCGATTTGCGGCTGGAAAAGCTGGAACTGGCCGCCCTGGTAAACGGGGCGGCTAAAAACTGCGCACCGCTGTTCATCCACAAGGGCCTGGGGCTGAGCACAGGCGAGGTGACCGGCAGCCTTGTAACCGACAAAAAGTGGTTTTGCTTTGTGCTGGAACAGCTTTTTACCAACGCGGCCAAATACACCCCCGGTGCCACCGCCGAAGCGCCCGCCGGGCAGGTGCGGGTGTATATGAAGGACGCCGAAACGCTGGCCGTGGCCGACACCGGCATTGGCATTGCGGCAGAGGATTTGCCCCGCGTGTTTGAGCGGGGCTTCACCGGCGCGGTGGGCCGCAGCGAGCGCAGCTCTACCGGCATTGGTTTGTATTTGTGCCGCCGCATTTTGGCGCGGCTGGGTTTTGGCATTTCAATAGAAAGCACCCCCGGCGCGGGCACAACGGTGCTGCTGCACCTGCGCCAGCAGGCGCTGGAAATGGAATGAAAATTTTGCGCTGGGTGAGAATGGATACCCTTACAAAAATGTAAGAATACGTAAGGCAAATCGATGGCAGGGCATTTCCTTTGGCGCTACAATAGGGTTATCGGAAGCCCTTAACTAACGACTACATGGAGGAACCCCATGCCTTTACTGGAAGTGAACCACCTGAAAAAGATTTATACCACCCGCTTTGGCGGCGCCAAGGTGCAGGCCCTGGCCGATGTATCCTTTGCCGTGGAGGAGGGCGACTTTGTTGCCATTATGGGCGAAAGCGGCAGCGGCAAAACCACGCTGCTGAACATCCTTGCCTCGCTGGACAAACCCACCGCAGGGCAGGTGCTGCTGCGCGGCGTGGCCATGTCGTCCATTAAGGAGGGCAAGCTGGCCGCCTTCCGCCGCCAGCACCTGGGTTTTGTGTTCCAAGACTTTAACCTGCTGGACACCTTCAGCGTGGAGGACAACATCTTTCTGCCGCTGGTGCTCTCGGGCTGCGGCTACGATGAAATGCGCGCCCGGCTGGAGCCGCTGGCTTATAAGCTGGCCATTGGCGATATTCTAAAAAAGTTCCCCTACGAAATTTCCGGCGGGCAAAAGCAGCGCGTGGCCGCGGCACGCGCGCTGGTTACAACACCCGACATCGTGCTGGCCGACGAGCCCACCGGCGCGCTGGACTCCAAAGCCTCGGGGGCGCTTTTGGGCCTGTTTGCCAGCGTGAACCGCGAGGGCCAAACCATTTTGATGGTTACCCACAGCGCCCGGGCGGCCAGCCGGGCTTCGCGGGTGCTGTTCATACGCGACGGCGAGGTGTTCCACCAAATTTACCGGGGCGGCGCCGGTGACGAAGAGATGTACCAAAAAATAGGCCATGCCCTTACGGTGAGCGCCGCCGGCGGCAAGGAGGCGGTGTAATTATGATGCACCGTGGCTTTTACCCTAAATTGGCCGCCGGGAATTTGTGGCGCAGCCGCCGCACCTATGCCCCCTACTTGCTGGCCTGCGTGGTGTCCATCTTCACGTTTTACACCATGGTCGCCATCAACATGAATGGCGCGCTGGACGGCATCCGCGCGGAGGCCATTGTAAAAAGCTTTACCCTGATTGGCACGGTCATATTGGCCATCTTTTGCAGCATTTTAATTTTTTACACCAACAGCTTCCTCATCAAGCGCCGCAAAAAGGAGCTTGGCCTCTACTCCATTTTGGGCCTGGAGAAAAAGAACATTGCCCTTGTGATGTTTTTTGAAACCCTGTTTGTGGCGGGCATTGCGCTTGTGCTGGGGCTTGGGCTGGGCATGCTGCTAAGCAAGCTGCTGTTTTGGGTGCTTTTGCACATGCTGCGCCTGCCCGTGATGATGGAAATGCCGATTAGCCCCAGCGGGCTTGTTATTACCGCCGCTTTTTTTGGGGTAATTTTCCTTTTGGCGCTGCTCACCAACCTGTGGCAGGTGCGCCTGGCCAACCCTGTGGACTTAATGGCCGGGGCAAAGCAGGGCGAACGCGAGCCCAAAAGCAGCCTGCTGCTAACGCTGGCGGGGCTGCTGCTTTTGGGCGGCGGCTACTTTATGGCGCTGTATTTTCAGTCTCCCACAGAGGCACTGCTTTTGTTTTTGGTGGCGGCGCTACTGGTCATCCTCGGCACCTACTGCCTGTTCACCTCGGGCAGCGTGGCCCTGTTAAAGTTGCTGCGCAAAAACAAAAAATATTACTATCAGCCGCAGCATTTCATCTCTGTTTCCGGCATGATTTACCGCATGAAGCAGAACGCCGCCGGGCTTGCCACCATCTGCGTATTATCCTGCATGGTGCTGGTTACGGTGTCCAGCACGGTGTCGCTGAACATGGGGGCCGAGGACTCGCTGAAAATGCAGTACCCCTATGAATACAGCATGGATTTTTTCGCGCCTGCCGACGGCGACGCCTTTTTGGCCGCCGCGGAGCAAACCGCGGAGAAAACCGGCGCGCGGCTTGCCACTTTGCAGGACTACCGCCAGGTGGGTTTTGGCGCGCGGGAAGAGGCCCCGGGCCAATTTGTGAACCAGGATTTTTCCTCCGACCCGAATTACAGTACCTTTGCCCTGCTAACACTGAAGGACTACAACCGCAACGAGGGTGCAAGCACCACCCTTGCCGAGGGCGAGGCCCTGCTTTTGGTGGCGGGTGGGGAATATAGCGGCGATACGCTGTTCGTGGACGGTGTTCTCTTCCAGGTGCGGCGGATAGAGCGGCTTGGCAACACGGTGCGCAATGGGCGCGAGTTGATGCGCCGCTTTGTGATGGTGCTGCCCACGCAGGCGGATATTGACGCTGTGCTGAACGCGCGTGTAATGACGGCCATCACCACGCGCACGCTGGCCTTTGATTTGGATGGCACGGAGGAAGAGATGGCGGCATTCCGCCAAGACTACGGCGAATTTGTGGAGAGCGTGACCAGCACGCAGAACCACTTCCAGTACCGCGCGCGGGAGGAAAACCGGCAGGACTGGTACGCCAGCAACGGTGGCTTCTTGTTCCTGGGTGTGTACTTCGGCATTCTGTTCATGCTGGCGGCGGCGCTCATCATCTACTACAAGCAAATGAGCGAGGGCTACGACGACGCCGGGCGCTTTGAGATTTTGCAAAAGGTGGGCATGAGCGAGGCCGAGGTGAAAAAGACTATCGACAAGCAAATTTTGGCGGTGTTTTTCCTGCCGCTTTTGGTTGCGGTTGTGCACATTGTGGTGGCGTTTTTCCCCGTTAGCCGGGTGATGATTGTGTTCGGCGTGGTGAACATTCCGCTTTTGGCGGCGTGCTGCGCCTTCACCGTGCTGGCCTATGCGCTTGTGTACTTGCTGGTGTTCCGCCGCACGGCCCGCACCTATTTTTCCATTGTGCGGCGGCAGGCGGCGTCTAGCTAAAGTTATAAGGGAGTTATCATGAACAGTAAAGCAGGGGAAACGGCCGCCATTGATTTACACGGCCACACGGTGGACGAGGCGGAGTTGCGGCTGATTGAATTTTTGGAAGCCCAGCCCAAAACAGTGCACACTGTGGAGGTTACCCACGGCTACAGCCACGGCACCGCGCTGAAACGCATGGTGAGAAATGACTTCTACCACTGGCGCGTGAAGGACAAACGCGTGGGCCTGAACGCCGGGGTAACGTTATTGATATTAAAATAACAAATTGTTGCATATACAACATCTTTTGCTGGGTTTTTGGTGTATACTATTCCTGTGCTATAGCAAAAGCCCCGGCAAAGGAGACCGATATTATGCAAAGCAGGAATAAAATTTTGTGGGTTACCCGCGCGGCGGTGTTCATTGCCTTTTTGGTGGTGATGCAAGCCGTTACCGTGCCGCTGGGGCAAATTGTCACCGGCTCGGTGGTCAATTTCACGCTCATCCTTTCGGTGATGCTGGGCGGGCTGTGGACGGGCGTTGCCGTGGCGGCGCTCAGCCCGCTGTTCGCCTTTTTGGTGGGCGTGGGGCCCGCCATG
>QMCD01002210.1_pt1 | contig 10988 bp, 10 predicted proteins | sample 1821841 | NCBI WGS metagenome assembly QMCD01 (sample SAMN01991225, study PRJNA193472) | Termite gut metagenome, whole genome shotgun sequencing project. | isolation source: worker | host: Macrotermes natalensis | reverse complement strand
AAGCAACCGGAAGGAACCTCGGGATTATGGCAAGGCACTTTATAAACGCCAGAATGCGGCTGAACGTTACTTCCGCCGGCCAAAGGGGTTCCGTCGCGATTTACTCGCTATGACAAACTTGACGCGATGTATCCCCCTTCGCCATCATCCGCGAAATACTGCGCAAGTAGTGTGAAGACGAGCTAAGTATATCGGCCATCAAGGAGCAAAACAAAAGCCGAAGGAAAAAATCCCTTCGGCTTCATATTGGCGCAGGCGGCGGTGAGAACCGTTTACGGTAATTCCGTCAACATCGCGTTTCTAAACTCAATCGGCCCGCCTTCGGACTGAAAAGCGAGTTTTCCGGGCGTTTGCTCGGCATTGAGAACCCAGTTGACAATTTTTCCGTTGAGTTGCACCACGACCAAGCCTTCGCTGCACACGATTTCCATGCTGTTCCACTGGCCCGGTTCGTTTTCGTTGTTGAACAGATGCTTAACGCCGCAGCTGATACCGACTTGGGTACCATTGTCACGCCACGAAATGCGTGAAACGTCGCAAGTGGCCGGGGCGGGCAGGCCCATACCGTTGAAGCCCCAAAGGTCGCCCGCTTGACCGTGCGCGAGCTGCACCTCAATCACGCGGGGCAGGAAACTGTCTTTTTTCTGATGATGTGCCCGGAGAAAAATACCGCTGTTCGTCGGCTTCACGCCCTCCGGCCAGCGGTATTCCACGGCGAGTTTGAAATTTTTGAGATTTTTCTTCGTGCCAAGCCAACCAAAAGGCTGGCCTTTGCAGGCGAGTACGCCGTCATCGGTGAAGGCAAAGACATCGCCGGCCTGGACGCCCTCCTTGTCGACGTGGAAGGCCCAGTCGGCGAGATTTGCGTTGTCGAACATGTTTGTCGCGTTGTTCTGTGCAAAGGCAACGGCGGCAAACGACAAAAAGCAGAAAAAAGCGAGAAAATGTGTGTGTTTCATTGTCGAAGGTTGGAATGGGGACAAGAATCGTTGCGAAGACAGTATGGCATACCGCCTCTCCACGCACATGGAATTGTAGGGAAGCCATCCTTCCCAGTCAAGTATTTTTGATCTGAAAGTTTACAAATACCTCGTCTTGTTGCGAATCATTGACAGACCACCATTATTCTGGCAGAATCACGACATGCAAAATCCACATAAGAGCGTTGTTGTCATTCCCGCCCGATACGCTTCGACTCGCTTGCCTCGCAAAATGTTGCTGGCCGAGACCGGCAAGCCGCTCTTGCAGCATACGTTTGAAGGTGCTTCGCAAGCCAAGCTGCCAACATCCATCTGCATCGCTTGCGATCATCAGGAAATTTTCGAGGCGGCCAAAAAATTCGGAGCCAATGTGCTGATGACGGACCCGGCGGCGAAAAGTGGCACGGATCGCGTTGCGGAAGTGGCGGCAAAAATGGAGAATGTCGACATTTTCGTGAATGTCCAGGGTGATGAGCCGGAAATGGCAGGCAAAGCTATCGATCAAGTGATCCAAATGTTGATCGACCGCCCGGAAGCTAACATGGCCACACTGTGTACGCCCATTCGTGACCGAGGCCAGCTCGGAGACCCGGCCTGCGTGAAAGTCGTGTTCGATAAAAACGGTAAGGCACTGTATTTCAGCCGCAGCATGATTCCCTATCCGCGAGCCGGGATCACGGATGAACTCCTCCGCACAACGCCGCCCTTGTATTATCTGCATCTCGGAATATATGCTTTTCGGCGGGATTTTTTGCTGTCGCTGACAAAATTACCTCCGGCGGACACGGAGCGCACGGAAAGTTTGGAGCAGCTTCGTGTTTTGCACCACGGCCATGAAATTTTGGTCGGCGTGACGGACCATTCGAGCAGTGGCATTGACACGGCGGAAGATTACCGGAGATTTGTGGAGAGAGTAGAGACTCGGCGGCAACACGTTCCCGTAGTCCGCGAATAGATAAAAAAGTTCCAAGTGTAGCGTAACGCAACTTGGGGATGAGCCGGAAGCGTCACACGACATGTTGTAATCATCCCTTTGATGTTTCGGTCTGTAAGTTGCACGATACCAATAACCATTGATTCATGCCAAAATCCGATAAAACAAACCTTCATTCCGTTCCTCCGGTGCTTGACAGGGTGCTCGCCGCCGCGAAAGTGGCCGAAGACAACAAAGGCCACGACATTCTTGCGCTTGATGTTCGCGCTTTGACCCAGCAATTTGACTATTTCCTGATCGTTTCCGGTTCCAGTCGGCGGCAACTCTATGCGATTGGCGACGAAATTCAAAAAAAGCTGGCTCGTGAAATGGGCGACGAGTGCCTTTCCGTTTCCGGCCATACCGAAGGCCGCTGGATTGTGATCGATTACGGCGACATCATTGTCCACCTTTTTGAGCCGGAAACCCGGAAGTATTACGCGCTCGAAGAGCTATGGGGGAAAGGCGTGAGAGTAGATCGGAACGACTGACAATTCTCTTTTTGCTGTATCTTGCCAATCTTTCGTGCTTTACGAAAAGCCGTGAGCGGTAAACTTATCGCACTTTTTTTGACCGGCATTTATTTTTTTTCTTCCTTGGCTGTATCCAGAGCTGTCGAAAATGAGAGCAGGCCGTTGTTTGTTTGCCCTTTTTTCCTGTGTCCTTGATGGAAACACCGAATCTGACGGCGACTCCGACTTTGGTTGGCGTCTGCGTCGATGACAGTCACCCAGAGTTTTCAGGCTTCTACGAGGTGGAATATCTCGGCGAGGGCGCGGAGTCGTTGCGTACCTGGCTCGTGGCTCTCAGGGGCGTGCAGCCTAGACGCCAAGATTCCGTCTTGCTTTCCATGCCACAAAATTGGCCTGAGCCTGTCATAGTCGGCGTGCTCGGTTTTGGCGATTCACACGAGGCGAGTCGGAAACCGGCCTTTGAAGTACGTGAGAATAACGTCGTCATTCTCAAGGGCGACGATCCGATTCAAGTGGTTGCGCACGATGGCCGAAAGCTGGTCGAAATTGGCAAAAGCATGAACGGCCCGACGATCCGCATCTGCCAGAAGGACGCCGCTTTCAATCTGCCCGGCTCGCTTTGCATTTCTGCTGGCGAGTTGAAATTGCAATCGCACAGCGGCGACATTCAGATCAATGCGGACCGCGAAGTCGTTATCGAGGGCGATTTGATTCGATTGAATTGAATCCACGCCGCTGAATTTCTTCGGCAAGCTGCGCCTCGGAAACGTATTGCACGGCATCCAGGCCGAACTTTTTCGCCCCTTCGACATTGCGTTCCATGTCGTCGATGAAGAAAATCTCACCGGGTTGAATGCCCAGCACGACTTTTTCCGCCATTTCAAAGGCAGCTTGATAAATTTCCCGCTCCGGTTTCATGGCCCCGACTTCGTAGCTGAGAACGTGATTGGTCGGAAAGCATTCCAGAATGAACGGAAACTTTTGCGTGCAGTATTTCCAGTGCGTAACGCCGATGTTCGACAAAAGGCCTCGCGGGAAATTTTCCTCAACCAAGCGTGCGACCAAAGGTTGCGTCTCCTCCAAGACCCAGAAAATGTCGTTCAAGGCTGAGGCGAGCGAGGCCGGATCAGGCTGCTTGCCGATGCGACGGCAAAATGTTTCGTAAAACTCTTCCTCGGCAATCTGGCCGCACTCCACTTTTCTCAGCATGCCATCGCCGTAGACGGCCTGCAACACGGTTTCTTCATCGCATCCGGAGACTGTCGCCGCTTGGCGTGCCAGTTTTTCCGTGCTGAAACGAAGTAGAACATTGCCGAGATCGAAAAAAATAAAACGTGTGGGCATTGAAAAAGGAGTCAGGAGTCGCTCGCGTTTTGGTCAGAGGCCCCATTGTCGAGCATTTGTATTCCTTGTCAATGGAAGAATTGATTATGGAATAATCTGATTTTTTCCCCAATTCTTGAGAAATGCCCTTGACTCTCCGGTAGCAGGAGACCGTAGAATGCGTTCCTTTACGAGAGTCGACGGAGGAAAATGCCATGTTTCGTATCGGAATGTTTTCAAAGATCGGTAAGACGACCATCAAAACCCTGCATTATTATGAGGAGGTGGGACTCTTACGACCGGCCTGCGTGGATTCGGAAAACGGGTATCGGTTTTACACGACCGATCAGCTTTTCGATCTGCATCGGATCATGGCTCTGCGGCAGATCGGGCTTTCCGTCCAAGAAATCTCCGATGTGATGAACAATCGTCGCGTGGACGAAATCCTGTTACAACGCCAATCCGAACTGGAGCGGGCACTTGCCGAAACCTCCGACCGCCTCTCCCGAATCAACCACTACATTGAGAACCGAAAGGAGAACAGACAGATGAATTACCAGGCTTTGATCAAGGAAATTTCCGAGTGTGTCGTCTTTTCAAAACGGATGACCATTCCGAATTATCCGGCACTGAACGAAGTGGTGCCGGCCATCGGGAAAGCGATCACGGAAGCGAATCCGGGGTTGAAATGCGCCGAGCCGGCTTATTGTTTCAACATTTACCACGACGGCGAGTACAAGGAAAGCGATATCGACGTTGAATTTTGCGAAGCCGTCACGAAAACAGGCAAGGAAGTCGACGGCATTGTTTTCAAGACCATTCCCGCCGCAACGGTGGCGACGGTGATGCACAAAGGACCGTACCGAATGATAGGCGGTGCTTACGCTTTCCTTTTCAAGTGGGCCGAAGATAACGGTTACACCATCGTCGACAACCCACGAGAAAGTTACATCGACGGCATCTGGAACAAGGATAGCGAAGACGAATGGCTGACCGAAGTTCAGCTGCCTGTGCGAAAAAAGTAACACAAAACGGAAACTGTCGAGGAACGCATTCGGTCCTCGACAGATTTTCAAAAACGGATAAAATCAGACGTTGAAGAATTGTGCGGTAGTCTTTTAAGTGCCAAAGACAATGGACACGCCTGCCTTGGAATCGCGTTCCTACAACAACGTTAAATCGTGGCTCGGCAAGGCGACGTTCAAAAAGAAGACGATTTTGGAAATTGGAAAAAAGGAATAAACTGTATCAATACACATCGCCGGGCTTGCCATTGTTCAGAAAATTGTCTAAGATACCCGTCTGTAAATACTATGCACGTTTCATCCTCTCTTTCTCATGCTTGACTTTTTTACGCAGATTATCCCGTTTTTTGCCCAGGCCCCCCCGACTGGCGGAGCAGAAGCGACACCGGCCACCAACGAACCTCTCAGCATGATTATTTTCATGCTGCCCATGATTCTCATCATGTACTGGTTTTTCATGCTCAGGCCACAGCAAAAGCAGGAAGATAAAAACCGCAAGATGCTGGAATCACTGGATCGAAATGATCGCGTTTATACGGTCGGAGGCATGGTTGGCACGATTCACTCAATCGACCGGGATAAAAATGAGGTCGTGCTCAAGGTCGATGATTCCAATAACACAAAAATCCGTTTTCTCCTCTCCGCCATTGCGGCACCGTTGCCGAAAGAAGGGGAGAAGGGATAGCAAGCCGCAAATTTTGATAAGTTGGCAATAGTGGGTGGTCATTCGGCCCCCCCTCCCCCAAAGGAAGGGGGAAGTAGTTACATCTTTTTTCCAAAATCACTCTCGATGTTTCAGAACATTTCTTTCCCTCGCATTCTGAATTTCCTCGCCGTGGCCTTGATCCTCGGCTTTCTCTATACGCTGAGCCAAGCGCAGGATGCCGTAACCCCGACTCAAGACACACCGGCGGAGACACCTGAGGTGACTCAAGTGGAAGAAGCGGCAGCACCCTCGGAAGTTCCAGCCGCAATACCCGCCGTAGAGCCTGACGCTCCGGTTGAAGACACCGCAGTAACGGATGAGGCAGAAGCAGCCGATGCCGCCACGCCGCTCACCTTCCCCGTGGTGGACGGAGAGGCCCCAGCTGATCCAAACGCGCCTACGTCGTTCGATATTCCCGTTGTGGAAGCGACAGCGGTGGAAGAACCCGCCGCGCCGCCGATTCCGTTTCAGCAGACCGGTACGTTCACGCTCATTGTCTTCTTCGGCCTTTTAATTTTGGCCTTTGTTTGCGGCAATTTCTTTGCAAAAAAATGGCGGCTGGCCGAGCATAATGTTCGCATTGCCGTGCTGTTTCTGGCTTTTTTCGGCAGTTTTGCCGCCGTTTGGATGGGCTGGCATCGTTTGACGCTCGGTATCGATTTGCAAGGCGGCGTTGTGCTGGTTTATGATGCCGTGCCGCTCAAGGGTGTTGAAACCGAAGATGGGCAGCAAGTAAGGCAGTCCGACAGCGTGGCCTTGACGAATGAGGTCATGGATAAACTGACCCGCGCGATCACGCAGCGTATCAATCCGGGCGGCGTGCGGGAAATTTCAATCACAAAACTCGGTGCTCAGCAGATTCAAGTCATTATCCCCAATGCCGAAGAAGCCGAAGTGGCCCGAATCGAGCGTGTTATCAGCGAATCCGGCGCGTTGACTTTCCGCATTCTCGCTTCACGGCTCTATCCACAGGATTCCCAGATCATTGCGCAGGCAGGCAAAGAGCCTGGCCGGGATATTCGTGACGCTGCCGGCAGACTTCAGGCCCGTTGGGTTCCCGTCTACGAAAGCGAGAAAGAACAGTTTGTCGGCAATCCCGACATTGTCACCCGTCAGCGGCCCGACCAATCGTGGGATGTGCTGGTGCTGTTCAACGACGGAGTGGACATCACCGGCGATTTTCTGTCCTATATCGGTCCCGGAATGGACGACAAAGGGCAGCAGGGCGTGTCATTCCGTTTCAATACTATCGGGGCGCGAAAATTTCAGCGTCTCACCACCAACAACAGGCCGGACTCGTCGCAAGCGCGCCTGAAACGACAACTCGGCATCATTTTGAACGACAGTTTGTACTCGGCCCCGTCGATTGACGCCGTCATCAGTGCTAGCGGCATTATTACCTTCGGTAGCCGCCACACCGCCGAAGCCCGCGCGCAGCTTCAAAAAGACATCGCCGACCTGATCGCCATCCTTGATGCCGGTGCGCTGCCCGCCGATTTGAGTGATGAGCCTGTCAGCCGAATGCAGATCGGGGCGACGCTCGGTGCAGATACGATCCAAAAGGGCAAAGTCGCGCTGCTCGCTTCGGCGGCCATCGTGCTGTTGTTCATGCTCATCTATTACAAGCTGGCCGGCATTATTGCCTGCTTCTGCGTGGTTACAAACATTGCCCTGCTGGTGGCCATCATGCTGGCCCTGCGAGCCGCCTTCACCTTGCCGGGCCTCGCCGGTATCGTGCTGACTATCGGTATGGCCGTCGACGCGAACATTCTGATTTTCGAGCGTTTGCGTGAAGAACTGTCGGGCGGCGCATCGCTCAAGATGGCTATCCGCAACGCCTACGCCAAGGCACTGTCCGCCATTGTCGACTCGAACTTGACCACCATCATCACCGGCGTGATTTTATACACGGTTGGAACGGAGCAGGTCAAAGGTTTTGCAGTGACCTTGGTGCTTGGTGTGTCGCTCAGCATGTTCACCGCCATTTACTGCGCTCGAACGATCATGGACATCCTCGAAGCTCAGCGTTGGGTCAAAACCTTCAACATGCTCCAGCTTTTCAAGCGGCCTAGCTTCAATTTTCTCGGTGCGCGAAAGGCGTGCGCCATTTTCTCCGTCGTGTTGACCGTCATTGGTTTGGCGGCGGTGGCCGGTCGCGGGATGGGCATTTTTGACATCGATTTCGTCGGCGGCGTTTCCGTCGAGGCCGTGTTCGTCGAATCGCAGGATGTCGTCAATGTCCGCAAAATGCTGCAAGACAAAGATGACACGATTACGGAAGTTGAAAACAAACTCAACGACATGTCCGTACAAAGCGTATTGCTCTCCCCGACCGACGTGACGCCGGAATCAGCTCTTTACGGCGGGAAAAAGCAAGTCGTCGCCACGCATTATATCGTAACGACTTCGATTCCGCAAATTCGGGACAGGGAAATCAAGCCGGAAGCGTATTTGCAGACCGTTCGCGGTATTATGAAGGAGACTTTCGGCGACAAGCTCGTTTACTGCAAGTTCGATTACACGCTCGGCGATACGACCAAGATCGGCGAGCATGATGAGACCGAAGTGACGTTCAACGTCTTCCCGACGATGAATCATCCCGCCCTCGTGTCGGCCATTGACGCCGCGGTGCAAAAGGCGAAGGCTGCCGGAGAGTTGGAAAACGAATTTTCGTACTCCGTTACCCGCCCTGATTTTATCGAAGGCTCGCAGCAATCTTTCGCCGACTGGACGATGAAAGCGCAGGTGTCGAAGGATGTGCTCGAAAAAGTCTTTGCTCCGCATAAGGTTGAGCAGGACGGCACGCCGTACTTCCCCACCTCCACCACCGTTGGTGGCAGTGTTGCCAAGGACACGCGAGTCGCGGGCTTGGCCGCCGTTCTCGGAAGCCTTTTAGTCATTATTATGTACATCTGGTTCCGTTTCAGCAAACTGGTCTATGGCCTTGCCGCCGCGATCGGTTTGATACATGACGTGTTAGTTGTGCTGGGCATGATCGCCGCCAGTTATTGGGTTGTCAATCTCGTGCCGCCTCTGGCCGCCGCATTACAGATCGAAGAATTTAAGATCGGTCTTCCGGTCGTGGCGGCGTTCCTCACGATTATTGGTTACTCGCTGAATGATACGATTATTCTGTTTGACCGAATCCGTGAGAACAAAGGCAAGAGTCCGATCCTGACCGACACGATGATTAACAATTCGATCAACCAAACCTTGTCACGAACGGTGTTGACCACGCTGACCACGTTTTTCGTGGCCATCATCCTGTATTTCTTCGGCGGTCAGGGCATTCATACCTTTGCCTTTGCTATGACGGTCGGTGTCGGTTTCGGAACGTACAGCACGATCGGCCTGAGTGCCCCGCTACTGTTCTGGATGACGGGTCAAGTTGATCCGAATAAAAAATCCGAGTCCGGCAGAGCGGTAACGGAAAAATAGGGATCGGTGTCGTCACCCCGGCGCAGGCAGAGCAATAATTACGCCCCTCTCCCGTTTGCGGGGAGGGCATTTTGGCCCCGCTTGCGCGGGAATGATGAGGATTCCCATGATTTCCGAATCTTCCGCCAGTTTGACAGCCAATCGAAATTTGCACGACCCTGACGTGCAACTTATGCTTGCCGTGCAACGGGATGATGCCTCCGCCTTCGAGGAATTGCTGTTGCGTTATCAAGGCCGTGTGCTCTCGCTGCTCCGGCACATTGTCGGCCATCGGGATTTGGCGGAGGATTTGACACAAGATGTGTTTCTTCGCGTTTTCCGTGCGCGACAGTCTTATCAGCCCGGCGCAAAATTCTCGACGTGGCTTTTCACCATCGCCCACAATGTTGCGTTGAACTCTTTGCGCTCGCAAAAACGCCGCCCGGAAGTCCAACTCGGCATTTCCCGTCACCATGATGCTCCAGAAGACGACACGCTCATTATGGCCGAGGACAGCATTTTGGCCAGCAGCGGCGCGATTCCGACAAAGCGTCTCGAACGCCTTGAAACACGCCAAATGGTACAACTCGCTCTCAATGCGCTCAATGAACGCCAACGCATGGCCATTCTGCTGCAAAAATTTGAGGGAATGGACTATGCGGAAATCGCTCAAGTCATGGAAATGACGCCGCAAGCCGTTAAATCGTTACTCTGTCGCGCTCGCTTGAGTTTACGTGACATTCTTCAGGCCTACATTCAGCGTGGAGACAACGTGGGAGGCAAAAACGTGGGAGGCTCTGAAATTGACCATTGACCGCGAACAATTGGCAAAGGCAGAGGAAGCGATTCTTGTCGCCTACCTCGACGGTGAATTGTCCGAGCAGGGGCGCCGGTCGGTCGAGGAACGTCTTGCTGCGGAGCCGGCGTTGCGGGACACGCTCGCACAACTCGAAGAAAATTGGCGACTCCTCGATTTATTGGAGCAAGAAGAAACCGATAAGGAGCTGGTTGCCACCACCATGTCCCTTCTCGCCTTGACGGCGGAAGACACACGGTCCGAAACGCCTTTACTGAATCGCCTTGGGAAAGCGATGCCGATGGGAATGCTTCTTCTGTTCCTTTTTGGCATTGCCTTTCTGTGCGGCAGCCATGCCGGGGACGAGTATTCCCGGCTCCGAAAGGCCGCTCCGGTGATTGAGCGACTCGACATGTATCTGCCGCTACTGGAAGAACATTCCGAATTTCTGCATCTCCTGACCGAGCGAGGGTTGTTTCTGCCGGGGAAGAATTTTGCCTGGCCGCCGGACACGATGCCCAATGTCTTCAGCGGGTATTCCTCACCTTCCGCATTTGCAGCAAGAATGCAACAACTTGAAAATTTCGACGAATCGCTTTACTCACGGTTTTACGACAACTACCAGAAATTCAAGGCATTTTCCCCGGAAAAACAGCGACGCCTCTTGGATTTACATCACGGCATCGCCAAATCCCCAAAATCATACGAACAACTGCTGACGCTTCAGAATTTCCATCATTGGCGTAAAGCACTCCAGTCCTACGAAAAAGACGAACTCCGCAAGCCCATGTCGGCTCAGGAACGAGTCGAGCAGATTGCGGAACTCAAACACCGGCTTGACACTCTCCGCGTAGGGGCTGTCGTGACGCCTAGGATTGCGACTCCCGAAGAAAATGAGGGGGAAAGGCTTGCACAAAAATTGGAAAAATTGCCGGTGCTCGAAAAAGATCGCCTCCTCGCCATGCCCCCGGAACGCATTTTGCAAATCCTCAACGAGCTTCCAGATGAACAATAATTCAATAGACTTGTTCCCGAACGTCACAAATGGTTAAACGAAACAAAATATTACCCATCCTTCCCTCTTTTGCGGGGGTGGCGGTTTTGCGGCAATTCTAGTGGCATTTATGGCTCGTGAAGGCCCGCTTCTTGCCGTAACGCGGCTGCCTGATCGGAGCGACCGAGTTGGTCGAGAGCACCGGCCGCCTCGCGGAGTGCTTCGCGGCACAGCGGCCTTTGCGTGGGAAATTCAGTGGGCAACCTCACCCACGCGAGTATGGCCATCTCGTGTTCACCGA
>QMCD01002209.1_pt1 | contig 10991 bp, 5 predicted proteins | sample 1821841 | NCBI WGS metagenome assembly QMCD01 (sample SAMN01991225, study PRJNA193472) | Termite gut metagenome, whole genome shotgun sequencing project. | isolation source: worker | host: Macrotermes natalensis | reverse complement strand
GCGGCGCGCATAAAGTGGCCGCGTTTTTATTGGATCGAAAGCCGTTTCTAATCCCGCTCGCCGTATTTTTGCTTGCGTGGCTTCCTTATTGGCTGCTATGCTTTCCGGGAAGCACGCAGCCAGACCATATCGTCCAAATGAAACAGTTTCTGGGGCAAATTCCTTGGTCGGACAACCCGCCGGTATTTTCTACACTTGCGCTCGGGTGGCCCTGGTATTTGGGCCGCATGCTTTATAACGATTCGCTGGGCTTGATGCTGTGCGTGCTGCTTCAACAGCTGACAACGGCGAGCGTAGGCGCGTTCGCGATGAAGACGATCCGGGAGTGGGGCGCGCCGCGCAGTATTCGCGCCTGCGCCCTTGCTTTTTTCGCCTTGCACCCTATAATCGCCTTTATGACGCAAGCCGTTATGAAGGATACTATAGCGAACGCGCTCTTATTTGCGTTCTGTGCAATGTTCCTCGATATGATCCGCTGTATTAAACTGGGCGAGCCATTTGGAAAAAGGCTGCTGGCTATTTCCGTTGTAGCCGCGGTTGCGTCTCTAATGCGTTATAATAATTTATTTATCATTATTTTATCGCTGATCGCGCTGGCTTTCATCAAGCAGAACGCCAAGCGGCGCGTTTGGCTTGTTGGCGCCTCGCTATTATGCCTTATTGCAGTGCGTTTTCTCTCTGGCGCGTTGGCGGACGCATTTAACGCAGCCCCAACGCCAATCAGAGAATTGCTATCAGTTCCCTTTCAGCAAACCGCCAGGTACCTTCGCGAGCACGGCGGCGACGTTACGCCAAAGGAGAGGAGCGCGATAGACGCCGTATTGGACTACGAGAATATAGCGGAGCTTTATGACCCGCATTTGTCCGATCCTGTTAAATTCACCTATAAGGGCCAAGACGAAGCGCTGCCAGCGTATTTTGAGGCGTGGTGGGCGATGTTCCTCCGGCATCCCGGTACATATATTCAGGCCACGCTAAACAATACCTACGCGTATTTTTGCCCTACGGGGTACAACGACAGCGCCGATTTAATAGAAATACGGCTATCGGACGACCCGCTGTTTTCCTTTGAAAACGCCAAGGCCAGGGCCGAGGCCAGATTTCCGCTTTATCTGGGGCTGACGGATATTATGGAAGCCCCGCTGATTGGCATATTCATCAATCAGGGCTGCATTACGTGGATCTTGCTGCTGTTTGCTCTATTTCTTTGCAGAAAGAAAAAGAATTTTTATCTATTTGGCTTCATTCCGGCGCTTTTGACACTGTTTACCTGTATTGCGTCGCCTGTGAACGGCTATTGGCGGTATTATCTGCCGATTCTTATGATGCTGCCGCTGCTGTTTGTATGGACGGTTGACGCGGGTTTTCGCCCCGAGCGTTAGGGCTATTCCGTTTCGCCGCTAAAGCTTTTTATTAGCGCGGCCCTTGAGTCGTTCCCCGTCTTTTTCAGTATGTTGCCGACGTGCCAGTTTATCGTCGATTCGGAGACGAAAAGCGCCTCCGCGATTTCGCGGGATATCAGCCCTTGCAATATCAAGCGAAGGATTTCCTTTTCGCGGCGCGTTAAGGGGAGCTCATCGACGTTCGTATTCTGCTTTGGCTCAGGCGCGGCGACGGAAAGCTGCGCAGCGGCGGCGATGGAAAGCTGCGCCGAAGCGGAGCCGCTGCTGCGCAGCATGGCAAAAAACAGCATGACTACCGGCACCGATACCATAAACATCGCGATGTAAAGCGCAACGCCGCCCGTTTGGCCCATCGCTTGAACAGTATCGCCGATAACAGGCCCGAATCCCAACGTTATATAGTAGATGCCAAAACCGGCGGCGACCGAAGTATAAGGATATTTCCCGCGCGTCCCTATGTCGGCAAAGAGGGAGCGCACGGGATATTGAAAGAAGCTGATACCCGCCATATTCATCAGCGACAACACTAAGGCGGCGACGCCGCTGAACGAGAATATCGCGGCCAGCGACCCCATGCCGAGCAAAAAGATGCTGATCAAAACGGACGGATAATGCCCGAATTTCAGGCAGACGAGCCCGCACAAAACGGGCGCGAAAAGCTGAAGTATACGGACATAGGTAATATAATCGCCTATGATCGGCGAATTTGTGGACAGGACGTCGTAAACGCCGAACAGCAGATAGACAATGATGGAAGATACTATGGCCATAATAAGCAGCTTGTTGTCCGCGCCGGACGCCGATACCCTCTTTACCACAGACGTTTCCGGCTCGGAGAACGCCCGCTTAAACGGCTTTAGGCTCACAGCCGCGCAGTATAAAAGATATCCCGCTATCGCCAGTATGCCGTAAATCAACGACGAGCCCTCTCCGCCGCCTTGATAGCGAAGGTCGAACGGAAAGCGCAAAAGCGCGGCGGCGCAGAATGATATGCCGTAGGTCAGCGGCTTTAGCCTATAGGATACCCTATTGAACAGGCCGCCTAAAACCACGCCGCTTACCGCAAAGCCGAGAAAGCCGTAGACGAGAGTGCATATTGAATAGAGAACGTAAGAGTCCGTCAGCATCCTAAGCCCAAGCGGGACGACGGTTATGGCGGAGAGTATTATGCTGAAACGCCATCGGGAAGGATTGTTTTTCAAGATCCGGTCGAAGAATAGGCCGCCAAGGATAAAGCCGCATCCGCCCACTATTATATAGGGGGTATAGAGGCGGTAAAACAGTTCGCCATTGGTGATGTATCCGTAAAGAGGGTGAAGATTGGAACTCAATGCGGCGCAATAAAAACCTATGTTTGAAAAAATGCTGCAAAAAATATACGCCCAAGAATATCTGTCTTTTAGCACAATAGCCGTCACGACCTTTCTTAATGCTCAGTTGCTCCGAAAACGTTTTTCAGCTCCGCCCTTGAATCGATCCCCGTCTTTTTGAGTATGTTTACGACGTGCCAGTTTATCGTAGATTCTGCAATGAAAAGCGTCTCCGATATTTCGCGGGATATTTTCCCTCGCAATATCATGCGCAGGATTTCCTTTTCGCGGCGCGTTAGGGGGAGAGCATCGACTGCGTCGGCGCGCCGGACTGTTTCCGAAGCGCCGGGGGAGGGAAGAACCTGGCGTACAGTGTAGGCGTTGCGGAGCTTGTAGAACAACAGAATAATCAGCGGTATGGATAGCATAAACAGCGCGACGTGTATCACCGTACCGCCGTCTCTGCCAACGCTGTCCATCAAGTCGGCTATGGGAATCCCCAGTACTTGCGTTATGAAGTATAGCGCGAAGCCGAAGGCCGCGACGGTATACGGATATTTCCCATGCTTGCCGATTTCCGCGAAGACGGAGCGCAACGGATGATAGAATAAACTAAAGCCTGTGAACGTCGCGCAGCCGCACACTACGCCTATAGTGCCGTTCCATCCGAATAGATAGGCCAACGTGCCTATACCTAAAAAAGAGACGCTGGAAATAAACGACGAATAGTAGCCGAAGCGCATGCAGATAAGCCCCGCAGCGACGGCGGAAAGGCTTTGGGTAAGCCGGAGCACAAGCGCGGAATTGATTTGAAAGTGAGCCGCGGAGGCTAATCTGTCGAAGATGCCGAACGAGATATAAACGACCGTCCCGCAGGCGACGGCTATCCACATAAGCCCGGAGTCTTTTCCTATCTTCATAGGCTCGTGGTCGAATTCTTCAATATGGATTGAAAAGCATAGCGCGACGGGCTTGGCTAAAAGCGCGGCAAAAAGCAGGAGCATGGCCGCCGCCGCGAAGGCGCTGTATGTGACGTTATTCGCCGTGCCGTTCGCGATAGCAAGGTCTATGGGCAGGCGCAAAAGCACGTTTATCGCGAAGGCCAAGCCGAAGCCCAGCGCCTTGTGCGCTTGGGGCAAGGACACGAAAAGCCCGCCCAGTATTACGCCGTTTACGCCGAAGCCCAAGAACGTCCCTATAACGAAGACGGGTATATAGAGCGCCGCGTTATCGATAAAGCACAGCGACAGGACGCATACAAAGCTTAGCGCCGCAAGCGCGGCGGCGAGCAGGCGGCGCGATTTGTCAGAGCGGATAACTTTATCGCAGAGCAAGCCGACCGCAACAAGCCCAATGCCCCCGGCGACGTAGTGGGCGGCGAAGACGCTGTACACTATATTAGTCAACGCTGGCATATAATAGATGGCGAGTGAATTGGACGTTTGCCATATGAAAAATAGAGTGCCGCATAGAAGATATATCCAAAAATGTCTGTTCAGGCGCATCATAGCTGTCGTGACCTCTCGATTAGCTGCTTTATAAAATTGTATCACGCAACGATAGCAATAGCCAGTATTTTTACGATAGCCAAATCGAATAATGCCCTAAAATGGGGCATACCCAACGAAAAACCAACACTGAAAAACGTCACCCCAACGAAAAACCCGTATTGTCTAACCTTGCTAAGGAGCCTACTCTATATATAAAGAGGCTTTTCATAAATGACTGTGGAGCGCCGTTTTTCAGTCATTGGAATACCTATGTCTTAGTGTATGCTTTATGGTCAAATTTCTCAATGGAAAATAGTAGCTCAAAAATTAAGGTTTTTTGCTGCGGGCGGCACCCCTCCACAGGAGGGGAATAGGGACGCGTGGGCCGATTGCGTTAATTCCCCTCCGTGGAGGGGTGGCCCGAAGGGCCGGGGTGGTCGACCCCAATGCCAGACATTCATAATCGTCGCGGGCGCGCAGTACGCGCCTACAGGATAAGCAATAATCAAGTTTTTTGATACGCGGGAGGATAAGATGATGGGGATTATTCGGAAGACGCTGACGGCGCTTGTCGGTTTGGCGGCGGCGTGCTTGGTGTTGGTTTTGATGCCGGGGGAAGCGAAGGCGGCGGACGGCGACTTACGTGTTGGCGGCGAGCCGGTGCTGCTTGACTTTGTCGCGCAAAGCTTGCCCGACTCGGTAGATTCTATCACAAAAACCGGAGACTACGACTATACCTTGACTATGAAGCCAAACCAAACTATCGCGCCAGCTTCCGGAACAGGCGGAATCATTGCGGAAGGCATGAATTTGACTGTTAAGCATTCCGGCCTCACGATTAACGCCATCGCCGCCAAAGGCATATACAGCGATGCCGGTAACCTGATCATCGACGGCGACTACAGGACTACGCTGAAAGTCACAACCACAGGAAATAACAGCGCGATATTGAATAGCGCGGACTACGGAACCAGTGATTTGGAGATAATCGGGGGCGCTGTCGATATAGATATGCAGAATGGCCGGGGCCAAGTTTATGGCATACGCTCTTATGGAAAGTTAACGATAAGCAGCGGCGAGCGCATCGATATAAACATGGTTGACGGCGATTACGTTTATGGCATATCTAGCGAAAACGATATAATGATAACCGACGGAGAAATCAACATAACAATATCGGGACCGCCTGCTGTATCGGGTTTTTCAGGCCCTACCGGCATAGATGTATATTCCGGCGACATGACAATACTCGGCGCTGAGGTCAATATCTCCTTGCTCGACACCACAAGCGGGACGGACGGCATAAGTCTGCAAAGCGGCGATTTGTCTATCGAATTCGGCGCGTCCGTTAATGTCGAAGTAGTTACAACGGGAGCGACATCCGACGGCGTAGCTGTGACCGGAAGTATATACGTAGAAACCAATTTCGGCTCGGAGCTTGAAATCAATACAAACACAATCACCCGCGCCTTGTATTTCGGCTCTGTAAGCGCCGACGCGGGCGCAATCGTAAGAGCGGGCACATACCCGGGAACTGTCGTCGGCAACGGCACCAGCGGTCTGACCAGCCGCAGCGTCTCGTACGTCTACATCGGCCCCGCCCCCAGCGGCAAGCTCACGGTAAACAACGTTGTCATAGTACAGAACAGCGCGGAGACGGCAGCCGAAAAGCCCACAGGGGTTACCTACAACGCCCTCAATAACACACTAACGCTTAACGGCTACACCGGCGGCGCGATTCTCGCCGACGACATGGACTTGAACATCGTACTAGCGCCCAGCAGCAACAATACCATTACCTACGGCGCGGACATAACCGCCGTCGGAATAGACGCAGCCGACAATAATAAAGTGACGATCTCCGGCAGCGGCACGCTGAACATCAACCACCAAAGAACGACCGGGACAAACTACGCGATATTCGGCGCTCGCGGCGGCGTGGACATCCAGGGCGGCACGATAAACATCGATTTGGCGAACGGCTCAGGAGCAAATAACTATAACTACGGAATCGGCGCGAACAGCACCGCTCCGGTTACGATAAACGCGAACAGTGCGGTTTTGACTATCGACGCTTCGGGCGCGGCCACTCACTCCGCCGCATTGCTTGGCAGCCCGGTCAGCGTCACCGGCAGCAGCGCGACCTTCAGAGAGGGCGATAGCGCGACCGGCGCGACTGTGCCGTCGCTTACGCTAAACACGTTCGAAACTTGGCAGCACAGCAGCAAGCCCTACGTCTACATCGGCCCCGCCGTGCCCTCCGGCAATCTGTGGGTGAACGGCGTGGCTTATGTAACCGGCGGAGCCGAAGCAGTGGGTACAGTGAATAGCATTCCCGCCGCACAGTACGACCATGCCACCAAAACACTGACGCTGGACGGCTACGATCTCGGCGCGATTGTAGCCGAAGGTATGGATTTGAAGATACAGGTTGACGGAGCGAGTACCGTAAGAAATACTCTAACTACGCCCCCATTTAAAGTGGAAGGCGGCTCATTAGAAATCACAGGCGGCTACTTGCTAACCTTAATAAATAGTCAAACCACGGGCGATAATTATGGTATTTATGCCGAAGGCGACGTAACTATAGATGGCGGCAAAGTCGCTATATCTACAGCAGGAAGCCCCGTCTTTCAAACTGGAATCTGTGGCGTGAATGTAAATATCGAAGGCAGTACGGTCTATATACAAACGGGCGCTGGCGGCAGCAACGGCATAGAAACACGCAACGCCGGGGGCGTAAGCCTTATAAACAGCGATATAGATATAATATTAGGCTCGGGCGGCATTACTGGTATATATTGTCAAAACGATGCAACGATATCCGGGGGCGACGTCGATATTACAATTGCAGCCGGCGGCCTCGGCGGATTTTCAGCTATTGGTATTAATATTGGGGCTGCTGATAAGACATTATATATTCGGAACGGCGCTTTGGTAAACATCGGCGTAAATAAAACCGGAAACGAACGCGGAATAAGTTTTGGCAGTAATGGCACTATTGCAATTGACATGGCCGGAGGTACGGAGCTCGTTGTCAGCGTGGCTGCGGATATTGACGCTGCTTTGTGGTGCAAACCTGTCGACGGCGTTAGCATTACTGGCGACGCTCTAATAAAAGAGGGAAACGACGCGGGTAGCGCGCAAACAGTCGACGCGGTAACGATCAGCGGAGGAGGCGTAAGCAAAGCGTACGTCTACATCGGCCCTCCCGGGCCCCCGCCCGTCATCCTCACAGGCGGCAATATCTACGTCGGCGCCGTCTCAATAATGCAAAACGGCACGGAGGTTAACACTTTCGAGTACGTGTATTCCGACGGCTTATACATCGCCGACGACGTGATCAATTTATTGAACATTGAGCCGGAATACAAAGCGCTGCTTCTTGATCTCGCTCCCGACACGACGTTGAACTCAATTTTACTGGCCGAGGGGGCTTACGAGACTTCCAACGATAGTCTTGTTGATACCACGGCTGCGGGCAACTTATCCAACTGGACGAATATCGTTTACCTCGTACGGAATATTCTCCAGCTTCCTGTCGCGGGCGCTCCGGCATATGATACCGGCACGGACGTAACCGCGACGATAGCAATAGATAATACGGCTTCCTGGAATGTTGTGAGCAAAGCGCTTGAAGATTACGACGGAGACGCTACGGGCATAAAATACAAGGTCTACAGGGCCGAGGCGACGGCGTATACTTTCCCGGCGGGCGCAAGCATCACGGTTGACGGCGGTACGGACATTCTAACTGATCCGGACTTTACGGTAGGCGTAGGCGGGGGCACAGCCGAATACGACCCCGCTACCAACACCCTGACGCTCACGGGCTACCAAGGCGGGCCGATTAAAACCGAGGGCCTGGGCCTGAACATCGTGCTTGCGGGCAACAATACCGTAACTTACAACGAAGTCGGTTCTGTCATATTAATAGACGGCCCCCTGAAAATTTCAGGCGGCGGCACTTTGAATATCGTTCACGCAGGACACGTCGGCGGTGTGAGTGGCATCTCAGCCAATGGAGACGTAAATATCGATAGCGGCACAGTGAATTTGAATATTGGCGGGAGCACTAGCATGACGTGCAATGGCATCATTGCGACTGGAGACGCAATCAGCATTAACGCCGGAAACGGCGCAAATCTCACTATTAATTTAGAAGGCGGGGATTCCGGCACTTGGGCTCTGAGCTGCGATGAGCTCAATGTAATCGGCAGCGCAATTCAGAAAGAGGGCGAGACTGAAGAGGCCGCAGAAGAAGTTGATAAAGTAACATTTGGAGATATTGGAGATCACGAAGGGCCCTTCTATCTCTCCATCATCTCCCTCGAAGAACCCGACCCCGACCCCGACCCCGACCCCGCGCGCCCCGGCCAGGCTGCGGACAAGGATAAAGACAAGGACAAAACGCCTAAAAAGGACACCCCCACCCCCATAGTAGCCGTCCTCTACGACGTCCAAAAAACCGGCGATACCTTTGCGTTTAAAGTAATCGTCACAAACGCAAAAACCAATATGATAGGGAAAACCGTTACCGTCCAGATGAACGAAAGCCGTTCAACTATCGTCACCATAGGCGAGGACGGCGTCGGCCACGGCACTATCGAAGCGCCAGGCTACTCTTGGAATATTGTCACCTTCAGCACGCGCCCGAACGTACCGAACGGGGCAAACGTATCTTCATCGTACGATATCTATAGTACGGGGAAGCTCGTAAGGCGGTAGGGGCGGCGAAAAGTACGCTATTGTAATTTTCCAAGTTATCTTCTAAACCAACCGGCGAATAAGCTCGCCTCTATCGCCCGGCAAAAGGTCTATAACCGGGATTTCGATTAGGGAATAGCATCCGGGCGGCTGCTTTAGCGCCGCCCGCGCCGCGTTTACGAGCATTTGGGCGGTCAGCGCCGGATTGTGTATGCGCATGGAAAACTCGAAGAGCTGATTGTGCGTATTGCCGGAAACGCCCTTGCGGGTCATATGTACGCCGTGCCCCATGTCGAGGAGCGCCGACACGTCGCCTACCTGCTCTACATGCGTTTCATCGTGTACAAAGTACGGATCGTTTAAAATCGCCTGCGTGACTTTTTCCAAAGACGCGCCAGGCTTTAGCTGTACGTAGACCATGCGGCGATGCACGCCAGCCCCCGCCGGTATAGTCATCGAAAGGGCGTTTTCCACGCCTTCAATCGCTTTTACAGCGACGGAATGCCCCATGCTCATGCCCGGCCCAAAATCGACATAGGAAAGGCCGCGCGGGGCCATGGCCTCCATAAGCGCGCGAATAATCGAGTCGCTGCCGGGATCCCACCCGGCGGAGATAACGCCCTTCGCGCCATGTTGCTTTGCGACGGCGTCCAGGCGGCGCTTCGTTTCTAAAATCTCCGTGTGGATATCGAAGGCGTCAACCGTGGAAACGCCCATTTTCATGAGCTCCTCGGCGGCGTCCGGGCACATGCGCGACGGCAGGCAGAGTATAGCGCAATCTACGTCGCCAAAGCGGCGGATATCCTTTGTATCGGTTGTCCAGAGCCCGCTTAAGCTTGGCGGGACGGGAACGCCCGGCGCTTCTACGATACAGCGAAGATCCATATCCGGGGCGCTTTGGAGCGCTTCATACGCGCACTTGCCTACGTTGCCAAATCCTATGATCGCTATTTGTTTCATCTTCGGCCTCCTCATCTATTACATAAACAGTATAAACGCGCGTATGCAGGATGTCCAATTGCCGGATAAAATGAATTACTGCGGCAATATCCGGCTTAACGCATGCGTAAACAGCCTTAACATAATGAAATAGCATTCCATACAATAATATAATGCGCGCTTATACAATTCTTTAAATGGAGGGCTAAATGGATAATTATAAAAACTTTCGTATCTACGATTACCAAGGCTTGAAGCTTTTGCTCGACGACCGGTCGCTGGTGGATCGGACTATTTTAAGCGAAGGCTACTGGGAAAAAGGCGAGATCGACTATTTTTCGGCTTTATGGCCGCATGGAAGCGGAAAAAGGAAGTTTTTCTTCGATTTAGGCGCATATTTCGGACTGTATACATTGCACGCGTGGACGTCGAAGCTTTTCGACGAAATTCATGCCTTTGAAGCGGACGCGTATAACTATTCCCAGCTTCAGGCGCAGATATTTCTTAACGGGGCGATAGATATCAATGCGTACAATTTGGCCGTTTCCGACAATACCGGTACGGTAAGGATTTCATCGAGCCTTGACTATCAAGACAACCGGGGCATGGCGTTCATTTCGGATAAAGGACGCAAGGAGATTGAATGCACGGCGCTGGATACGATGTTTCCGAACCTTGCGGACGCTATGGTGTTTGTTAAAATTGACGTCGAAGGGCATGAGCTATCCGCTCTTCGCGGCATGAGGAATATAATTAAGAACAATCATGTGGTTTTGAAAGTAGAAGTATTAAAGCAAGGTAATGGATTTGTATCAATGCGAGACAATAGGTATGATTTTATAAATGAGTACGGTCTTCGCATGCTTAATGAGATAAACTCGGACATTTTCGCCACGAATATTCCGGATTTGGCTTAGGCTAGCCCGATTTATTTTCGTTGCGTAGGATATATTGCTTTCCGTTGACCATCGGTATGCGCAAAGCTTCCGAAAAAAGCGTCTAAAACGGGCGAAAAAACGGATTATTTAGCATCGTAAAAGGTTTGTAAAAAAAGTACTTGCACTAAGGAGGGCGACGTGATACAATAGCACTCGCCCTTCGGGGAGCGCACCTTGAAAACTGTACAGTGAGTACAGAAATAG
>QMCD01005142.1_pt1 | contig 11003 bp, 11 predicted proteins | sample 1821841 | NCBI WGS metagenome assembly QMCD01 (sample SAMN01991225, study PRJNA193472) | Termite gut metagenome, whole genome shotgun sequencing project. | isolation source: worker | host: Macrotermes natalensis | reverse complement strand
GAGCATACAGATTTTGCCGTGGGCTGTGCACTGATGGTAGGCTTAGCGTTCACCGTTACCGCCACAGGAGTATATGAAGCCGATACGCAGCCTGTGGTCGTATTGCGCGCCTGGGCGTAGTAGGTGGAGCTATTGTCGACGGATGGAGTATAGGTATTAGAACCACTCTGCAGGGGCGAACGTGCTGTACCAGTCGATGGTAGCGCCGGAAGAAGGTGTGGCGGTGATGGTCACTGTCCCTGCACCGCAGCGACTTGCAGAGGTTGAAGTAGTTACCGTTGGCCTAACGTTCACATACGCTATATTATCAGAATTCAACAAACGTTATATGCCGCTGTTGTATAGAAGGTTGCAAGTGCAAAGGACGAAAAATCGGTAGCTGAAATATTTATTTATTATTTGTGATTTACTATTAATCAAATTTTCAATTCTCCGTCATTGCGAGGAACGAAGCAATCAATTTTCAATTTTTCCCACCCTTCACCTTTCCACCTTTCCACCTTTCACCCTCTATGCTTTTCGGCGCAGCAAGCAGCATTTTGTGCGCGGGGCTAGGGTATCCGACATTTACTAATTCGTAAATTCAAAATTTGGCGATTTGGAGAAAAAGTTATACCTTCGCATTGATGAACTTTTGAAATCCGCCACGATGCAAACCCACTTAGGACACGTTAAAATTATGTCTAAGGAAGAACAGGAACAGTTAAAAACCAAGTATTATAACGAGGCCATTCGTTATATGAACAACGCTAAAGATGTGCTGCAAAAAGCAGGCAAAGAAAATGGCCGCTACAAAGATCCGAAGTATGTGAAAATGGCTTGCGGCACTGCTTATAATGCGGTGCTCCTCGCGCTTAACGGATGGCTGTTGCTTAAAGGCGTTGAAAGAAAAAAAGGGCGGAAATCCATTGAGTATTATTGTTCGGAAATCGCAAAGATCGACAAAAAATTATTGGCTACTTTGGATGATGTCTATCACACTTTGCATTTGGATGGTTATTACGACGGCGTAACAAATGTTAAAGTTATTCAAATCGGTTTCGAAGAGGCTTACGTGATCATCAATAAACTCAAGCCGGCATAAGCGTGCTCATCCACACAGACGCAAAATCTTACATCTCTACTGTCTCCTGCTGACCGGCAACTGCCTACCCTTTTCCTATCTTTTGCAGCTCCCGCAATTTGTCGAAAGCCTCCAGCGGAGAAAGTTTTTCGATGTTAATTTTGCTGAGTTCCTCGCGGATCTTGACCAACACCGGATCGTCCAACTGGAAGATGGACATTTGTATGCCGCCGGTTCCCGGATGTTTAGATCCGGCATGGCTGCCGCGCTGCGATTCTAATTTAAGCAACATCTGCTCGGCGCTATTCAGCACGGCGTTGGGCATGCCGGCCATGCGGGCTACATGGATACCGAAGCTGTGCGCCACGCCCCCCGGCCGCAATTTGCGCAGGAAGATGACCTGCTTGCCGTCTTCTTTCACGCTTACGTTGTAGTTCTTCACGCGGGGGTAGAGCTCTTCCATCTCGTTCAACTCATGGTAGTGCGTGGCAAACAAAGTTTTTGCCTTGGCTGTGGGATGTTCATGAATATATTCCACCATAGCCCAGGCAATGGAAATACCATCGTAGGTGCTGGTGCCACGACCTATTTCGTCGAGTAAAATTAAGGAGCGGTTGGAGAGGTTATGCAGGATGCTGGCCGTTTCGTTCATTTCCACCATAAAAGTGGACTCGCCCTGGGAGATATTATCGGAAGCGCCCACACGGGTGAAAATTTTATCGACCACGCCGATCTCGGCCGATGAGGCGGGGACATAACAACCAACCTGCGCCATCAGCACGATGAGCGCCGTTTGACGCAGCAAGGCGCTTTTACCCGACATGTTAGGGCCGGTGATGATCATGATCTGCTGTTCGTTGTTGTCTACATACACATCGTTGGTCACATAGGTTTCGCCCGGCGGCAGCAATTGCTCGATCACCGGATGACGGCCTTCTTTGATGTTAATTACATCGGTAGTATTCACCACCGGCTTACAGTAATGGTGCTTTCCGGCCAGTTCGGCGAAGGAAAGCAGGCAGTCGAGCTGCGCCACCAGCGAAGCATTGAGCTGCACCGGCACGATGTAATCGAGCAGGGAAACGACCAGGTCATTGAACAACTGGTGTTCCAGAACAAGGATCTTTTCTTCCGCACCGAGAATCTTTTCTTCATACTGTTTCAACTCTTCGGTGATATAACGTTCGGCGCCCACCAGTGTTTGCTTGCGCACCCATTCGGGCGGCACTTTGCTTTTGTGCGTATCACGTACTTCGATATAATAGCCGAAAACATTGTTGAAACCCACCTTCAATGAAGTAATGCCGGTGCGTTCGGCCTCGCGCTGCCGGACGTCCAACAGGTAGTCTTTTCCATTGCGGGAGATGTCGCGCAACTCATCCAGTTCGGCATTCACGCCGGCGGCTATCACACTGCCCTTGCCGATCTGATTGGCGGGTTCGGCCTCCAATTCTTTTTCAATGCGGGTGGCAATGGTTTCGCAAACATATATTTGTTCTCCGATCTTACACAGGGTAGGTTCTCCGGATTGCTCACACAGTTCTTTCACCGGTTGCAGCACGCGCAGTGCATTTTTCAGTTGCACCATTTCACGCGGCGTACAGCGCCCGGCCGCAACCCGCGAGATGATGCGTTCCAGGTCGCCTATTTCATAAATATTTATTTTCAACGCGTCGCACAGTTCCGGCTGTTGCAGGAAATAGTCCACCGCATTGAGACGGGCATTGATGGCCGGCACTTCCTTCAAAGGCATGGACAGCCAGCGTTTCAGCAGACGGGCGCCCATAGGCGAGATGGTTTTATCCATGATGTCGACCAGCGTGCGGGCGTTCTCGTTGGGCGAAGAAAAAAGTTCCAGGTTGTGCACCGTAAAACGGTCGAGCCACACGTGGCGGTCCTCATCAATACGTGAAACGGCGGAAATATGCCGGAGCCGGTCGTGTTGCGTGAGTTCCAAATAGAACAACGCTGCACCGGCGGCTACGGTACCCAAGCGCAGGTCTTCTATGCCGAAGCCTTTGAGCGAGGAGGTGTTGAAATGTGTGAGCAGCTTGTCGCGCCCGGCCTGCGGGGAGAAAGCCCACTCGTCCATTTTGTAGGTGTAATACTTCACGCCGAACAGTTCGACGAAAGTTTTTTCCTGTTCTCTTTTCAACAATATTTCTTTAGGCGCATAGTTCGCCAGGAGCTTGTCGATGTAATCAAAGGTGCCTTCCGACACGTGGAACTCCCCGGTGGAAATATCGAGGAAAGCCACACCTGCACGGTCTTTATCGATATATACCGACGCAAGGAAATTATTTTCGCGATGCGAAAGGATCGTATCGTTATAGGCTATGCCCGGCGTTACCAGTTCGGTGATGCCGCGTTTCACGATCTTCTTCGTCAGTTTAGGATCTTCGAGCTGGTCGCAGATGGCCACACGCTTTCCGGCACGCACCAATTTCGGGAGGTAAGTTTCCAACGCATGGTGCGGAAAGCCGGCCAGTTCCACGGCGGAAACGCTGCCGTTGCCCCGGCGGGTTAACGTGATGCCGAGAATTTCACTGGCTTGTATGGCATCCTCACCGAAAGTTTCATAGAAGTCGCCCACACGAAAAAGCAACATCGCATCGGGATGTTTGGCTTTAATCGCGTTGTATTGCTGCATTAAAGGTGTTTCCTTCAATTCCTTGTCTGTTTTTTCGACAGGGGTTCCGCTATTTTTTTTCGGACGTGCCATAGGTGACAAAGGTAGCTATTTTTTGAAAAAAACGGAATTTTGGAGAATAAAAAAAATGTTACTACCTTTGCAGCGAAGATTCTTTGAAAATCCACCCTGCAAAAAAAACGCTGTGAGTATAAATTTTAATGTTAAACATTATACCAACTATTAACAAAGATTCAGCTATTCCCGCTCGGCAACAACCTAAAAAGGAAGTAGAAGTTCAACGTGTTATTCCGAAACCGAAAGACAGTGATGACATACCGGAAGGTTATCTCACTAATGAAGAATTTTGGAAGATATGTCGCGAGAATGTAGATAAGCGCTGCCGGGAATATGGTATATTGGAATAAGACGGCCATTAGTGATATAGACACTATTTTTAGGGGCCTGCTTGAATGGAAAACCATAAATGGCCAAACCCACCTGACTTATGACGCAGCTGTTGCCTATCTTGAAAATCTAAGAGCTATTTTTGACCGGATAGACCTTTTATATTTTCATCATAAAGCTACTTATGGCTTGCATAAAATGTTTGGGGAGTACGTTTACAGGTATAGGCGGAATGCTCGTACCTCGTGGTATGCCTGTTATGATATGCTGCGCGACCGTGTGTATCTAAACAGGATATTGAGCAATTACTTGACGTTATTTTGAAGCGGCAATCAGCAGTGTTGCGTTCATATTTAACTAAATAACAACTGACCTGCATCCTCACCGAAAGTTTCATAGAAGTCGCCCACACGAAAAAGCAACATCGCATCGGGATGTTTGGCTTTAATCGTTGCTGCATTAAAGGTGTTTCCTTCAATTCCTTGTCTGTTTTTTCGACAGGGGTTCCGCTATTTTTTTTCGGACGTGCCATAGGTGACAAAGGTAGCTGTTTTTTACGCTAAAATCAAATTAGCATCAATGTTTAATTGCCGGTGCAGCTTTTGGGCTATTTTGAAAGTAGGTATGCTTTTCCCGGATAAAATTTCATTGATACGCGAAACACTAATACCCAGCAAAGCCGCTAAAGCCACTTGGGTGAGCCCCCGTTCGTGCATGCTTGATTTGATGATTTCCGGCAAAGTCGGCATGCGGACAGGATAATGTACGGCTTCGTAGTCAGCCACTAATTCGGACAACAAGTCAAGCTCTATGAAATTTTTATCATCGGGCGATGTGTTATTGTCCACCACACAAAGCAATTCTTCGATGCGTTCCAGTGCTTTGTCATACTGCTGTTCTGTTTTTATTGCTGCCATAATTCTATAATTAAATAGTTGCACAATTTATTTTGTCATATTCCCGGTGTGTGCCGATAAACCGGATATATACTTTCTTTGAGGCAAAAATGATGATGGCTACCAAGCGATAATCATTGCCTTTGATATTGAATACATACCGGTTGTTTCCGACATAGTCTGCCGTTGAAAATGTTTTTTTAATATCGCTCAAGTTGTTCCATGAGTTATTTTCCGTTACGTGAAACCATTTACAAAGGGGGATCTCCGCATCGGCATGAAGTGCAGAAAACTCCTTTATCCGTTTAAAAGAAATTATTCTCATGAAAGTTAAACTAAAGCACAAAGATAGCAATATTTTCTAAAATACAAAAATATTTTCTATTTTTTAGAATTTGCGCCACCCTAAAAATTAAGATAGAACTCTTTCGTTAGCTCCTGATACTCAGCTGTGTATTCCGCGCTGTCCGCCGGGTGGATACAGAAGTGTTGTTCGTGCAATACGCGCTTCGTCCGCTCAAAAGTGAGCAGCAGGCGTTTCACCGGCCGCCCCACCGCCGCACCGACATTGGTCTTACGGGTACAATAGAGGCCCGCCGCAGCCGCCTTCGCAATGAATACACTGCCTTCGACGTAGGGCAGTATCACGCCGAAACAACCGCCGGCAGCTAATAACTTCACCACACCGTTCAGCAGCTCGTCATAAGGCAGGGCCGTGGCATGGCGCGCCTGCATACGCTGCCTGTCGCCGGGCAGCAGGGCGTCGACAAAATAGGGCGGATTGGAAACGATCACATCATATTGTTTGCCGGACTCCGCCGCATAAGCCTGAAAATCCGTATTCACCACATTGACCCGTTCCGGCCAGGGACTGTGCCGTACGTTCTCCGCCGCCTGCTGCGCCGAAGCCTCGTCTATCTCCACCGCATCAATCGCAGCCTGCGGCACTCGTTGCGCCAGCATCAGCGCAATAACACCGGTGCCTGTGCCTATATCTAAGATCCGGACGGTATCATGTGTGAGATCTTGCACATCCATCCAGGCGCCCAACAACACACCGTCGGTATTCACCTTCATGGCCGCATTTTCCTGCCTGACGGTGAACTGTTTAAAACGGAAATAATTATTCGGCATAATATAATCTATTAGAAACCGCCGCCTGCGGCAGGTATACATATTTCCTCACTTCTCCGGAGGCCACCATCAGGGTCACCGCATCAGGACGCGCCAAGGGATTAGCGCTCACCTGCACCGTAACAGCGGCATTGCCCGCGCCGGACACCTGCGACACGCCGACCCTTTCTTCCGGACTATTCATATAGATCATCCAGTTACTATTGCTGTAAATATCCAGTCGTACCGCACCGCCGGCAGCCGGTATGGTGTCCGGCAAATAAGCGACCGTAAGGGTAGTCGACGCATACTCCTTACAACCGGCAATCGCTGCAAGAGCAAACAGAAATACTATGTAGAAAATTTTTCGCATACTTATTTTGCTATTGTCCGCACCGGCATTGATAATAACGGACAGCCCTTATAGGCTCTTCCACCCCGCCGATCGCCAGGGTTACTTTAAGGCCCAGGGCCATCATCTTAATCCGGTCGGTAACTCCCCCCACGTTCACCACGCTGTTGCCCGGACGCTTGGGGGTTAAAGCGCCGGGGCGGTGCAGGAAAATAGTGCCGAACATCGACTCCCGCCGCACATTGTTGTACCCGTAATCGAAATAAATACCCAAATAGATCCGTATATCTTTCGGCAGGTCGTATTTAACGCCGGCCTCCGCCGTGGCCGAATAAGATGTCCGGAGGGTAAATATCCCTTCCTGCCGCCAGTCGGTCAATATACCGAAACCGTCGCCGGGCGTGTTTTTAATTTCCTTTCCTCCGAGGGGGAAATAGCCGCTTGTTTCCAGTGTTTTTGCCGAAACGCTATAATGGGTAGACTGCGGAAAGCCCACTTTAATGCCGGCCTGGACATAAAAATTAAGTTTCGTTTTTTTTCGCGCCGTCTGGAACTGTAGTTTCAACGGCACATTCAGCATATACGCCGTTTGCCGTTCTTCGTAGCCGGTAGTCCGCACACGCCACTCGAAAAGCTCTCCGGTAACATTGTCGACTGCCGGCGAAGCCATGACTACATTGTCGAACATAGCAGCGGCGGTATTATAGGAAGCGACTTCCAGTCCGGTTACAATACTCCATTGTTCATGCGGGAAATAGGCGTAGCCCAATCCTCCCTGGAAGCCCATGCGTATGTTGGTTGTTCCGCCGGCAGGCGTGTAATATAGACCGGCAGCCCCGCCACCGCCCCACAACAAAAATTCATAATCTATGGATTGCGCCGTTAAGTATCCCGGATTAGCAAACAAAGCCAGGATAATAATATGAGCCCATTTTTTCATATTAACGGTCCGCTATTTTCCCGTCTTTCATCGTGAGCGTGCGATCGCTCATAGCCGCCAATTCATTATCGTGGGTAACAATCACCACCGTCTGCTCCAGTTCGTCGCGCAGGGTAAAAAACAAACGATGCAGCTCCTGCCGGTTCACCGAGTCGAGGTTGCCCGAGGGTTCGTCGGCCAGCAATACATCCGGTTTGTTCATCAACGCGCGCGCCACGGCCACCCGTTGCTGTTCGCCGCCGCTCAATGCGGCAGGCTTATGGTGGAGACGGTCTTTCAGTCCTAAAAAATCAAGCAATTCTTTCGCCCTGTTTTCGGCCTGCGTACGCGATTGCCGGGCAATCAAGGCAGGTATACCTACGTTTTCCAAGGCCGTAAATTCGGGCAATAAATGATGAAATTGAAACACAAAACCAATGTGGCGGTTGCGGAAATCCGACAGCTGGCGGTTATTCAGGTCGAACACCGGCGTGCCGTTGATCCACACCTTGCCGGTGTCCGGACGCCCCAGCGTGCCCATAATTTGCAGCAAGGTGGTTTTCCCCGCTCCGCTGGCGCCCACAATAGCCACCACCTCCGCCTTGTTAATGGCCGCGTCGATGCCTTTGAGCACCTGCAGGCTCCCGAAGGATTTTTCTATGTTCTCAATTTTAATCATTCTCCATTAACGCGGCCAATCCGCCCTCCGCCGTCTCTTTGTAGAGCCGGGGAATATCGTGGCCGGTACGTTTCATCGCTTCGATCACTACATCAAAACTGATCAAATGATGGCCGTCGGCGAGCATGGCGTACATATTGGCATCCATAGCACGGGCGGCGCCAAAGGCGTTGCGCTCAATGCAGGGCACCTGCACCAACCCGCACACCGGGTCGCAGGTCAACCCCAAAAAGTGTTCCATGCCAATGGAAGCAGCATATTCCACTTGGGCTACAGTGCCGCCGAACAATTGCACCGCCGCGGCGGAAGCCATGGAGGTGGCGGAGCCGATCTCCCCCTGGCAGCCCACTTCGGCGCCGGAAATAGAAGCGTTTTCTTTAATAATATTGCCTATCAGGCCGGCAGTGGCCAAGGCGCGGAGAATTTTCTTATCCGAAAATTCATAATTCACACTACAGTTATACAACACCGAGGGCAACACACCGCAGGAACCACAGGTAGGCGCCGTAACGATCTTATTGCCGGCGGCGTTCTCTTCGGCCACGGCCAACGCATAAGCAAACACCAGTGAACGGCGTTGCAGAATACCCTGGAAACTTTTAGCCCGCGTATAAAAAGCAGCTGCTTTGCGCGGCAGGTGCAGTTCGCCGGGCAGTACCCCCTCCTCTTCCAAACCGTGTGTCAGAGCGGTCTTCATTACATTCCAGACTTCTTCCAGATAATCCCAGATATCGGCCTCTTCATACAGGGCGACAAATTCCCAAAAAGTACGGCCGTTCTGCTGGCACCACTTCAAAATGTCGGACATTGTCGACATGGGATAAATATCCGCACCTTTTCGGCGCTCACCCGTGTCGCTCAGATCGCCGCCGCCGATGCTGAAAGTAGTCCAGTCGCTCAACACTTGCCCTTCTGCGTTTAAGGCCTCAAATTTTATCCCGTTGGGATGCTGCGGAAGGAATACCTTCGGCTCCCATATAATATTGACATTATCAGCCCCAAAAACATCCAGAACAGCTTTATCGGTAAGATGCCCCCTTCCCGTAGCGGCTAAACTGCCGTAAAGGGTTACATTGAACTTTACCGCTGTAGCATTGGCAAACCGGAACAGTTCGGCCGCCCTGCGGGGGGCCATCGTATGGCTACTGGAAGGTCCGTAGCCTATCTTAAAAATGTTCCTGACGGTTTCCAAAGGCTATTTTTTATTGTACTTAGGAGCTATTTCTTTTTTCTCACGGCGATTGTAGAAGTCGTATACGATAGGCGTTCCTAGGAATATCGACGAATACGTACCGACAACCACACCTATCGACAGCGCTACGGCAAAACCGCGGATCACCTCACCGCCGAAAATAGCGATCATCACCAGCACCACAAGGGTGGTACCGCTGGTATTCAACGTACGCGACAAGGTACTGTTCAACGCCTCGTTGATATTGCCGTGCAGATCGCGCTTAGGGTATAAAATACGGTATTCGCGGATACGGTCAAAGATCACCACCGAGTCATTGATGGAGTAACCGATAATGGTCAACACCGCTGCAATGAAGGTCTGGTCGACATCCAAGCTGAACGGCAGGAGGCCGGAGAATATCGAATAAAAACCTACAACCACAATGGCGTCATGCACAATGGACACCAAGCCGCCCAAGCCCCAATACCAGTTGCGGAAACGCATGGCTATATAAAGGAAAATCGCCAACAGGGCAATGACCACGGCCAGCACGGAATCGCGTTTCAGGTCATCGGCAATGGTAGGCCCTACCTTTTCGGAGCTGACAATACCATTGGGGTTCTGCAATGTCGACAAGAAGTCGTCATGCGAAATGCCGTCTCTGAAAAATCCGTTCAAAGCACGATATAATTTACCGTCCACCAAACTGTCGGCAGCCGACGATTCGTCGTTGATCATGAAGGTGGTTGTAATTTTCACCTGGCTTTCGGCGCCGAATTGTTTTACTTCGGTAGCGCCTTCAAATTCCTGTTGCAAAGCGTTGCGCACATCATTGAGCGACACTTGCCGGTCAAAGCGCACCACATAGGTACGGCCGCCGGTGAAGTCCACACCGTAACTAAAGCCTTTAGTGAAAACGAAAGCCAATGCAATTACCGTGATGGCCATAGAAAGCATGTAAGTATACCTGCGCACTTTCATGAAATCATATTTCGTATGCGCGAGGAAATTCTCCGTCCATTTATTGGAGAAACTGATATTTTTGCCGCGCGACAGGCTCGCTTCGAACATCAATCGTGTAACAAAAATAGAGGTGATCAACGAAGTGATGATACCCACAACAAGGGTGGTAGCGAAGCCCTGGATAGGCCCGGAACCAAAGAAGAAGAGCACCATACCGGTGATAATCGTAGTCAAGTTACCATCAATAATGGCCGAGTAGGCATTCTTGTAACCGTCGGTTACCGCCAGGCGCAGACTCTTGCCGGCGCGTAATTCTTCCTTGATGCGTTCATAAATAATCACATTCGCATCCACCGCCATACCGAGGGTGAGCACAATACCGGCAATACCCGGCAGCGTAAGCACCGCACCGAAGGAAGCCAGTGCGCCAAAGAGGAAAACCACGTTGGCGATCAGGGCGAAATTGGCCACAAAGCCGGCCCTGTTATAGAACAGTAACATGTAGAACAGCACCATCAAGAAAGCCAGCACGAACGAGAGCATACCGGCATTGATAGACTCTTGTCCGAGTGAAGGCCCTACCACGGCTTCCTGCACGATGTGTGCGGGAGCAGGCAGTTTACCGGAGTTCAACACGTTGGCCAAGTCGTCGGCTTCCTGCACCGTAAACTGTCCGGTAATTTCCGAGCGTCCGCCCGTGATTTCTCCGTTCACGCGGGGATAAGAATATACGGCACCGTCGAGCACAATAGCAATACAACGGTTAATATTATCGGCTGTCATGCGTGCCCATGTGCGAGCGCCTTC
>QMCD01010985.1_pt1 | contig 11006 bp, 12 predicted proteins | sample 1821841 | NCBI WGS metagenome assembly QMCD01 (sample SAMN01991225, study PRJNA193472) | Termite gut metagenome, whole genome shotgun sequencing project. | isolation source: worker | host: Macrotermes natalensis | reverse complement strand
CGTCATGTCCCAGAAAACATATCTTCTTACGCCAAATCAGCCTGTTGCCTTTATCCTAGTAGTTCTAAGGATTATTCGTAAGACTTATGGTTTATGCTGCTTTATCTCGTAATATCTCAGAAGACGAATCTGAAGGAAACATAATTTGGTGAAACGTCGGGAATGAAAGTAGAGTTTGAGATCTATATGTGGCATATTCTATATTACGATTTCCGCCTTTTACATAAAGTTTATAAACGGGCCTTGATTGATCATAATTTGCTCTGCCAAGACCGGGAACAAATCCATTCCCCTTACCATAGGATAAATTAATAGGATTAGATTTATTATACTCTATCTTTCGTAAAGAAATTACTTTATTATTAACTTCCCATTCTGTTTTAAATGCTTCGGCAACTAATCTAAGCGCCTCAAAACACGATACGCCATTAAATTGTATGTTTTGTTGTATATTACTTGAAATAAAATCACCCATTGACCATTCTGTACCATCCCAATTTCCTGTATCAAAATGATTCATGTTCCTAACAATAGCCTCCAAGAAGTCCTGTGGTCTTCCTTGACGAGGGAATACTTGCATTCCATCAGGTTCGTTTATGAATATTCTATCATTTAAAAGCTCCTGAAAAGCATAAAGTTTTATCGTATACGAATAATTTCGATTGCTATTTTTTGTAAAGTCACATGGATTATATAGAGTATACCTATTATTTTTATATGTAATATATGAGCCAACGGGTATGTCTAAATATGCATTAACTAAACCATTAGGCACTTGAGGCAACGAGAAATTAAGTATTACAGAGTTTTCGCCCATTACCTGCCATCTTCGATAGCTATCCGTATTAAAGTTAATAGTACAAAGAAGGATATCATCAGGTTTAAATATGTCTACTGTACTTTCCATTACATTAATTTTTCAACTATTATCTGGGCTTGAGTTAATACGCTTGTTACTCCTGTGCATTGGCAGGTAATACGTATATATTCCTTATTAGTGCCTATGATTACATCCATTACAAGTGTTGTAGTAGATACACTTCCGATAACAGAAGATACACTTGGCGAGATATTAATACTCCTTTTAATTGTTGAAGCATTATCTGCCTCAAAACGTGTTTGCGTTATCTCGGGGCTTATTGTAGTAGTAATTTTTGAATGTGCTCTTATTTCAGTGCTACTGTAAATTGTCATATAAAAATCAATGCCATCATAAATAACAGTGCCAACACTTGGCCTCCTAAATATAGCTGTACTATTACCTTTAGTAAGTAATTCTGTTTCAACATCTGTTACCCTTTGTTTCAAAGCATCCCACCCAACAGTTGATAGTGTACCATCAACATCTGTAAACTGCTGGCCATCAATATTTGATCCTTTAACGAGTCCTAAATTACTTTCAGTTGCGATAGATATTGGAGCAGAATTTACTATATAATCAAATACCCATTGTAATCCACTTCCACTGTCAATAAGTACATATTGAGTAGTAGCATTGCCTTGAGATTCATCTGCTCTTACAGTGATAACGTCATTTTGCGCACCTCCACTTGGAACTCCGTAACTGTCCAATGCAGCTTTTGTGGCTTGAGAAGGCCATCTCTTACCACCACTTGATTTAAGCGAATTAATGTCACTTGTATTTTGTTGTATTTGAGTAAATGCACTTGCCGGCATAGCTCCAGCTTGTGAATCAGTAACCATTGGAAATTGTACAGTTACAGGCTGTCCAACTCCGTTTTGTATACTCCTTACTTGAACTGTTTCACTAACACCATTGGCAGTTGAAGTATAAGCATTAGAAGTAACAAAATTAGGAGATAAATTAGGTTTATTTTTAATATAATCAGTAGCTGTGCTATCTACTTGTGCATAATCAGGTTGCATTTGTATGGGTAATGTAATTGGCTGAAACGTACCTATGGCAGTATTATCGCTGTTTGGAACGAATACATACTGATTTCCTGAAACTAAACCCGATTCTGTGACTTGTACGTTACCATTACCCGATCCCGGCATACCTTGAGGAATTGATCCATCAACTCTATATATAGGTTGCCCGGCTATATTTTCTCCAGAATAAGTAAAAGTTAATGATACATTCGAACCAGGGGCGCCCGTTTGTATAGTTCCATTCACTAAAGTAATAGGAACTCCCGGAGAACCCTGTTCACCATTTGGTATACCTAATGAAATACTATATATAGGGTTATTATTAGCATCATAACCTATATTTGATACTTGAATAGTTGGTTGTTCTCCCGAAGGCAAAGGTGTTGCAGATCCAGCTTGAAATATTGCTGTTTTACCATCTATTCCATTAATTCCATCTTCGCCATTTGGTCCGGTTATTTAAGATTTACCCAAGGATCTGTTCCATATCTATACTGAATGTAGCCATCTGAAACTCTTAATTCTGGAGTACGTCCATCAGCGGCCACAGGAATGCCAAAATCATAAGTAGGATTTAAATTGGTTCCACCTTTTGTAACTGTCGGATTCTGCCCATTTGGTATGGAATGAGCAACAATACTTACATTAGGTGAAGGTCCCGTAGGACCAACTAAATCTGACATTCTTGCTTTTCCACCAGCATTAGTTTGAATATTGAAACCGGGTATTTCAAATTGAGTAGGATCTTGAACTAAAGGGAGTTCGTTGATTCTTGTTGATATTATTGCCATATTAATAAAGTTTAACTTGGATTACTTCCGTTAATTGTAGTGTCAATCATTTTACCTGAACTATCGAGTACAATAAAACCTTGTGGAACAACATCTAATAGGTGGTATACATCACCTATATTCATATTAGTAAAATGTAGAGTTAATGTAAAATCACACCATATATTACTTTCTCTATCCATATAAAACCTATCAACCTTACATGACTTATAGAAACAAGGATATTCGTGATTACGTTCAGCCCAATAAAATGATCTTTCATTTGGTCGAGTTAGATCATAATAAAATACATTCCAATTTCTCCAGAAAGTATTTACATCACATCTCAATGTGCATTTTATTGAAACGTCCCTTGTTCCAAATACTACATCTGCTAAATTATCGTAAATAGATCCGTTCAAAGTATCATTATCAATAATCAAGGCTTGCTTAGTATCAGGCTGGATTAATATGGAATCATATGTTCCGTAACCAACAAATATCCCATAGTAAGATAATGGCTTATTATCTATTTCATATCCTGTCTGCGTTACCTCTAAATTTACAGGTTCTTGTCGTACATAATTTAAAAAAGGATCACTATCGTCAGTAAATTGTAACTGAAAAACTTTATAAGGTTGAATAGTTTTTCGATCTGGCATAGATGTTAGCCTAAGCTGTCTTGTTAAACCAATATTACTAAAATTAAATGTGTGATATTGTGATTCGTCAAGTAAGTTAATAAAGTTCTCTACCCCGTATTCTTTAGTTCCTACAAATGAAACAGTTAAATTAATGCTATGTAGTTTAGGATCACTTAAATCATACTCAATACCATCTTCTTCGAGCCAATTATTACTCTTAGGTTCACGCAGTGAATTAAATGCTATTAATTCATTGTAGCCGTTATGCTCGATGCCTATTCCGTAAGCATTAAAAACATTAACTCCATCTACTATTAAGTCAAAACTTAACATTTTATCCCCTATTTAGCAATTCTAACTCTCCTACTACGTCATCAACTCTCCTTCTCATATAGCCCAAGTCCTCTCTCATAGCATAAAGTTCATTTGTATTTTGTCTTATTAATACTAATTCGTTATTGTATCAATCTATAATAACAAGTTACGCTTTTAATTTAAAAATGTTAGGAAAAGGTTTCGAGGCTGATAGTATTTTATATTCGTTCATTCAAAACTATTATCACGATGATAAAGAGGGACATAAACTTTTCAAACAATTTATAGAAACTTACTTTATCAAAAAGACACGAGAAGAGTTGATAAATGTGACACCTTCCGACTTCGATTATCATAATGATAACAATGATGATTAGACGATTGGTATTCCCCTCGTTAAAAGCCGGTCTCTGGCTGGCAAAAAGTGTTCTTTGAAAAAGATACAAAGCAAAGTTCCTTTACCAAACGAGTATAAAACACAACAGATTACGGCGCTAAGGATACAGTGATGAACCTTCTAAGGTTCATCACTGTATCCTTAGAAGGTTCAGGTGTAGCGTTAGGAGGCGTAATAAACTACAGTCAAGTGGGATTCCATTAATTAAGTAATTTTTTCTATGGGGGAAAGTCTATATTTATGAAAAATACATATCTTCGTGCTCTTTTATATTCGACATTAAAATGGGCAAAAATAAATTACAGAAATTCGAAGACATGACTCATTTCCCTCATGTGTTTCAATATCCTTTTGCGGTATTGAAGGAAAAAGGGTTTGAAATGAAAGGTCGATGGAATGAACTATTCTTCCGAAATGATAATCCTATTGTATTGGAATTGGGCTGTGGAAAAGGCGAATATACAGTAGGATTAGCAAAATTGTTTCCCGAAAAAAACTTTATCGGAATCGATATAAAAGGCGCTCGAATGTGGAGTGGCGCCAAACAGGCTTTAACCGATAACATGAAAAATGTGGCATTTCTGCGTACTCACATCGAATTGATAAACCATTTTTTTGCTCAAGGTGAAGTGGCTGAAATTTGGATTACTTTTCCCGACCCACAAATGAACAAAGTCAATAAGCGAATGACCTCAACCCGTTTTATGAGACTTTACAATGAGATTTTGAATGACAAAGGGATTGTTCATCTGAAGACAGACAGCAATTTTATGTATACCTATACCTGCGAAATGGTGAAAGTCAATCGGTTTCCTGTATTAGTGCAAACTGATGATTTATACCACAGTCGGTTAGCAGACGAAATCCTGTCTATTCAAACTTTTTATGAACAACAATGGTTAGATCGCGGATTGAATATCAAATACCTGAAATTTATCGATGAACATCGCAACAATTACATTGAACCGGACATTGAAATAGAATTCGATAGCTACAGAAGTTTCAATCGAAGTAAAAGAAGCGGAGGTCATTGAATTATAGACTTCTTTCAAAAATATCCGTATCTTTGCGAAACTTAGGTTTTACGAATTTATTATAACATAAATATTATCAGTATGAAAGCATTTTTTAAAATGGTGTGTGCCTCGACACTTGGATTTTTTATAGCAATATTTGTTATCGGGTTTATTTTTATATTATCACTTGTCGGAATAGTCGCGAGTATAGGCACTCATACTCAAGCTTATCTACCTCAAAAGAATACAGTATTGCAAATTGACTTGAAAGGTTCGATGAACGATAGGATAATACATAACCCTTTTGCCTCTCTTTGGAGGAATCCTGATTTGGAGCAACTAAGTATGATTGATATTGTATCTGCTATTAAAAAGGCAAAAGAGAATAACGACATCAAGGGTATTTATCTGAAAGCGGAACTTTTATTTGCCGGAATCTCTTCTGTAGAGGCTGTCCGCAATGCACTAATTGATTTTAAAGAAAGTGGAAAATTTGTAATTGCATACGGAGGAAATTATTCCCAATCGGCTTATTATTTGTCGTCCGTAGCTGATATGGTTATTCTTAATCCGCAAGGAACGGTTGATTTGCACGGATTGGCAACAGTTCCGATGTTTTACACCGGATTGATGGAAAAGTTGGGCATCAAAATGGAAGTATTCAAAGTAGGAACATTTAAATCGGCAGTCGAACCGTTTATGCTTGACAAAATGAGCGATGCTAACAGAGAACAGGTAAGATCATATATAGGAAGTCTGTGGAATAATGTTTCTGAAAACATAGCAATAAGCAGGGAGCTGGATCGTAACGATTTGAATAAATGGATAGATGAAGGCTTGTTTTTTAAAGATCCGTCGGTTTTGGTAGACGCCGGAATTGTAGATACCTTATTATATAGTACTGAGGCGGACGACTACATCAAGGATTATATAGGAATTGATAGAAGAGAAGATTTGAATATAACTACTGTAACTAATATGAAGTCGATTCAGACTATAGAAGTTAAAGAAGCAAACGAATTGGCTGTCCTTTTTGCGGAAGGAGAAATAACACAAGCACCAAGCGGAACTTTCAATATGGAATCGGTTATCAGCGATAAAGAGTATGTAAAACAATTGAGAAAATTACGTGAAAACGATTATGTTAAAGCAGTTGTTTTTCGCGTGAATTCCCCCGGCGGTAGTGCTTATATGTCAGATCAAATATGGAAAGAAGTCATCGAATTGAAAAAAGTAAAACCGGTTGTCGTTTCTATGGGTGATTATGCGGCATCAGGCGGATATTATATTTCCTGCGGAGCCGATTGGATTATTGCCGAACCTACAACCATAACCGGTTCGGCGGCGAATTATCGCTTCCACATTTGAAGGGCTGATGAATAAGGTGAGCTTAACCACCGATGTTGAAAAGACAAACAAGTATGCCGATTTTGGAAATTTAAGCCGTTCTTTGAGTATAGGTGAAAAAAATATCCTTCAAGCCAATACCGAAAGATGGTATGATGTATTTTTAACCCGTTGTGCCGAAGGTCGCAATAAATCCAAAGACGAAATTGATGCTATCGGACAAGGTCGTGTCTGGACAGGCGAACAGGCTTTAAAAAACGGTTTAGTAGATGAACTCGGAGGATTGAACAAAGCTATCGAAGTGGCTGCTCAAAGAGCGGGGATAGAAAAATACAGCATCAAACATTATCCGGAAGAAAAAGATTTCTTCACTTTATTATTAGAGGAATCTATGCTAAACGTAAAAGTGAATCTGTTAAAAAATTTCTTCAGCGAAACGGAATACCGGCATATCACTTTAATCAAAAATGTGGAAAAGATTGATAATATTCAAGCACGATTACCCTTTGATATAGAGGTAAAATAGATAATAGCAAGGATGAGGGCGCAACCGCCTTAACAAAATCGTAACATTTTGGCAACAATAATATAACAAAACTGTTATAATATTGCAGTATAATTCATTAAAAAATATAGACATGAAAAAAGTATTGTTATTGATGATTGTTACTTTAATTGCCTTTGGTTGCAAACAAAAAACGAAAGAAACAGTAAACCTTTCAGGTGCGGGAGCCACTTTTCCATTACCTTATTATAATATTATTTTCAAGGATTTTTCGGAAAAATCCGGAAATGAAGTCACTTACGGAGGAATCGGAAGTGGTGGCGGAATACGTAGTTTGAGCGACCAAACAGTCGATTTTGGAGCATCTGATGCTTATCTCACCGACGAAGAATTAGCAGAAATGGGAGGAGAGGTATTACACATACCAACATGTTTGGGTGCTGTTGTCTTAGCTTACAATTTGCCGGAAGTTCCGAATCTGAACCTCAACGGACAGATTGTTGCAGATATCTTCCTCGGAAAAATAACCAAATGGAACGACGAAAGAATCAAAGCATTGAATCCTGATGCTAACTTACCGGATCAAACACTTACTCCCGTATATCGTTCGGATGGTAGTGGAACAACATTCGTTTTTAGCGATTACTTGACTAAGGTAAGTCCCGAATGGGCAGAAAAATTGGGAACCGGAAAAGCTTTGAATTGGCAAGCGGGTATTGCGTCTAAAGGAAATCCAGGTGTTGCGGGTACTATTCAACAGACTAAAGGCGCTATTGGTTATGTAGGTTCGGAGTATTCTCTTTCTTTGGGTATTCCTACTGCCTTGATGCAAAACAGTTCGGGTAATTTTGTTGAGGCAAACACAGCCTCTATCTCTGCCGCTGCCAAAGGAGAACTTCCTGCCGATATGCGCACGATGATTACCAATGCTCCCGATGCAGAGGCCTATCCTATTTCCTGCTTTACTTGGATTATCATTTACAAGGAACAGGCTTACGCAAAAAGAGATTTGAATAAGGTTAAGGGGTTAGTTGATTTGTTGGAATACGTACTTAGTAATGAGGCTCAAAGTGTAGCAGCTAATATACATTATTCTCCACTGCCCGAAACGGCTATAAAAAATGCTCAAGCAATTTTAAATACGATAACTTTTGAAGGAAAAACAGTTAAGTGAAAGATAAACTTTTCAGATTTCTATTGTTCTTCGCTGCCTGTTTAATTTTATTATTGACAGCCGGAATCATTTTTACTCTCGTAGGACAATCGCTGGGGACATTCAAGCATTTTGGTTTTTGGGATTTTATTTCATCATCAGACTGGGACCCCAAAGCCGGAGAAGAAAAATACGGAGCCCTTTCATTTATCATAGGAACTGTTTTAACTTCCGTCCTCGCACTTATTTTTTGTATCCCTTTTTCATTTCCTGTCGCCTTGTTTACAGGAGAATACTTCAAAGGCAAAAAGATAGCGTCGGTAGTTAGTTCTGTTGTCAATTTGTTAGCAGGAATTCCTTCCATTGTTTATGGATTATGGGGATTTTATACGTTACGTCCACTGATCGTTTCGTTAGGATTAAACGATCAAGGTTTTGGAATCCTGACAGCTTCATTGGTTTTGGCAATTATGATTATTCCTTATGCTTCGTCTCTTAGTTCGGAATTCTTTTCAATGGTGCCTAATGAATTAAAAGAAGGAGCTTACAGTTTAGGGGCAACCCGCTTAGAGGTAATTTCAAATGTGAGTTTCCCTGTTGTTTCTTCGGGAATTATGTCGGCATTTATTTTGGCATTAGGAAGAGCTTTAGGTGAAACAATGGCAGTCACTATGTTGATAGGGAATACGAACAACATTCCCAAAGCGCTTACAGATACAGGCAATACGATGGCAAGTATTATTGCCAATCAATTCGGTGAAGCCTCCGGATTGAAATTGAGTTCATTAATAGCTATCGGATTATTGTTATTTTTGATTACGGCAATTATTAATTCGATTGCAAAGTTGACGATGAAGAAAATTAATTCCTAATTGGGCTAATGTCGAATGTTGTTTCCCTAAAGGGAATTTTAAGATATGCAAAAAGAGCAAATAACAAAAAACTTGCAAGACTCCTTTAGGGTGCTGGGAGGAAAATAAAAAACAATATTTTCTTCTATTTTGTATGCCTTTTTTCCGGCATTACGATGTTGCCCCTGTTTTTTATCCTTTTTGAGCTATTAAAAAAAGGTTATAAACAATTCAACATCGGTTTGTTTACGGAAGTAGCACCAACGTCTATGGACGCTATGTTGGCTAAAATGAGCGACAATAGTATTCCCGGAGGTGTATTGAACGGTATCACAGGAGGAATTTTAATCGTAGGGATAGCAATAATCATCGCCATTCCCATCGGTATTTTTGTCGGTATTTATCTATCCGAACATAAAAGTTCTTCTTTTGCCGGAGTGATTCGTTACCTGACCGATCTAATTCAAGGTACTCCTTCGATTGTTGTCGGAATTATCGCTTATGCTTGGGTGGTGAAACCATTGCATAGCTTTTCGGCATTAGCAGGTAGCGTTGCGCTCGCAATTATGATGTTACCGTTGATTATCCGTTCAACGGAAGAGACAATGAAATTACTTCCAGGAACACTGAAAGAAGCGGGATTAGCATTAGGAGCATCATATACCAATGTGATATTCAAAATAATGTTGCCTTCCGCTTTCGGAGGATTATTTACCGGCATATTGTTGGCTATATCGAGAGTGATGGGAGAAACGGCTCCACTGATGCTTACAGCACTTGGTGCGGCAGTTGTGAATTGGGATATTCATCGTCCTACAAGTTCAATTCCTTTGCTTATTTGGGAATTTTATAACGACCCTAATTTACTTGATATGATTTGGTCATCATCTTTATTATTACTATTACTGATTTTGACTTTGAACATAATCGCTAAACAAGTAGCGAATAAATGGAGAATTAACTGATGGAATATCTATTAGAATTAAAAAATGTTTCTGTTTCCTATACTCCCGGGAAAAATGCAGTGAACAGTGTGAGTGCAGGAATCAAAGAAAATACGATAACGGCTATAATGGGACCGTCGGGTTGCGGGAAAAGTACACTCCTGCGTGCAATTAATCGGATGCACGAACTTTATCCCAATATCAAAACTACGGGAGAAATTTGGTTGAAAGGGAAGAATGTGTTGGAAATGAATCCCATGGAAGTGCGTCGTCGTGCAGGTATGGTTTTCCAACGTCCGAATCCGTTTCCGACTATGAGTATTTATGATAATGTATTGTCGGGGTATAAATTAAACGGCATCAGTCTGAAAAAAGCCGAAAAAGATGAAATCGTGGAAACAAGTCTCAAAAATGTAGCATTGTGGAATGAAGTAAAAGATTCGATGACCAAAAAGGGTTCATTCCTTTCGGGCGGTCAGCAGCAGCGGCTTTGTATTGCCCGTGCTTTGGCTCTCAAACCGGAATTGCTGCTTATGGATGAACCGACTTCGGCATTAGATCCTATCTCAACAAATCATATAGAAGAATTGTTATTGGAGTTAAAGCAACAATATACTATTGTAATCGTAACTCACAATATGTCACAAGCTGCCAGAATCTCCGATTATTCTATGTTTATGTATTTGGGAGATCTGGTGGAACACGATACGACAACTCAAATGTTCACTAAACCTAAAGATAAAAAAACAGAAGAATACCTGACCGGAGTATTTGGATAAAAAAATAAATATTATGGAAACAATTAAATCAAAATATCTTGATAGGCTCTTGGCTGATTTCGAATTACTATCGGAAATCATATTGAAAGAGATGGGTATCATCAGAACGATGTTCGAGAAAGGGAAAGATTTTGAATTATGTGATGAAATCGAACGATCCGAAAAAATAATTGATAGCCTTGATGTAAAAATCAGAGAAGGAGTTATCAATGCTATTTTCTTGTTCAATCCGAAAGCAACAGATCTCAGGAAAATCATTTCTTATCACGACATGACCATTTATCTGGAGCGCATAGGAGATTTAATCCATAATATTTCAAAGTTCATAAGAGAAAATGAGTGGGATTCGGAAATCTTTACCAACTTGAAAGATATACTTATCAAGATGTTGA
>QMCD01003343.1_pt1 | contig 11010 bp, 11 predicted proteins | sample 1821841 | NCBI WGS metagenome assembly QMCD01 (sample SAMN01991225, study PRJNA193472) | Termite gut metagenome, whole genome shotgun sequencing project. | isolation source: worker | host: Macrotermes natalensis | reverse complement strand
CAACCGGTCACCCGGCAACTGATTTCGAGTCAGCCCGCTCACCATTCGCATATCCTCCAGCAGTCCAGTCACCCCGGCCCATTTTAACCCGAAAAACGAGTCTTTCAAGCCCCCGTCGCCTTTTTATGTCCCCCCTTGTTGCCACGAGGATTTTGTAATAGAATGGAAGGACGCTGGAGAGGTGGCAGAGTGGTCTAATGCGCCGGTTTGCTAAACCGGTGAACTGTTACAGGTTCCGCAGGTTCAAATCCTGTCCTCTCCGTTCTTTTTTATTGAATTTCGCCGGTATTCCACCCGCGTTTTGTCAGCTATTCCGGTACTATCTTCGTTGCCACATTGAACGGTGTGACCACGGCCTTGTTGATGAGGACGTAATTTTCGCCGCGGAATTCGGTAAAAACGCCATTCACCGTCCAAACAGCCCGCTCAGGCTTGTCCTCGATGGCTTTGAGAATTCGCTCCAAGTTCAAGTTTTCCAAGCAAAGGTAGCTTTCATCGCTGTCTTGAAACTGGATCGTGGTGCGGGTGCCCAGTGCCCGAAATGTGACGCGTTGGTTGCGAAACGTTGTTCCTTCGCGGTTCTTTTTTTTCTCCATGCCCACGTTTTTGCTGGCTTCCAGCGGCGTGTCTGTTTGCGTGGGGTCGCTTGGAACGGGCACGCGCTGCGCCATGAGCTGCCAGCTCGCCAAACAAATGAAGAGAAAAACGACAAGGCAACGAAATGGAAAAATTTTTTTCATGGCGGCACAATCCTGCGACCGTTGGTGGCTTGCAATAGACTTGTTCCCTAACTCGTCACCTCCGCGCGGGCAGGAGGCCAGTCCAAAAAAGCCGCTTTAGGCCGTTTTCGGACTCCCGTCTGCGCGGGAATGACGCATTTTACCTGTTTTGAAGTTACGGAACAACGCTAATGATGATTCAGCAAGTCCAGATAAGCGGAATATAACAGTATCAATCCGGCCGGTCAAGCCGCAGTCTTTGTCACAATGCAAAACATTGTGGAAATGCCGTCAAACCGGTTGCCGTCATGCGGAAAACATGCTAGAATGGTCAAGAGTTAGAGTCCATTATCCTTAACCTTGCTGCGAACGATGGCTAAAAAAATTCGACTTGCCGTTTGTATTTCAGGAACAGGCCGCACCTTAAACAACCTGATTCGCAGAATCGAAGATGGCAGTTTGTCCGCGGTCATTGGCGTTGTCATCTCCAGTTCGGCGCAGGCTGAAGGACTACAATACGCCGAAGAAAACAATATTCCCATTGAAATCATCGAGCCAACGGAAGAGCTGGGAAAGTCGGGCTTCAGTGCGGCCATCTTCAAGGTCTGCCGCGACGCGTATGTCGATTACGTTATTTTGGCCGGATTTGTCAAGCATTTGGAATTGCCGCAAGATTTTTACAATCGCGTGCTCAACATTCATCCTTCCTTGATTCCCGCCTTTTGCGGAAAGAGTCATTACGGCAACATCGTGCATGCCCGCGTCTTGGAAAGTGGCGTGAAGGTGAGCGGCTGCACGGTTCATTTCGTGGATGACGGTTACGACACGGGCCCGATTCTTTTGCAAAAAGCCGTCGAGGTTTTGGATACCGACACGCCCGATTCGCTCAATGATCGCGTTTTTGCCGCGGAATGCGAGGCGTATCCTGAGGCCATTTCCATTCTCGCGGAAGACCGTGCAACGGTAAAAGGCCGCATTGTTCATATTGCGCCACGAAAACGGGCCGTGGCGGCGGAAGATGATATTTGAGGCAATCTATCGGAATAGAGCTATTTCAGCCGTTTACTTCACATATTTTAACGCGCGGCATCGCAGCTGCTTGATCGCTTTGTTTGCCAAAAGCAAGAGACGTTGCCACGTACCTCTTAGGTTGGGCGTCAAATATAATTCGTCGGGAAAAGACGCACCGTCAGGTATTTCGGCAATGGGAGACATGCCGGTACTTTGGCAATGCTGACAGACGGCGGGCGGCTGCCAGTTTTCAAGTTTTTCCAAAAAATCGGGATCAAAAACATTGGTAATTCTGTAGTCTTCATGGTCACGTTCAATGGCACAGCAGAGGACAATGTTACCTTGCTCATCGATGGTCAAAGTATCAAACAGTCGGCAGCCTTTTCGTGGGTGTTTTTTGATTCTTTCATCGATAAAATGGCAAAATAAATCTTGCCCTACCTCTTTCATTTCAGCAACACTCAACTCGTTGTTGACGTATTTGCGGTATTCCTTGGGATTGTTGATAAACGCATAGCTGGGGTTGTACGATATGTTCAACTTTTTTGTCCACTCATAAAGCGGCAGAACTTCATGGTAATTGAACTGATAAACGTGATGAGCAACCGAAATCAGCTGGGTATTGTATCCAGCTGTTCGCGCCGTGGCCACGATACGCTCTATGTTGGATTTGACTTTTTCAAAATCGAACTTATGGATGCGGTCATAAGATGCCTGCGAAAAGCCGCACATGGAAATGATCAGATTGTTCATTTTTTTGAACCATTCCGGCTGCCATTCTATCGCTTTACCCGCATTCGTACTGAGGTTGTAAAATAACCCGTGCTTGTTCTGTGTGATGTCAATAATTTCGCTCAGCCGTGGATGCAATGTTGGCTCGCCCCAGTTAAATAGTGAACATTTTGTACCGTGATAAATGAGCTGATGGTCAAATAACACCTTCAGTGCTTGATCATATTTTTCGACATCAACAAATTTGCCGGTTGGGTGATTTTTGTTGCCTGTCACACACCATCGGCATTGGGCGTTACAGAAGCCCACAATTTCAAGCATAATGCGGTCGTAACAGCGTTTTTTGTTTATCGTACGCGTCTCTGTCTGTCTGTCTGTCATAGTGCGAACCTTAATGTTGGTAACCGTTCTACTTTTTCACTGGTTTTGAGAATTGAGCGACCACTTCGTCCGGCAAACCAGCCCACAAAACCGGACTTCCGTTTTTTTTCTTTTCGATGAAGACGCACAGCAAAATGCCCAGCCGCGCCGCCGCTTCCTGAGCTGCTTGATCGCAGATTTTCTTGGCTGTCCCCTTTGCGTTCAAAACGCGGTTTCGGGCTTCCTGATCGGAAAAACGTGGAAAAAGGGCACGGCAATAATCGGGCTTCTTACCGGAATCAAAAAGCGTCACAGGAATGACGATGTCGCTTTCCACCATTTCCCGTGCCAGCGCGATGGGTTCGTCTGCGGCATTCGTGCCCAGCAGGGCCAAACTGCCCGGCGCGGCAGGCCGATGAATGAGAAATCGCACTCCTTCTGGCAAAGCGGCCTTGAGTTTTGGACCAACAGTCCATTCTTCTGTTTCGTCAATCAAGATGCTCACTCCGCCTGAAAGCTGTTTTTCGTCAAAGACCTGTTCGTGTAAAACCGTCGCCAATTCCACGACGAGTTCGGCGAACACAGTCGACTCTGAAGCCGCCGCAACCATTCCTGCCGCCAGAGCGAGCACAACCTTGTCGCCGGGAAACACCGTTTGTTCCAAGGCAGGCAGACCATGCAAATGTTTCAGGATGACTTGAATCGACTCTTTCAAGTGTTGTCTCCTTTTACGGCTTGTCGCTCGGTTCGCTTCCGAGGCGGATTGTTTCCCGGTTGATGCGATAAAAATCGTCGGGCGGCACTTTCAAAAGCTCCCGGTCGTAGCTGGCCATCCCGTTGCATTCGCCTTCGATATCACTCAATTGGTGGAACATGGCACCGGCTAGCCCCTCGTCAAAAATCATGTTGCGAAGGGTCTCATGCTGCGCGCCATAACGGCGAAGCAGGGTTTTGGAGTCGGAAACATGCTGAAATCCCCACGTATTGGATGTCCAGCGATTTTTTTCAGGAGGAACCAGCGTAAAAGCCCCGAACGCGCCCAAAACACTCGCGCGCTTTGGGTCGACTGTCGGCATTTCCGGCCCCGGAAATTGATGATGATCGTTCAAGTCGCCCAATCCCGCCGTGTGATTCCAACCACTGGCCGCATTGACAAGCCGAGTAGGATCAAGTTCGTGAATCATATCCACATATTCCGCCGTTTGATGCTGCCCCCAACCTTCATTAAAAATCGTCCAAACCACAATGCAAGGATGATTCACGCGCTGAAGAACCATCTTCTGAAGTTCATTGCGAAAGTTTGCTTTTGATTCCGCTGTGCGATTGGCGGCACCGGGCATGTCCTGCCAAACCAGCATTCCGATGCGGTCGCACCAGTAATACCAGCGTTCCGGCTCGATTTTTTGATGTTTCCGAATGACGTTGAAGCCGAGCGATTTGGCAACTTTGATGTCGGTTTGAATGGCCACGTCTGTCGGCGCGGTGTACAAACCGTCCGGCCAATAACCTTGATCGATGATGCCAAGCTGGAACAAAATTTTGCCGTTGAGCCGAATGCGCATCTGGCCTTTGTCATCGCGGACGCTATCGACATTGCGAAACGCGAAATAACTACCTATTTGGTCAATCGTGACATTTTCTTCAAGAATTCGGAGACGAATCAGATACAGGTGCGGATTATCGGGCGACCACTGTTTTATCGTTTCCGGCGCAAAACGCAAGAGCAACGGTCCATCACTGCCGCCGTAGGCTTCAGCCATGGTGTTTTCACCGTCAAAAGCCTCCGCATAAATGAATAGGTTTTTTCGTGGCTTGGCAATGACGGGAAGAATTGTCAGCGTGGCGGCATCGGCATCAGCGATGTACTGCACGGAACGAAAATGCTCCGGCGGAACGGGTTCAAGCCAGACGGTTTGCCAAATGCCACTGACGGCGGAATAACGGTTACCCGAGGTCAGGATGGATTGCTTGCCACAAGGTTGGTCGCCACGATCCGTTGGATCGAAAACGTGAACAATCAGTTCATTCAGTCCGCCATTCCGCCGCAACTGATCGGTAATGTCAAAGGAAAACGAATCGTATCCGCCTTGATGCTTGCCAATCAGTTGGCCATTGAGCAGAACAACGGCTTCCCAGTCAACAGCTCCAAAATGAAGCAGCACACGATGGTTTTTTGGCCAGTTTTCAGGGATTTGGAAAGATCGAGAGCAGGCGAAGCGGTCGGAATGACGAGCAATGAAAGGACCGATTCGGGAAAGCGTGGATTCGATGGGAAAGGGCACCAAGATGGTCGCTTGCGTGGCGGCTGACACACCGGTGGCCACGGCGGCGGGTTGGGTCGTATCACGCCAATTCCACAAACCATTAAGGCTCATCCAATTTTCGCGCGTCATGGTGGGGCGCGGATATTCAGGATGAACATGGGCGGGCGTGACTTCTGCACTCCAAGGCGTTTTCAGAAAGTTGATGGTTGGTGTCGCACTATCGGCAGAAACTGCGGTCGCAGATTGAGTCGCGGCGGAATCGCCCAATTGTTGGAAACGCTCTTCACGCAAAATCGAATCCTGCGCTGAAATGGGAAACGCCGCTAGCAAGCCAATCGCGCAGCAAAAAGCGACAACGGCAAAAAGCCAGCGGATTTTGCGATGGATGCAATGACGGCGTATGCAAGGGGAAAGGCAAAACATCATGGCAAAAACTCGCTTCAAATTGTCGTTTCAAATTGGGAACAATATGCCATTCACAGTGTTTTCACCACGCCACACACAATTTTCGTCAGTTTCGGCTCCGCGGCATTTGCTGTGGCGACAATTTCCTCGACGTTACCCGGCTTGAGCGCATCCGGCAAGGCCATATCCGTGATAATGGACAGGCCAAGCACCTTCATGCCGCAGTGAACGGCAACGAGCACTTCCGGCACGGTGGACATGCCCACCACATCGGCCCCGATTCCGCGCAAAAACCGGTATTCCGCGCGGGTCTCGAGATTCGGACCCAAAACAGCCACATACACGCCCTTATGACAGACGAAATTTTCTTTTCGCGCCATCTCCAGTGCCTGCTCGATGAGCTGGTGATCGTAAGGCTCGCACATATCGGGAAATCGCGGGCCAAGTCGGTCATCATTGATTCCGACCAGTGGATTCACGCCCAGCAAGTTGATATGGTCCTCAATGACCATAATGTCGCCTTGCGCGAACTGCGGATTCATGCCGCCGCAAGCATTGGACACGAAAAGCGTGCTCACACCCAATTCCTTCATCACGCGAATGGGAAACGTGATTTCTTTGGGATCGTAACCTTCGTAAGCATGAAAGCGGCCTTCCATGGCAACCACCGGCACACCTTCAAGGGTTCCCAGCACAAAATTGCCAGCATGACCTTCCACGGTCGAACGAGGAAAATGAGGAATATCCGCATAGGAAAGCGTTACATCGGCCTTGATTTTCTGGGCAAGATTGCCCAGCCCCGTGCCAAGGACAATACCGGCTTTGGCGGTGATTTCGCGAGGAGATTTGGAACGGATGTACGCAACGGCTTCTTGAACTTGGTCAAAAATTTTCAGCATAATGGATGAGATTTTGTATAAAAAGGAACCGGCTGCCGCCTTTGGGGCAAGTGAGGAGAAACCCTAGACGATATTCATTCTACACTTTTTTTGTTCATCAACAAGCTGGCATCAGCTGCTCTCACTCATGTCGTCCAATATCATCGTTGTTGGTGGCGGTCCGGCGGGATTCGCAGCGGGCATCTTTGCTCTCCGCACTCTCAACGCCCAAGGTTCCGAAACGCGGTCCGTTTCTGTCACGATTCTGGAGCGAAACACGATTCCAGGCCGAAAATTGCTCCTTGCCGGGTCGGGACAATGCAATCTCACGCACACCGGGACACTCGACGAGTTTTTGGAACATTACGGCAGCGCGGGCGCGGCGGAAACAGCGAAACGAAAACGTTTTATCAAACCGTGTTTGAACGCCTGGGACAATCACGCGACAATCCGCTTTTTTGAGGAACTGGGCGTGCCGCTTGGAGAACGGAACGATGGCCGCCAGAATGACCATCGTGATGGGAAGATTTTCCCAAAATCCCTGAAAAGCCGCGACATTCTCCATGCCCTGACGCAAGAATTTTGGCGGCTTGGCGGAAAAATGGCTACAGAGACCTTGGTCACAGCTATTTCGCGGACGGAAAAGGAGTTTGTGTACGATACCGTGTCTGTCAAAACCGCCTTTGCCAAACAGCGGGAAACGCGCTGCTGCGCTGCCTTGATTTTGGCGGCGGGTGGCTCGTCTTTTCCCGTGACCGGTTCGGATGGAACCGGTTTTCGCTTGGCCAAACAATTGGGACACTCCTTGTCCGAACCCCGGCCTGCTCTTGTGCCCATTATCGTCAGCGATTACCGTTTTGCCGATTGTGCTGGAGCGTCAATAAAACGCGCAGAAATAACAGTTTGGCGGGGTGGACGAAAAGTGGCAACGAATCAGGGCGATGTGCTGTTGACGCACCACGGACTTTCAGGGCCGGGCATGCTTGACCTGAGTCGCTCCATTTTCCCCGGTGACCACATTCGTGTTGCCTTGTCCTTCAATGCAGCTGCACTGCCAACTCTTCTGTTCGGCAAAAAAACGCTCCGAGTGGCTCTCAAATCGCTGGGCATTCCCGACAGAATCCTTGCGCGAGTCCTGACGATTCTCTCGATTCGTCCTGAAATGCCCGCCTGTGAAGTGCCCCGCTCCGCACGGATCGCACTTCAAAACGCGCTTTCGGGATGGGAATTTCTAGTGCAAAAACGAGGCGGCTGGAAAGAAGCGATGGTCACCGCTGGCGGCGTGACGCAACGTGAGGTGAATCGATTGACGATGGAATCACGACTTGTTCCCAAGCTGTATTTTGCGGGCGAAATCCTCGATGTGGACGGCGACACCGGCGGTTACAATATTCAGTTTGCCCTGTCTTCCGGCAGGCTGGCAGGTGACTCGGCGGCGAAAGCGTTGCTTGAATCGTAGCGTCAGAACACCGGGCTGTTGTCACGATGGCTTTTTGGAAAGCTCCGCCTTGAGCTGCTCGATTTCTCTTTTCAGATTTTTAATTTCCGGGTCATCGGTAAAATACTCCTTGCTCCGAGAAGGCTTGCTGTTGGAGTCAGGAATCTCACGAACCCAAATGTTGCGGAATTTGACGGGATTGCCGTGGTCTTGCAGTAAAATTCGGCCCATCTCTTCGCCCGGCGTGTCGGTGTGCAATGAGTAAAAGGGCGGCGTGTTATAATCGGTGATTCCTTCAAGGGCGTAATTGTTGACCACGAGAACGCCGTTGTGAACAACCGTGATGGTGGCAGGCCGCACCACGTCAACAATGTTATTCATGCTTTTCAGGACAGGCCGGGTAAAGAAAATGTCGTAACTTTGCCACTCTCCCGGTTTGCGGCAAGCGTTCACATAAGGCGGACGCTGCTTGTAAATGCCAGCACATTGGCCATCAACATAAGTGGGATTCTCAAAGGAGTCCAGAATTTGAACTTCGTAGCGTTCCATCAAATACACACCACTGTTGCCACGATCCTGTCCATTGCCTTTGGCGGGCCTCGGCATGGCAAATTCGAGGTGTAGTTGAATGCTGCCAAATTTTTCCTTCGTGACAAGATTCCCGCCGCCGGGGATGGTCATCACGCCGTTCCAGTTGTTGTGTGACCAAGCATCAGTATTTTTGCCATCAAAAAGAACAATCGCATCGGAGGGTGGGTCGCCTATTTTTTGCCCGGGCGTGACGACTGGCGGCTCTTCCCAGCGGATGCCACTACGCCAGTCGGTTTGCGCAAAAAGTGGAGAAATACAAAGAAAAAAGCAAGATACACTGGCGAAAAAACGGATGTTGAACATGGCAAAATGGGGAAAAATATGGGAGAGAAGGGGACGAAACTGGACGGGCATCTATTATACTCGGTTGTGTTTCCCGTGCCAAGCATGGGCAATCCCGCTCCAGAAGGGTGCGCCAAAGCCGTCAAAACCATTCACGAAACTTCCGAGGCGGAGTGGATTTCCACGATGGACTTGACAATCAGCGTGATCAGTGCCAACAGGGCGAGAATGGCTGCCAGCGCGAACGGGGCGGACGTCGAAGCAGGGTCTTGATGCAAAATTTCAATCTGAAGCGGCATAGTGCAGTTTTTTCCTTGCACACGCCCCGCAACGACAGCCACCGCGCCAAATTCTCCCATCGCGCGAGCATTGCATAAAATCGCTCCGTAAAGAAGCCCCCATTTCACGTTGGGCAGCGTCACCCGCCAAAAAATTTGCCAGCCACTCGCACCCAAAACCCGTGCGGCCAACTCTTCTTCGGAACCTTGCGCTTGCATAATGGGTAAAAGTTCGCGAATCACAAAAGGGCAAGTCACAAACATCGTGGCAAGAATAATGCCGGGCAGCGCGAAAATGATGCGGATGTTGCGTTCATCCAGCCAACCGCCAATCGTGCTTTGCGCCCCGTAAAGAAAAACAAACAGCAAGCCTGCAATGACCGGTGAAACAGCAAAGGGAATGTCGATGAGCGTGATCAGAAAACTTTTGCCACGAAACTCAAATTTTCCCAAACACCAGGCGGCGGCAAGCCCAAAAGCGACATTGAGCGGCACAACGATCAGGGCTGTCAGCAGCGTGAGGCGGATCGAGGCGAGCGAATTTTTTTCCATGATGGCGGTAAAAAACATGTTCACGCCGTCAGAAAAAGCCGTCAGAAACACGCACAACAGGGGCAGAAGCAGAAAACAGGCGAGAAACGTACTGGCCGCCAAAATCAAGGTCAGCCGCACCCAAAGTGGCTCGGTGGTGGCTTCACGAATTTGCCGGTGTTCGTGCTTGAGAATATGTTCAATTTGCATAAAATCGTGGATGCCAAGCCGTATTCTAAAACAGCGGTACGAGTCTATCAAAAAATTCTGGCTTGTCAAATCGTGTTGCATTTCCAAGTGCTGTGAGGACATAGGGGTTTGACAGCGGCAAAAAAATAGGTAAACTTGGCGTGAGGATGGGTTTTGGCCGAGTGGCGGAATGGCAGACGCTGGGGATTTAAAATCCCCTGACCGTAAGGTCGTGCGGGTTCGAGTCCCGCCTTGGCTACTCCAATTCTCCTCCGTTGATTTGCTCTAAAACCGTAAAATCTGGTGTCCGTTTTCCATTCTGCCCCGTTTCTTGCCATGCGACACACATTTAGCCGTCTCGCGTTTGCCATTGTTCTTGTTGTGGTTTTTTCGACCGTTGTCTTCGCTCAAACACCCAATTCCATGCCAAAAACGCTTATTGCCCCAAAGCCGGACTCGATAATCGACATCCCCGCTGTCGCCAACTGGAAACATCTTTGGACGAAACCCGTCACGGAACTCAAGGCCGTTGCTCACTGTTACGAACACGAAAAATCCGGCGCGCCGCTCATCTATTTGGCCTGCGAGGACGACAACAAAGTTTTCAGCATCGGATTCCGCACGCCGCCGGTCGACGACACGGGAATCGCCCACATCATGGAGCATAGCGTGCTTTGCGGCTCGGAAAAATTTCCCTCGAAAGAGCCGTTCGTCGATCTTTTGAAGGGTTCGCTGCAAACCTTTTTGAATGCGATGACGTTCGATGACCGGACAATTTACCCGGTGGCCAGCCGCAATGACAAGGATTTCCGCAACTTGATGAGCGTTTATCTCGACGCGGTGTTTTTCCCGAAACTTTTGACCACGCCGGAAATTTTGATGCAGGAAGGCTGGCACTATCAGGTCGATGCCGAGACCGGTGAGTTGAACTACAACGGCGTGGTGTACAACGAGATGAAGGGCGTGTATTCCTCGCCGCAGAGCGTGCTGTACCGGACGATTCAGCGAGAAATGTACCCGGAGGCCACGTACAACAATGATTCTGGCGGCAATCCTGACACGATTCCCGACCTGACTCAGGAAATGTTCAATGCGTTCCACAACAAATACTATCATCCGTCGAATTCGATGATTTATTTGTACGGAAACGGCGACATCAAGAGCCATCTTGAATTTTTGGACAAGGAATACCTGAGCCGCTTTGAGCGTATCAATTTTGAGGCGAAAATCGTGCCCCAGCCCGCCTTTGACAAACCGAAAGACATCACGGCGGAATACTCCGTCGACCCCGGTGATTCCGTGGCCGACAAGACATTTTTGAGCCAAAACTAT
>QMCD01002203.1_pt1 | contig 11012 bp, 8 predicted proteins | sample 1821841 | NCBI WGS metagenome assembly QMCD01 (sample SAMN01991225, study PRJNA193472) | Termite gut metagenome, whole genome shotgun sequencing project. | isolation source: worker | host: Macrotermes natalensis | reverse complement strand
ACGCGCGTGCTGGGCCGCGACCCCAAGACAGGCCGCGAAGTCTCGGCACGCATAGGCCGCTATGGCCCGATCGTGCAGATCGAAGCCCCGGAGGGCGAAAAGCCGCGCTATGCGAGTATGAAAAAGGGACAGTTGATCGCTTCGATCACGCTTGAGGAGGCCCTCGACCTGTTCTCGCTCCCGCGCACTGTGGGCGAGCGCGACGGCAAGGAGGTGGTGATCGGGATCGGAAAATTCGGGCCTTATGTGCGATATGACGGTAAATTCACGTCGCTGGCCAAAACTGACGACCCGCACACGGTGACCCTCGAACGCGCCATCGAGCTGATCGACGCCAAGGCCGCCGCAGACAAAGCTGCCAAAACGCCGCTCAAAACATTCTCCGAAGACCCTGCCATACAAGTCCTTAACGGTCGTTATGGCCCCTATATCTCCCATGATGGGAAGAACTATCCGATCCCGAAGAGCATCGACCCGCAGTCGCTGACCTACGAAACGGTGCAGGAACTGATACGCAAGGGCATGGAAAAGGCGAAGGCCAAAGGGAAATAAACCTGTTGGGCAACTCTCGACCTGACTTAATGTAAATCGGGCTGCGATTGTACAATCGCAGCCCGATTTTGTGTAAATAAACTCTTAGTTGCAACCGCAGTTGCACCCTTTGCTTTTCTCGCCGCCTTCGCAGTCGCCGCAGTCGCCACAGTCGCATGACCCGGCTTCCATTCCGTGGAAGAAGTCCTCGTCTGTTGCTTCGCGCACCTCGACGATCTCGCCGCTGAAGTTGAGCGTCTTGCCTGCCATAGGGTGGTTGAAATCCATTTTGACCGTATCGAGCGTCACCGCGCGAACCGTACCCATCAGATGCTGACCGTCGGCGGTGCTCATCGGGATCTGGTTGCCAATGGCGAGCAGTCCTTCCTCTACCTTGCCTTCGACCATGAACACACTCACAGGCAACTCGACGATCGCCTGCTCGATCACCTCGCCGTATCCGTCGGCCGGTGCAAGCGTGAATTCGAACTTATCACCCGCGCCGAGGCCAGTGATCTGCTCCTCGAACTTCGGGATCAGGTAGCCTGCTCCGAACGGGAATGCGAGCGGGTTTTCCTTGGTAGCGCTGTCCACGACGTGACCATCCACGGTAAGGGTGTATGTCAGCGTTACGAATGTTTTTTCTCCGATTTTCATTTTTTATCTGTTTTTAATGTTAATCATTCAGACGAATTGCGCCACCCGCGACCGGATGGCGCAACCCAAGTAAAACGTTTTCAGTACGTTATTTAGTATATTCAGCGTTCTCTATCGCATATAGCGGCGCGCAGGTGCAGAGCAGGTTGCGGTCGCCGTAGCCGTTATCGATCTTCGTCACCACGGGGAAGAACTTGCTTTCGCGCGTCCACGGAGCTGGGAATGCAGCCTGCTCGCGGGTGTAGGGATGTGCCCACTCGCTACTTGCGATCTCCTGCGAGGTGTGCGGGGCGTTGACCACCACGCTGTCTGCCTGCGTACCGCTGGCAACGGCCGCCTCGCACTCGCGCTTAATGCTCACCATTGCCTGCACGAAGCGGTCGAGTTCTGCCTTCGACTCGCTCTCCGTGGGCTCGACCATGAACGTGTCGTGCACCGGGAACGAAAGTGTGGGGGCGTGGAACCCATAGTCCATCAGTCGGCGCGCCATATCGCCCGCCTCGACTCCGTAATCCTTGCGGAAGTTCTGGAGGTCGATTATCATCTCGTGCCCTACCCGGCCTGTTTCACCGGTAAAGAACGTACGATACTCGCCCTCAAGCGCTTTGCTGAGGTAGTTGGCATTGACGATAGCTATTTCGGTAGCCCTGCGCAGGCCCTCTTCGCCGAGGGTCTTTATATAAGCATAGGTGATCGGCAGCAGGAGCGGACTTCCGAACGGCGCGGATGCGACCGCCGTGATACCATCCTCTCCTCCAGCATCCACGATCGGGTGCGAGGGGAGGAACGGTGCCAGGTGTTTGGCCGCGCAGATCGGGCCCACGCCTGGGCCGCCTCCGCCGTGGGGCATACCGAATGTCTTGTGGAGGTTGAGGTGGCAGATGTCGGCCCCGATAAACCCGGGGTTCGACAAGCCCACCTGCGCGTTCATATTCGCACCGTCCATATAGACCTGGCCGCCCGCGTCGTGTATTGCGTCGACGATCTCGCGTATCTTGCTCTCGAAAATGCCGTGGGTTGAGGGGTAGGTGATCATAAGGCCACACAGGTCGCTGCTGTATTCCGCCGCCTTAGCCTTCAGGTCGTCGACGTCGATATTTCCGTTCTCGTCGCCCTTCACGACCACGATCTTCATACCGGCCATCGCTGCCGTCGCGGGGTTTGTGCCGTGTGCCGAGGCAGGGATCAGAACCACATTACGATGGCCCTGACCGCGGCTCTGGTGGTAGGCACGGATCACCATCATGCCCGCATATTCGCCCGCCGCACCCGAATTGGGTTGTAGCGAGGTGGCCGCGAAGCCGGTGATCGTCGCCAGATCCTGCTCCATTTCGCGGATCATCTCCATGTAACCTTCTGCCTGCCACCTCGGTGCGAAGGGATGTACGTTGCCGAACCCGGCCAGCGAAAGCGGCATCATCGACACCGCCGAGTTGAGTTTCATCGTACACGAACCCAGCGATATCATGCTGTTCGCCAGCGATATATCCCTCAGTTCGAGACGTTTGATATAGCGCATCAGCTCCGTTTCGCTCCTGTATTTATGGAACACCAGTTCGGTCATAAATGCAGACGTGCGCCTCAGTTTCCCATCGAAAGCGCGCTCCTCGACCTTCACTTTCGGGGCCTTTTTATTGGCGACCGTGGCGAAGATAGCCACCACCGCCTCGACCTCCTCCGCGGTCGTGATCTCATCGAAACTCACCCTCACGCGGCCGTCATCGGGGTAGAAGAAGTTGATCTCGCGCTCGAGGGCGGCATCCTGAACGACAGCTGCATCGGCTGCAACCTCTATCGTGTCGAAGAACGTGCGTGCCGTGAGTTTGAATCCCATCGCCTCCAACGCCTCGGCCGCCGCCACAGCACACGCATGGGCATGTCCGGCGATGCGGCGCAGGCCGTCCGGCCCGTGGTACACGCCATAGAACCCCGACATCGAGGCCATCAACGCAGACGCCGTACAAATATTTGAAGTCGCCTTATCACGCTTGATATGCTGTTCGCGTGTCTGCAACGACATGCGCAACGCCTTGTTCCCGAGCCTGTCCACCGAAACGCCGATGATACGCCCTGGCATATTCCGCTTGTAAGCGTCTTTGGTAGTAAGGTACCCCGCATGCGGGCCGCCGAAGCCCATCGGCAGGCCGAACCTCTGCGTCGAACCGACGGCTATATCGGCACCCCACTCGCCCGGCGCGCGCAACACGCTCAGCGCCAACAGGTCGGCGCATGCGGCAACCATAATTTCTTTCGAATGCGCTTTGGTTGTAAACTCCTCGTAATCGCGTACCTCTCCGTTCGCCGCCGGGTATTGCACGATCGCCCCGAACTCGCGGCCTGTAAATTCATACGTCGCATAATCGTCTACAACTATCTCTATACCAAACGGTTCACTGCGCGTTAGCAGCACGTCGAGGGTCTGCGGGAAGATATTCTCGTCCACGAAAAGTATGTTGCGTCCCTCCTTCACGGCATCTCGGCCGCGCAGGGTGAACATCATCGACATCGCCTCGGCTGCCGCCGTGCCCTCGTCCAACAGCGAACAGTTGCCTATCTCCATGCCCGTCAGTGAGATAACCATAGTCTGGTAGTTCAGCAGCGCTTCAAGACGGCCCTGCGAGATCTCGGCCTGGTATGGCGTGTATGAAGTGTACCACGCCGGGTTCTCGAACACGTTGCGCATGATCGCCGCGGGCGTCGCCGTGGGGTAGTAACCCATCCCGATGAACGAGCGGAATAGCTTGTTTTTGTTCGCAAGCGCCTGTATATGAGCCGCAAATTCGTGCTCGCTCATTCCCTTGCGCGGAAGGTCGAGCGGTTTTTTGAGGCGGATATTCGCCGGCATCACCTGCCCTATAAGTTCGTCCACGCTCTTGACCCCGATGGTCTCGAGCATCGCATCCAGGTCGTCCCGGTTGACCCCGATATGGCGGTCTGCAAAAGTTTCGTATGACATATTTTGTATTTTTAGGTTTTACGCGATGTAAATAAGGGCATAAAGATACGACAATTTCACACCAATCACACCTCTAATTTCCAAATTTTCAAATTTTCAATTTGTCCCTCTCGTCTATTCGCCTGAGCACCTTCCCTGCGCGGTTGGCAAGTCCGCGCGAGGGGTTGGATTCCAGTATTTGCCGCACGGTTTCGCGCAGTTGTTCGGCGACCCAGTCGAGGCGCGGCGCGAGGCAGAAAAGTATCTCCATGCACCACACTTTCACCGCCGTTTTCGTGGCCGGGGCGATCAGCAGGTCGAACGCTTTTTCGGCGATACGTTCCGCCTGCGCAATGTCGGGCCGCAGCATCCCGCGGTGCAGCATGTCCCACATCATCTTGGTATAGTGGCGGTGAACACTCCCGTTGGTGGCTTTCAGGAAGTTGGCGACGAAATGCGGTATGTGCGGACGGAATGCCTCGCGGTCATCGTAGAAGGCCCACTCCAATGCCCACGAACCATGAAAAGCGACTTTCGGATCTTCGTGCAAGCCCAGATCGAGCGCTGTATCCCACAGGTTGTTAGGCCCGATCAACCGTCCGAATTTCTCATTCATTTCGCTTTTAATTTCAGACGAAACACCGGCGATGAATAAATCAGGCGTGATCGGATTTGTGATATTTAAATGATCCGGCCCGTTTACTTTTTTGCTTTTCATCACTGGATGGCCGTCTTCGGTTCGATCTCATAAGTGCGTCCCTCCTCGGCGGCATCGGTAGCTGGAAAGACCGTGCGGGCTTCGTCGACAAGTCGTTGTTCATCCTTGTAGCGGCCCGAAAAATGACCGATCAACAGGCGTTCTGCCCCGGCAGTAACAGCTACGCGCGCAGCCTGTTCCGATGTCGAATGGCCTGTATCTTTCGCCAACGCTTTGTCGTCCGCGGCAAAGGTCGCTTCGTGGTATAAAAGGTCCACCTCGGAGACGAGGCTCGCCACCTTTCCGGAGTAAAGCGTATCGGTACAATAGGCGTAACTGCGGGGTTGGTATGGTGTGTAAGTAAGTCGCGAATTCGGAATAACCGCGCCGGCTACAATGTCGGAATATAACGCATCCGCGCGAGCCGGATTGTCGTCGTAGAGCACAATATCCTCGCCGCGCTTTGCCGCGACTATCTGCGCAACGCCGAGCCCATATCGTCCGATCATCTCCTTCCGGACATTCAGGGACGGCGTCTTCTCCCTGAACAAATACCCGGCGGCAGGCACGCGGTGGCGCAAAGGGACTGTCCACACTTCCATCACCGAATTCTCGTAAATCATCGCGTGATTGCGAGTGTCGACCGGATGGTACTCGACCGGGAAGGCCGTGTTTTCGCCCAACAGCCTGTCCATACACGCCATAAGCTCGCCCAGCGGCTCGGGCGCAAAGACTTTCAATGGCGTCCTCCGCCCCATCAACCCGAGCGTCGCAACCAACGGAAACAGTCCGTAAAGGTGGTCACCATGCAGGTGTGTAATAAATATAGCGTTGATTTTCAACGGGTTGATGCCGCACTCCATCAGCCGCGTCTGCGTACCCTCGCCGCAATCGACCAGATAATACTGCTCGTGCACGTTGAGCGCATGGGCGGAATGGTGCCTTCCCGCCATTGGCATGGCGGCACTGCTCCCGAGTATGGTCACCTTGAACGTCATAATCCTAAAAAATCATTGCCAATTGTCAGTTATCAATTGTCAATTAAAAATGCGGGGCAACCATAAAGGCCGCCCCGCGCGTTCGTATATAAACTGTCGCCGGAGGATTACTCCTTCGATTCGGCAGCGGCTTCCTCCATCTGGGCTTTGAGTGCGGCGAGGCCCGAAATGTCACCGAGCGTGGTTTTCTCGCTCTGTGCGTTCAGCTTCTTGATCGAAGACTTCGTGACATCGTTCGCGCTCTTTCTTTCAGCGCGTTCGCGGTTCTCCTCGGCACGCCTTTCTTCGCTGTGGATGCGGGTGTGCGAGAGGATGATACGCTTGGTGGCCTTCGAGAACTCAACGACCTTGAAGTCGAGCTTGTCGCCTACTTTCGGTGTCGAGCCGTCCTCTTTGGTCAGCTGTTTGGCCGGTGCGAAACCTTCGATGTTCTCGCCGAGCGACACAACCGCGCCCTTGTCGTTCATCTCGGTGATCGTACCCTCGTGAACGCTGTCGACAGCGTAATCCTGCTCGAACTGGTTCCACGGGTTCTCCTCCAACTGCTTGTGGCCGAGGCTCAAACGGCGGTTGTCCTTGTCGATCTCGAGTACCACGACATCGATCGGAGCACCGATCTGCGTGAACTCTGCCGGATGCTTGACCTTCTTGGTCCAACTCAGGTCGGAGATATGGATCAGGCCGTCTACGCCCTCCTCCAGTTCGACGAACACGCCGAAGTTGGTGAAGTTGCGCACCTTTGCGGTGTGGCGCGAACCCATCGGGTATTTGGTCTCCACGTCGCTCCACGGATCGGGGGTCAACTGCTTGACACCGAGGCTCATCTTCCTCTCGTCGCGGTCGAGCGTGAGGACTACCGCCTCGATCTCGTCGCCCACTTTCAGGAAGTCCTGTGCCGAGCGCAGGTGCTGGCTCCACGACATTTCGCTGACGTGGATCAGGCCCTCGACGCCCGGGGCGATCTCGACGAACGCACCGTAATCGGCCATGACCACAACGCGGCCCTTGACCTTGTCGCCGACCTTGATGTCAGCGCTGAGCGCCTCCCACGGGTGGGGATTAAGCTGCTTGAGGCCCAGTGCGATACGTTTTTTCTGGTCGTCGAAGTCGAGGATAACCACATTGAGTTTCTGGTCGAGCTGAACGATCTCTTCGGGATGGTTCACGCGGCCCCAGCTGAGGTCGGTGATGTGGATCAGGCCGTCCACGCCGCCCAGGTCGATAAATACGCCGTAGGAGGTGATGTTCTTGACCGTACCTTCGAGTATCTGTCCTTTTTCGAGTTTGGACATGATCTCTTTTTTCTGCTGTTCGAGTTCGGCCTCGATCAGCGCCTTGTGCGACACCACCACGTTGCGGAACTCCTGGTTGATCTTCACAACCTTGAACTCCATGGTCTTGTCGACATATATATCGTAGTCGCGGATGGGTTTCACGTCGATCTGCGAGCCGGGCAGGAACGCCTCGATCCCGAACACGTCTACGATCATACCGCCCTTGGTGCGGCACTTGATGTAACCCTTGATGATCTCGTCGTTCTCCAGAGCGAGGTTGACGCGATCCCACGATTTGAGCTGGCGTGCTTTCTTGTGCGAGAGGAGCAACTGGCCTTTCTTGTCCTCTGCGCTCTCTACGTACACCTCTACCTTCTCGCCCACTGCGAGTTCGGGGTTGTAGCGGAATTCCGCTACGGGGATGATACCTTCCGATTTGTAGCCTATGTTGACCACAACTTCGCGCTTGTTGACGCCGATGACGGTACCCTCGACCACTTCGCCCACCTGTACGTTCGAAAGGGTCTTGTCATACGCCTCGGTCACGGCCTGCTTGTCGCCGCCGTACACTCCGAGGTCGTCCTCGAACGACGCCCAGTCGAAGTCTTCGTTCTTCACCTTTGGGGCTTCTACTTTAACTTCTTTCTTAGCTGCCTTTTTCGGCGCTTTTACGATCTCCGATTCGTTGTCGGCCTCTACGGCGTCCATCAATTCGGCATTTTCGGCCACGAGGGCTTCGGCGACCTCTTCGGTCTTGGTTTCTACTGCTGCGGTCTCTTCGGCGAGTTCCTCGGCGGCGGCGGCTTCGGCCACGATCGGCTGTTCGTTCAGCGTTTCGACAACCTCTGCTTCGATGTTCTTGTTTTCTTCCATTACTTTTGTTACTCGTTGCAAACTAAATAGTTAGACATTATGTATAGACGTTCCTCCTTCGGAACGAGCCCACAAAGATAATAAATTCCATGAAAATCACCGCATTGCGATAATTTTTTCCTGTTTCGGAAATCGGATAAAAATATCACAGGATCAGCATCGCGTCGCCATAAGTCCCGAACCGGTACCCCTCCTGCTTTGCGACTTTATACGCATTCATCACGAGGTCGTAACCTCCGAACGCCGCAACCATCATCAGGTGGGTCGAGTAGGGGAGATGGAAATTGCTGATCAGCGAGTCGGCCACGCTGAATTCGTAGGGGTGGAAAATGAACTTGTTCGTCCAGCCCTCGAACGGTTTGAGCATTCCGTCGGTGGTGACCGAACTCTCGATAGCGCGCATCACCGTCGTGCCGACCGACGTGACCCGGCCGCCCTTGCGCTTGGTGGAATTAACTATATCCGCGGCCTCCGGAGTGATGAGCATCTGCTCGGAATCCATCTTGTGCTTGGTGAGATCTTCGACGTCGACGGTGCGGAAGTTGCCCAGGCCCACATGGAGCGTGATAAACGACTGGCTCACCCCCTTGATCTCCATGCGTTTCATCAGGTGCTTGCTGAAGTGGAGGCCGGCGGTGGGGGCGGCGACTGCGCCCTCGTGCTGTGCGTATATCGTCTGATATCGCTCCTCGTCTATCTCCTCGACCTTCTCGCGCACCCACTTTGGCAGCGGGGTCTCGCCCATTTTGTATAGTGCCTTTTTGAACTCGTCGTAATCTCCGTCGAACAGGAACCGCAGCGTGCGGCCGCGCGAGGTGGTGTTGTCGATAACCTCGGCCACCAACGAGTCGTCGTCGCCGAAATATAGTTTGTTCCCAATGCGTATTTTTCGCGCCGGATCCACCAGTACGTCCCACAGGCGCAGGTCGCGGTTAAGTTCGCGGAGCAGGAATATTTCGATCTCGGCACCCGTTTTTTCCTTATTGCCGTACAGGCGGGCCGGAAACACCTTGGTATTGTTGAAAATAAATACGTCGTTTTCGTTGAAATAGTCGAGGATGTCCTTGAACATGCTGTGTTCGATCTTGCCGCTTTTGCGGTGGACTATCATCAGCCGCGAATCGTCGCGGTTGTCTACAGGGTACATCGCCAGCATTTCGGGCGAAAAGGAATAGTTGTATTGTGAAAGTTTCATCGTAAATTTTTATGAATGAATAGCACGCAATAAAAATTATACGGACAAATCCCTGTTTTGTTTCATCGCCGACAAAAAATTTTCGATTTCTTCCATCGAAAAGCCATTTTCAGCCCGATATTCCCCGCTCCGGGTACGTCTGAGGGAGACCAGATGGGCGCCGCTATCCAGTTTTTCGCCCAGTTCCATCGCTATCGAACGTATGTAAGTACCTTTGCTACATTCCACGCGCAGCCTTACCCGCGGCGGCTCGAACTCCAGCACCTCCATCGCATATATGTTGATAAGCGCACGCTTCATCTCCACCTGCTCTCCCTCGCGCGCGTATTCATAAGCCCGCATACCGTCGATCTTCTTGGCCGAATATACGGGCGGCGTCTGGAGGCGTTCGCCGGTTAGGGCGGCGAGGGCGGCGTCGAGCATCCCGCGTGTGATATGTTCGTAAGGATAGGTCTGGTCGATTTCGTGCTCCAGGTCGAAACTCGGGGTGGTCGCCCCTAACATAATATCGGTCACATACTCCTTACGCCCGGCCTGCAACTCCTCGACGCGCTTGGTCGCCTTGCCGAGGCAGATCAATAGCACCCCCGTCGCCAACGGGTCGAGCGTTCCGGCGTGGCCCACCTTCAACTTCCGGTAGCCCGCCTTCTGCAATCCGAATTTCACCTTGCGCACGACATCCGTCGACGTCCAGCCCAGCGGCTTGTCGACGTTAAGTACATAACCCTCCGTAAGGTCGAAGTCGACAGGAAATTTCTTCTCCATCAGGCGGCAAGCGAGTAAATTATCGAGAACAGCCCCACGGCGCAGCAGTACACCGCGAACCAGACGAGCCTGCCGCGGTTGACAAGGCGTATCATCCACCGGCAGGCGAGCATTCCGGTCAGGAATGCGGTTACGAACCCGTTGGCCACCGCGGCGCTGCCGATCGAAGCGCCTACGAAATCGCCTTTCACGAGGTCGAGCAGGTTCATCCCGATCACCGGGACCAGTACCATAAGGAACGAGAATTTGGATACCTCCTCGCGTTTGGTGCCCAACATGAGGCCTGTGGATATGGTCGCACCCGAGCGCGAGAGGCCGGGAAATACCGCCACAGCCTGCGCGATACCGATCAGGAATGCGTTCTTGGGGGTTATGGGCCGTCCTTTCGATTTGGCGCGCTGTGCGAAGATGAGCAGCCCGGCGGTCACGAGGAGCATCGCCCCCACGAGCGTGAGGTCGCTCGTGAACAGGCCCTCGATCTGGTCGCGGAACATCATCCCGATAAAGAGGATCGGCAGGAGCGAGATGATGATATTGATGATAAATATCGTCTCGTCGTTCATCCTGAACTTGAAAAGCCCGCCGATCAGCCGTCCCAACTCGCGCCAAAAGACCACGACCGTGCTCATCACCGTACCCAGATGCACTGCCATCGTGAACGCCAGATTGCTGGGTTCCTCGATGCCGAAGAAGTGGTTCGCCAATTCGAGGTGGCCGCTGCTGCTCACGGGCAGGAACTCGGTCAGCCCCTGGAGGACGCCGAGCACTATCGCTTCCCAGATCTCCATTATTCTTTAACCTTTGGGCGTTTCATGATCGCGTAAATTTCGAGGCCGAACCCCGCCAGTATCACTATCGGGGCGAGCGTGATGCGCCGGAAACTGTACAGCCTCTCGCCGTCGAACACCGCGTGGTCGCCGTCGCCGCCGCCCGACATCAGGACGAACCCGATGACGATCAGCGCGAAACCCACGGCCATCAATATGTAATTCCGCCTGCCCATCGGCATCCGCGGGTCGTCTTTCAGGCCCTTCGGCTCTTGTGGTTTTTTCTTTGAGGTCATATCTTTCTCATTTAAAATATTATC
>QMCD01002202.1_pt1 | contig 11013 bp, 7 predicted proteins | sample 1821841 | NCBI WGS metagenome assembly QMCD01 (sample SAMN01991225, study PRJNA193472) | Termite gut metagenome, whole genome shotgun sequencing project. | isolation source: worker | host: Macrotermes natalensis | reverse complement strand
GGCGCGGCGGAGGATGTATTGAAGAAATTCGGTTGGGAGCCCATCGAACTGCAAAGCAAGGAGGGGCTGGCACTGCTCAACGGCACACAGTTCATGAGCGCCTACGGCGTATGGGGCGTGGTGAACGCGAGAAGGCTCTCACAGGCCGCCGACACAATAGGCGCTCTCTCGCTCGACGCCTACGACGGTCGCATAGAGCCGTTCACCGAGGCGGTGCATATCGTAAGGCCGCACAAAGGGCAGTTGGACACCGCGAAGGCTTTCCGCGACATCCTCAAGGGGAGTCAGATAATAACCCGCTCGAAGGAGCATGTCCAAGACCCCTACTCTTTCAGGTGCGTTCCACAGGTACACGGCGCGGCAAAGGACACCATAGCTTACGTCGAAAGCGTGATAACCACGGAGATAAACAGCGTTACGGACAACCCGACCGTATTCCCCGACGACGATGTAGTAGTTTCAGCGGGTAACTTCCACGGCGAGCCGATAGCATTGGCGATGGATTTTCTTGCCATAGCCCTCACCGAGTTGAGCAATATATCGGAGAGGCGCACCTATAAGATGATATCGGGCGCGCGCGGCTTGCCGTCGTTCCTTGTTGCCAAGCCGGGGCTTAACAGCGGCTTCATGATACCGCAATATACCGCGGCATCTATCGTGAGCCAGAGCAAAGGGCTTTGTATGCCCGCATCGGCCGACTCGATACCCTCGTCTCAAGGTCAGGAAGACCACGTGAGTATGGGCTCGAACGCCGCAACAAAGCTGTTCCGCGTGGTAAACAATACCGAAAGGGTTTTAGCGATAGAGCTTTTCAACTCGGCGCAGGCATTGGAGTTCCGCCGTCCGTTGAAATCGTCGCCGGTTATCGAAAAGTTGTTCGACGCCTACCGCAAAGAGGTGCCGTTCATCTCCGACGACGTGATAATGTACCCTCTGATTGAAAAATCCGTTGGATTTGTCAATCAATTGAAAATTGAAAATTGAAAATGAGGATATTAATCAAAAACATAGACATACTTGCGGGAATTGCCGAGGCGGGGCGCGACAGGGTTATGGGTGCAGCAATGAAAGAGCTGCGCACCATCGAAAACGCCTACCTAATTGCCGATGACGGAATTATCACGGAGTTTGGCCGCATGGAAGACCTTGCGTTCGAAAGGGCTGATAATGTCGTAGATGCTGCCGGCGGTGTGGTACTGCCGGCATTCTGCGACTCCCACACCCATATAGTCTATGCCGGAAGCCGCGAGGGAGAGTTCGTCGATAAGCTCAACGGACTCTCCTATGTGGAGATAGCCCAACGCGGCGGCGGCATCCTCAACTCGGCTGACAGGCTCCACACAGCTACAGAGCAGGAGCTATACGACGAGGCCATGCCGCGCCTTGCTGAGATGATGCTATCGGGTACCGGCAGCGTCGAGATAAAGAGCGGCTACGGCCTTTCGACCGAAGACGAGCTCAAGATGCTGCGGGTGATACGGCGCATGAGGGAGAGCTCTCCTATGACGATACGCTCCACATTTCTGGGCGCGCATGCCGTTCCGCGAAATTACATCGGTCGGCAGGGTGAATATGTCGCGTTGATATGCCGCGAGATGATCCCCGCCGTGGCTGCCGAGGGGCTTGCCGACTTCATCGATGTATTCTGCGACCGCGGGTTCTTCACCGTCGAGGAGACTGCCAAGATGCTCGAATGCGGTGCGAAATATGGTTTGAGACCTAAGATACACGCCAACGAACTTGCCGCCTCGGGAGGCATACAGGTTGGGGTGAAATACGACGCGCTATCGGTCGATCACCTCGAATTTACGGGCGAGGAGGAGATAGCCGCACTGCTCACCTCACGCACCATGCCCACCCTGCTTCCAGGAGCGGCATTCTTCCTCGAAATGGAGTACCCACCCGCCCGCAGGATGATAGACGCAGGGTTGGGAGTGGCGTTGGCCTCGGACTTCAACCCGGGCTCATCGCCGTCGGGCAACATGAAGCTCGTGCTTTCATTTGCCTGCGTGAAGATGAAGATGAACCCGCAGGAGGCCATCAACGCAGCCACGCAGAATGGTGCCTATGCCATGGGGCTCGACCGGACACACGGCTCGATTACAGTAGGCAAGCGCGCCGACCTGCTCGTTACCAAACCGGTGTCGTCGTTGGAATTCATCCCCTACGCCTACGGAACATCGCTGACCGCCAAGATGATACTTAACGGAAAAGTAATAATTTAAAACTATGCCGCAAATTTCGCCATTTGAGATAATAGAGACGGCAGCGCAAAACGTTCTTGTTGTAGAAAAGAGCGTCACGCCGAAAGATATCGCCGGATTTTTCAGCGACAGCATATTCCGCTTGGAGAAATACATGCGCGACAAAGGCATTATGCCCGCAGATACGCCATACATGAGGATATCTGCGGAGAGCATGACGGCCTCGGTAGGTATTGCCGTCGCACTCCCCGTGCAGGGCAACGGCAACGACATCGCCGGAGCGATGATACCTGCCGGCAGAAAAGTAATGAGTTACTTTCAGGGCAACGACGACATTATGGATGAATTTTACGCCGACATGGATGCGTTCATTGCAGATAATGGTCTGCAACGTGTCGGCGCGAGCTATGAATATTCCGTAAACGGACTTGAATACGGCCTGCAAAACCTGCTGACCAAAGTGGTCTGCGAAGTGAAATAATTCCAACGACTAATTCACACAAATAATCAACATATGAAACCGAAATCACCTAAAGACCCGCTAAAGGCCGCCCGGAAAGGAAGCCGCGAGGCAGAGATAGAGATGTACGGACATCCTCTGCCGAAGCACAAAGTGCAAAAATCCCAAAAGCAATATGACAGAAAGAGCATAAAGGCTCGCCTGAAGAGAGGCGAGCCTTTTTTATGTAGTAATGCTGCTGCGTTACCAAAGCCCAGCCTTAATATCCTCTATAACTACTGCTATTTCAGCACGATGATTGCCATAAAAATTTTCGATTTTCGGCAATATACTGTCGCCGTCGGTCGAAAGTCCGGCGCTTTGCCATTCGCCAGTCAGAGAGGCATGTTCGTCGGGCTTGCCTTGTTTGTAAAATATGCATGTTTCGAGCAATACCTCATATACGGAAGCATCGTAGCTCCCGCCATCTTCCGCTGCAATGCGTTCGTGCATACAGTGCAAAATACCGCCGTTGCGCATACTTGAGCCGCCGACGAACTCTGTCAGGGTCTCGTAACGCAGAAACAGTTCGTTGCCGCCCGAATACCACGACTGCGCCTCATCTGCATTCCGCACAAGGCGTTCCACATGGGTTAGGTACACCGTCTTGACATCGGTTTTCTCAAGCATGGCAGGAAGTTGGAATCCGGTAGGCGCTGTCTCCACTTTCGTGGAATCTTCTGCAACGTCCCATAGAGCATCCTTACTGTCTATACGCTCCTTTATGTAGTTCCACGTCTTTACGCTGCGCAGCGTAGCATCGTCGGAATAACCCGCAAAGGCATACTCTCCGGGAATTGCCTGAAAACTGTATGGTAGGAAAAATTCTGTTACTATTTCAGTGCCGTCCTCGTCAACCAATTTTACAGAACTGCCTCCGCCCATACCGACCAAAGTACTCGATTCCATTATCTTATAGATGCCGTTCTCTTGCCTGAAAAATACAGCGGTGTTGGAATAATCGTCCCTGCCAAGATGTTCGGTCTGATCGACAGCGGATTTTGAGATACTTGAAACAGTTGTTTGATACTCCACAACAAACGCCATTTCGAGGCCGACGAACTTCGCAGGCATATTGGAACTGTCCAAGTAAACGGAATCGTACAGATGCACGGACTCTAAATAGACCTCCCTGCTCACATCTTTTCTTTTATCCTGCTCAAGCAGGAGATGGATGTACGATTCGGTGTATGTCGGTTTGTGCGGTACGTGCTGTGCCATCGTAAAGCTATTTAATGTCGAGATTATGACCCCAATCGTCCAATTCTCCATTTTTCATTTTCCATTGATTTTTGTTGCCTCCTCCTGCCGTATTGTTTTTAGTACATCACCGACAATGCCGAGCCTGTAACCCTGCGACGAGAAGAGTATGCCGCCGTTGTTGTTAAGATAAACGACCAACGGGAAGTTGTTGGAGAACTGCATTTGCAGAGCGTCGGATGTGGCGTTCAGCAATATACGCCCCTCATCTACGGCCCACTGCATCTGAGAAGGCTGTCCGGGGAATTGCGACGGATTGAATGCCGCCGACACCTTGTCGCCAGGCACCATGAACAGCAAGCCACCGCCCCACTCCTCCAAGTCTGCAGCGAGCGACGGCATATCCTGAAGGATATGTTTCGTAGGCTCCCTGTCGGGATCGGCAAAGCAGAGCATCACGCCGCGGCCATTCCCGAGCTTTTTGAGTGTAGTCTTAGAGCCGTCGTTCAGGAAAATCTCCGAATTCATATCCACTATCCCCTTGACGAACAATTTACCTTCTACTTTCGGGAAACCTACCGTAAGTGTGATGGGCTTGCCCTTTTCCACATTGAAGTATTGCGTCGATATGGTCGCCGACCCGTCGTTGCCGCGGCTCGATACGAGCAGGCGGTAGTAGCCTTCGTCGAGGTCGAGCACTGCGGGTAACCCCTTCATTTCAGGATAATCCGAAAGGTCGAGTACGCGGAAGTCGCCGCCCTGATAACGGGCTATGGTAAAGTGGCTCTTGTAGGCAGGTTTGATAATGTTGTCTGAGTCGCTATTCAGTGTCAGCCTGCCCTTGGGCGATACGACGCTGACGGCATTCGTGCTTTCGAACAGCACGTCATGCCATACCCCATCCTCGTAGTACTGGGTCTTTCCGGTAGCCTGCTCTATGTGGGCAGGAATACCCATCGTACGGCACAGCGCCACGAAGTAGATGTCGCGCGACGTGCGGTCGGCCATACGTATTTCATGCACTCCGCGCGGGGTTTGCTTGGTATTGATGAAATTCTGCATGTCGGCAACCGTGATGCGCTTCTTAACATAAGCGGCTATATCGCCTCCTGTCCTCTGTATCGGCACTCTCATACCTGAAGAGACGCTGCGCCAAAACTCTTCCGACTGCAAAAAATGTCCGCGCCACGGCTTAATCAGTTCGTTGCCTATCCTCGGCGAAAGTACCTTGGCCGCATAGATATCGTCTGGCACACCCTCTTTGCGGATTCCGTTGCGGTAATGGTCTTCGAGGTATGCCGCGGGAGTGTCCTGCAAGTCTTTCCCGCGCATAGCATCCAGAAAGCCGAACAGCAGTTTACTGTCCGCGCTGTTATTCCTTATGAATGACTCTATCTCGCGCCAATTTCCTTGGGCTGTGTGGAGCGCTTTCCAAACCTTCTCCTTAGGCAGGCCTGTTTCGGCCGCCACGCGTGCCGCATAATCCTCATCGGGGAAAGTAGCCATATATGCGTTGCGTATGGAATCCTCCTTTGCCAAGCTCGCCGCATTAGCCGCTATCTTCTCCGGTGCAAGCTCCCTGAACGGCTGTTCGGACGGTGCCAACATGGTGAATGTTTCGCTGTAAACCGTTCCCTGCTTGCGGTCGAGCTTCAGCACTGTCTCGCCGTCGGCGGGCGACGACTTCACATATCCGTACATGCCGTCGTGCGAAGCCCATGCCAACACATCACCCATGCCTGTATTGAACGACACACGGCCGTCGGCATCACTCTTGCGGGACGCTATGGTAAATAGGTCGCCGTAATTATATACCTTATAGTTCACTGCAACTCCCTGCGCGGGATTGCCGTCGGCATCAACTACCTTAACGACAGCTTCACGCACTTTGGCGTAGTTGCCCAGCAGATTGACTACCGAATAATATTCCGTGGGCGCACTCTCCTCCGCCTCATTCACATAAGGGCCATATACCGTGGCGTTTACCATCATAGCCCTCTGAACAGGGCCGTCGAACCATGCTACATTGAGTTCCGGCTCCGGCTCGCACGCACCCAGGTAGTACCACTTGCCATCGATCCACACCTCCACCCAAGCATGGTTGCTGTCGGTATGCACCCACCTCGGAGTGCTGCCCTGCCGTGCGGGGATACCCACTGCGCGCATTGCGGCAACACCGAATGCCGCCTCCTCACCGCACCTGCCCCATGATGTACGCACAAGCGCCAGAGGCGAGAGAGTGCGCGGATCGGTAGCGCGGTAGGTCACCTTCTCGTGACACCAATGGTTAACCTCCAAAGCGGCCTCGTACATCGAAAGACCCTTGACACGGCCTTTCAGCTCCTCGAAGAACACATCGCGCGAATCGTCCAGATATTCGTTAGTAGCTCTGACAGGCAGCACGAAGTGGCGGAATATATCTTCCGGCACACTTTTGCCCCAACTGAAATAATCGCGCGCGCGGAACGCCCCATCGACCTGACGCAAGAAAAATTCGCCGTCGTACTCCGAAAGGTCGCACAAAGGCATATAGGCATAGAGAAATTCGAGCGCCTCCCGCTGCTCGGTGGTAATCTTGCTTACCTCTATGTTCGTTGCAGTGTCGCTATGATCTGTGGGCGGAATAGTTATCGTTTTTTTACCTTCGAAAACACCGAACAGTTCATGCGAACGCCCCGCGGCGACTTCCTTGCGCTTAAGAAAATCTTCGTGAACACGGGCGCGGTAATCGTCGTCTGTAATGAAATGCGTTTCGCCGCATGAAGTCATTGCGACACAAGCCAATAACGTAGTTGATATAAATAAGTTTTTCATATGTTGAGTTTAGTTAAAAACAGTATCCAGCCACCGTCGACGTACAAAGATATCGATATTTAACATATCTTTGCCGTACGGAAACCGTATCGGCATACGGAGACCAAAGTTAATGAAAAAATGCGAATCGGCAGTTAGAAAATAAAATATACGTGCGAAGCACACCTTTACTTCAAACTCCACACTAATAATTATGCTCATGAAAGAGATGGAATCGCTTAGGGAACTGTTCCGCATAGGCAACGGCCCTTCGAGCAGCCACACGATGGGGCCCAAGAAAGCGGCCGAACAGTTCCTCGCACGGGGAAATGCCGCCGACAGCTACCGTGTGACGCTCTACGGCTCGTTGGCGGCCACAGGAGTAGGCCACCTTACCGACAGGGCGATATTGTCGGTGCTCGAACCTGCGGCGCCGACCGAAATAGTGTGGGAGCCGAAAACAGTCCTGCCGTTCCACCCCAACGGCATGAAGTTCGAGGCTGTAAATGCGGGCAAAACTCTCGACAGTTGGACGATATTCAGCGTAGGCGGCGGACGCCTCGCCAACGAAGATACCAAAGAGCAGGATGTGCCTCGGATATATCCGCTGACGACCATTTCGGAGATACTCAAATGGTGCAACGACGAAGGGCGCACCTATTGGGAATATGTGGAGATGTGCGAGGGACCAGAAATATGGGACTATCTCGACTGTGTGTGGACAACGATGTGCGACGCCATACATCGCGGCCTCAACAACGACGGCGTACTTCCGGGCGGCCTGAAGGTGAGGCGCAAGGCAAGCACCTACATGGTAAAGGCGCGCAGTTTCAACGACTCGATAGCCAGCAGCGCAAAGATATTCGCTTACGCCCTCGCAACAGCAGAGGAGAACGCCTCCGGCGGGCTTATCGTAACAGCCCCCACGTGCGGGGCGAGCGGGGTTATACCAGCTGTACTCTACCACCTCTCTACAACACGCGACTTCATGCGCATACGCATACTCCGCGCACTTGCTACGGCAGGGCTTTTCGGAAATGTTGCCAAGACCAACGCTTCGATATCGGGAGCTGAAGTGGGATGTCAGGGTGAGGTAGGCGTTGCATGCGCAATGGCGGCGGCGGCGGCGTGCCAACTCTTCGGCGGCACTCCCGCACAGATAGAATATGCAGCGGAAATGGGACTCGAACACCACCTCGGCCTCACATGCGACCCCGTGTGCGGGCTTGTGCAGATACCCTGCATAGAGCGCAACGCGGTGGCGGCGACAAGGGCGTTTGACGCCAACCTCTACGCCACTATGTCGGATGGCAGCCACCTGGTAGGCTTCGACAAAGTAGTGAACGTTATGATGGAGACCGGCCACGACATACCGAGCCTCTACCGCGAAACAGCCGAAGGCGGCCTCGCTAAGAACTACTCACGAAATTGAAAATGGAAAATTACAATCAAAATAGCGCGAATTTATCGCGCTATTTTGATTGTAACCCAACACATAGAACATTACAATAATACCAAAACATTGTCATCCTGAGCGGAGTGAATGATCTACCTTATTATGGTAATAATGCCAAAATGTTATTCCCCACTTATTTTCAATTTTCAATTTCCAATTTTCCATTTCCAAAGCTGCCAGCTATTGACAACATTCTGCCATATCACATATGTGGCGGGAGCAACCGATGAGAGCGGGTCCATGTAGGTTTGTGCCATCCATATTGCAAGTACGGTATTCTTCTGGCCGAGCGACTGCCCGCCTGCTACCCTGTCTCCGGTACGTCGTCCGAACCAGCGTCCGGCGGCAAACTGCGCAAGGCATATCACCAATGCTCCTGCGGCAAGGATAATTTCCGTAGCGTAACTACTTGCGGGTTGGGCAATGATAAAATTCACCGTGCGCCCCATGACTATCGTAAGCGATACTGCCCACAGCCAAAACGAGACTATCTGATTTTTTCTTATCGCCGCGTTCCACTTCGGACGCAGCCACTCCACCAACCATGCAGCCGCAAGTGGAAGCACCAACACAGGCCCCACGCGGAGCAGTATCGTTATCATCGATTGCAGGAAATCGGGCTCCGGATTAGTACCTATGGCGGCCAACAGGACGGGGGCAGCAACAGCAACACCCATATTGCTAATAAGGCAGAGCATGGCCATGGTGGTAACATTAGCGCCAAGCATTCCGGCGATAACCACCGACGCCATTGCCGTAGGGGCGAAAACGCATATCATCATCCCCTCGGCGACCACTATATCGAACCGGCGCAGAAGCAGATATATTCCCGTCCCGCACACGATTTGAAATACGAGCAGGATAATGTGCATCTTCCCAACTTTCAACTCTTTGGGCGACACCTTCGAAAAGTTTATGAACAGCATGCCGAATATAAGGTATGGCGGCAGTTCACCCAACATGTCGAAAAAGTCGTGGAACAGTGCACCGAGCACCATTGCCACAGGAAGCGCCACGGTACGCGCGGTCTGCATCTTACAAATGTGAAAGTGGAAAATTACTTCTGCCTGAAATAGATCTGCATCGGCACTCCCTCGAAGTCCCAATGTTCGCGCATCTTGTTCTCCAGAAAGCGGCGGTACGGGTCTCTGATGTACTGCGGCAGGTTGACGAAGAACGCGAATACGGGTGTTGGGTTGGGGATTTGCGTTACGTACTTGATACGTATGTATTTGCCTTTGGTCGAGGGCGGCGGCGTATCTTCTATGATCGGCAGCAGGTAGTCGTTGAGTTCCGACGTCGGAATGCGGCGCGAACGCGACTCGTAAACCCTCACAGCCGTCTGGAGAACATCGAGGATGCGCTGCTTGTCGATTACAGATGTAAATATGACCGGCACGTCGCTGAACGGGGCGAGCTTACCTTTAAGGAACTCCTTCCACTCCTTCATAGTGTTGTTGCCCTTCTCCACGAGGTCCCATTTGTTGACAACCACCACACAGCCCTTTTTGTTCCTCACGATAAGGCTGAATATGTTCATATCCTGCGATTCGATGCCCTGCGAAGCGTCGAGCATGAGGACGCAGACGTCGGAGCTCTCTATGGCGCGTATGGAACGCATCACCGAGTAAAATTCCAGATCCTCGGTCACCTTGCCCTTTTTGCGCAGTCCCGCCGTGTCGATAAGGTAGAAGTCCATGCCGAACTTGTTGTAGCGCGTATGTATGGAGTCGCGCGTTGTGCCAGCCACAGGAGTTACTATGTTTCTCTCCTGCCCGAGCAGGGCATTCGTCAGCGACGACTTGCCTACATTCGGACGGCCTACTATCGTTATGCGCGGCAGCCCGTCGTCAAAATTGTCCGCTGAGTCGGGCGGCAGCGCTTTGACTATCTCGTCCATAAGGTCACCCGTACCGCTACCGCTCATCGAGCTTATCGAATAGGGGTCGCCAAGCCCGAGGGCGTAAAACTCATGCACACCGTACTGTTGGTCGTTGTTATCGACCTTATTGACCACCGGTATCACCTTTTTGGTGGAACGGCGCAGCACATCGGCCACCATCATGTCGAGGTCGGTGATCCCTGTGCTGACTTCGACCATGAAGAGTATCACATCGGCCTCGTCGATAGCGAGCATCACCTGCTTGCGTATCTCGCCCTCGAATACGTCGTCGCTGCCCACGGTATATCCACCCGTGTCGATGACCGAGAATTCGCGCCCGTTCCAATCCGTGCGGCCGTAATGGCGGTCGCGGGTTGTTCCTGCCGTGGCATCGACTATTGCCTTGCGCATACCGACCAAGCGGTTGAAAAGGGTACTTTTGCCGACATTCGGGCGGCCAACTATCGCTACGATGCTCATAAGGTGATATTGTTTTCGTTTAGAGGTGCAAAGATAAGGATTTCATTTTGTATTAAATCAAAGGGCCGCCATATAAATGACAGCCCCTCGAGCCAAAAACCCTAAAACCCCTAATTAGAGCCTGAAAATTTACTCGCCTTTGAATGTCGTCATATCGACGGTGTAGAATTTGTTACCGATTTCGTCTGGCCAGTTTTAAAGGCAAACGCCGTATACGAAGGCAAGTACCTTCTGGGGACGTCAATGGCGAGGCCGATCATAGCGAAGAAGCTCGTGGAAATAGCAAAAAAAGCAGCACATTTTGCTACGCAGGCTCCCCAGAATGTAACAAATATGCAATCATATGAAGAAGTAAATTTATTTACCTATATTCCATAAAACGATCAGTATGCAAAAAAAGAAGAAACCATTGACATTGTTCTTCAATTTAAAAAAGAAGAACCATTTGAAATGAAATTCAATTATGAATTTGAATCCGATATATTAAAAACAAAAGAGG
>QMCD01002200.1_pt1 | contig 11020 bp, 10 predicted proteins | sample 1821841 | NCBI WGS metagenome assembly QMCD01 (sample SAMN01991225, study PRJNA193472) | Termite gut metagenome, whole genome shotgun sequencing project. | isolation source: worker | host: Macrotermes natalensis | reverse complement strand
TATATTGGGAAAAAGGCTCGGGAGCCATACCCGGCCCCTGAGCCTCATTAAAATCTTGTCATTGAAAGCCTTTTTACAGAAAAAGTTTCACAGGCCCTGCCAAATCGTATTGGTGTGTTTTCGTTTTATGCGAAGGTTCCCCGAGCAGCCGGTCAACATTTTGCTTCGCCATGAGCAGCGAGATCATTTCGTCCCGCTCGGTTCTGTAGTTCCGCGAGAGCTTGCACCGCTCGGCATCAAGGATAGCATACTCCTTCCTAAGCGCGTCCATCGACGGCAGCTTTTTATCTCTGCCATAACCGGAACTGTCAAAATGCTTCTTGGCGGCGCGGTGAGCATCTATATCCGCCTTATGCTCCTCATAGAATTTTCTACTCCAGCCGCTGTGACGAAACCGCCTGTATACATCGCGGGTTTTGCTATAGACACCGATATGTTTTTGTAATTCAGCAATTTCCCGCAGACGAACCTCAATCGTCTTGCGCCTGTCGTTATGAGCGCCAAAGGTTTTGCTCGCCTCCGCTGCCTGTTCAACTAATGACTCATAATCCGTAATTCCATGCTCCTGCAGAAACAAAAGCGTCTTGGCAGCCTCCTTCAAATTCTGAACAGTAGCCCAGCGCCGGAAGCCCTCACCGTAACCCTGTTGAATTTTCGATTGAATGTCGATTAACAGATTTGGTTTTGTTGAAGCTGCCACCGGCGCAACGGTTTTCCGTTTATGTGTTATAATCCGCTTACCGTCAATCCGTTCTTGAATGGCATCAACGGAATAGTCATCGCCCAGCGTATCCTGCCGAACAAATTTCTTCGCGCCCGGCAGCTTAAACGCCAACTGTTTACCGTGCTTGATATCAACACCCGCCGCCAGCAGCGCGGACAGAAAATCGTCATGGCTTTTGCACCCGGCAAGCGCTGCATCCATAATATCCCGAAGCTGCTCCCGGACAGTCGGCGGCTTGCTCTGCCTAAGATACTCCGCCCGGTTATATCCCTTCGATAGCCCCGGCTTCTCAATCACAGACAGCCCATGCTCCAAGCAGACCCTGTCGCTGACCCTGCGAAGTGCGATGGCAGAATGTTTGAAGTCCGCGAACTTGCGATCACAATAGAGGTTGACGCTGTTGAAAACGATGTGGGCGTGGGGATTGTTTGTATTCGTGTGCGCCGCTACTATGAACTGGTGCCGCCCCTTCGTCCACCGAAGCGCAAGCTCCCGGCCCAATTCCAACGTCCGTTGCGGCGTGACCTCTCCCGGCTTGAAGCTCATGCGGACATGATAAGCGATAACATCATGCTTACCCTGATCCCGCCCGGTTTTCTTGGCGTATAGCCGCTTGGAGAACAAGAACTCGTTTTGCGCCGTGTACGGATCGCATTCGTAACTGTCAATCAGAGCGCCATCGTCAGTTTTTGTATAATCCTTCGCATAGTCAATCCGCAGGCCGAGAGCGGCGGCAACCCCTCCGCCGCTCCGGTGCAAAGCCTTCATCCAAGTGGTAGCCATCAGACAGCCTCACGGGACAAGGTATTCAACTTAGCCGCATGAATATCTTGGTGTTCTTGACGGGCCGTAAACCCTTTCCCTGCCTGCGTTTGCGGCAAGGTATTCATGCCTCCCGCATGAATGCCTTGAATATCTTCACCTCCGCCCAGCGCCCAAAACCATTGGCTCCCGCGCTTAACTGACTTAACGCCCAGCGTCTGTTTCGCTCTATCCAATGTCATCTTAGGAATACCGCTGTCGGCAGCCCGCTGAATCATTTCGGCGGCGGACACTTCGCCTCCCGCCAACTCGTCCTTGATGAACCGCATCGCCTGTCCCAACCGGCTCTCGGACTGCTGCGCCGACTTCCCGGCCAGTAATTCATCCAACGTAATTTCATATTCACCCAGCCAAGTCAATCCACCTACAGAATCAAGCCCGAAAGCGAGCGGCGAACCTGCCTGCGCAAGGTTAGATTTCCCGTGAACAACCGCACGCATATTTTCGTCCACATCAATCTTGCCGACAGTGAGAACGCTTCGGGCTGCGGCGTATATATCAATGCTGCCCAAGCCACGGTACTGAGCCTTGCCGCCTTTTTTATTTAAGTGCCCAATTATGACTATGGCGCAGCCGGTGCGCTCCGCCACCGCGCCCAGCGACTTCATAAGCGGGCGAACGCCGGTTGCGCTGCGCATATCCGAACCGCCGAGATAGGCTTGCAACGGATCGATTATAAGCATCTTCGCGTCCGTCCGTATGATGGCCTGCTCTATACGCTCATCCGCAAGCGATAACGCCTCTTCGCTTTCATCTATGACATGCACCCTGCCGCAGTCCGCGCCCAGCTGCTCCAAGCGCGGCTTGATGGTATCTGCCAGCCCGTCCTCGGCAGTCTGGAATATTACGCTGGCGGGAGCAGCGGTTCCTCCGTTCGGCAACGCGTCGCCTCTGGTTACGGCAGCGGCTATTGCCAGCATCATTGTAGTCTTGCCGCTGCCGGGATCGCCCTGCACTATCGATATTTTACCAGATGGGATATATGGGTTCCATAGGAACCGCACCCGCTCCGCCTCGACATCCCGCATCGTTATTATCTTCAAATCTCCCATCACGCCGCCTCCAATACTTTTGATAAATCACGAATTATTTTGTTCTGCTGCTGCCATATGCCGTCCAGCTTGGTTTGTACATCAGCGATATTGACAGAATAGATATTACCGCCCGAATTAACATGACGGGCAATTTGATTCACGTTATTGCTTACGATCCGTAACAGCCGTGAGCACTCACGAACATCCTTCAAGTCGAGATTAATAATGTAGCCGTTTAAAGCCATCTTCAAAAGAAATGCCCGGAGATTGCTGATGCCAACTTCATTCATGCGCTTGTGAAGGAGTTCCTGTTCTTCCTCCGTCACGCGGAAACCGATGTTTATATTGCGATGTAAATTACGCATAAGCTGTTCCTCCTTCAAATAATGTCTGCCAGACGGGAGTGCTTACCACTCGCCCGTCATTCTTCCGTGCCGGATGTACTTTTCAATTTCCTTTACGCTGTATCCGTCTTTCTTACCCTTAACTGCCTCCCTGGCAATCTCTATCACATCATTTTCGCTGTATCCCTCTATCCGAAGCATACGCCCCAACTGGTTTAAGATACTTCGGCACATATAATCCGGACCGCAGATCATCTCCAATCCATCAATTTCGGAAGCGGCTTCCGATAATACTTTCGCCGCTGTGTACATATACGCCGTGTCTGATATCGAACGCCGGGATCGGTATTTTTTGCCGCCCGCTATAACAGACTCATAAAAAGCCGCGTTACTGCCAGCAATCTTTTCCGTAACGCACGGCCGCCCTCTGCCTCGTTTTTTCTCCATATCGATAAACCTCCTCATAAAAAATCCCCGGACACGAATATCCTGGGCAGAGAATGGCGGCCCGCTTTTGCGAGCCGCCATGTGTTTTTGTTACGCGGGTTCAGTTTGCTTCACCCGCTGTTCTTCTTTCTGTTTTGCGCGATAACGCCTCGCGGCCTCAGTGTGCTTTTTCCTCTTATGCATCAGATTCGCAAAAGCCACGTCATCCATAGGCTCAGGCGTCACTTCTAAATTCGGCAGTTCAAAATTACCAATGAAGTTGAACCATATATCGACTTTCTGAAGGCGATACCCGCTCGAGCGATCGGCTTCATGAATAATCACTTTCTGTATGAACTCATTCAGCATAGGAGTCGTGAGTTCATCAAAGGCCGTGTACCGGCGGGCAAGCTCCATAAACCTATCGGTATTCATACTGTTACACTCACGTTGTTCAAGCTCCGCGCGCAACACGGTGTTACATGATTTAATCTCCGCCTCTTCGCGCTCGTAATCGATGGACATGCGTTCGAACCGATCATCCGAGAGCCTGCCGATTGCATGGTCTTCGTATACCTTCCGAAACAGCAAATCGAGTTCCGCTATGCGCTTTTCGTTCTTCGCAAGCCGCTTTTTATGGGCTACTACTGTCTCCGCCTGTTTGACGGCTGACTCCGCACACAGCTTTTTCATGAACTCATCCTCGTTATTGAGAGCATAGGCGCTTATCTCCCGTATTGCGTCCAATATCAGTTTGCGCAGCGTATTCGTATTGATATAATGCATACTGCATTTTTTGATGTGCTGCGCACCCGCGATACGGTTGGTTGAACACTCGTAGTTATCATTCGCGTATGAACCCGATCCATCCCCATTCTCCTTATACCCGTTACGCCTATTGGTCATTTTTGCTCCGCAATCCGCGCAGAATACCATGCCTGTCAACGGATTAGCCGCGCCTGACTTGTTTATACGGCGCGGCGTTTGCCGCAGCTTCTGAACGAGTTCCCATGTCTCTGCGTCGATGATGGCAGGGATAGCGCCCTGAAACACCATATGTTCTTCTGGCGGATTGCGCACATAGGAATTTCTTTTGTAAGATGGCTTATGCGTTTTGAAATTGACCAAGTCTCCGATATACTCGCGTCGTTCCAGCAGTCTGGCGACTGTACTCCCATGCCAGCTATACTGCAAGACAGGATCAAACAATTTAGAATCCGCTTGTATGCCGTGGCTGACCATATAATATGATGGCCTCTCAACTTTATCCTTCGCCAGTATCCCGGCGATCTGCGTTACGCCTTTTCCGTTAACGGCTAATCGGAATACCCGGCGCACTACCTCCGCCGCTTCCTCATCGATAATCCACGGCGTTCCGTCTCCTGTGTTTTTCCGATATCCGTAGATAGGCGTGTTGCACATCGGCTTGCCGTCGCGTCCCTTTTTGTGCAGTACAGATTTTATCTTCTTCGATGTATCCCTTGCGTACCACTCCGCGATAATTTCCTTGAACGGTGTGAAATCGTCCTCGCCCTTCGCGCTGTCGAAGCCATCGTTCACAGCAATCAGGCGCACGCCCTTTTCCCGGAACATCTCCCTGTAAAGCCCGACACGAAGGTAGTCGCGCCCCATGCGCGACAGGTCCTTAATAATAATGGTTGATATGTTGCCGCTCTCGACCTGTTCGATGAGCCGCTCCCAGCCGGGACGCTGAAAATTCGTCCCGGAGTATCCATCGTCAGAAATATGGACATATGGGACAAATCCATTTTTCTCAGCGTATTCCTCCAGCAATGCGCTCTGGTTGACAATAGAATTGGACGGCCCCTGCAACTCATCATCGCGGGACAGCCTCTCGTAAAGGATATTTGCCTTTAGCCTGTTTTCGTTCATGCCGCTGAACTCCTTTCAGGCAACCGGCTCGTTTGCGGTACTGCCATGTTAACGCCCGCCGCCACTTTATTCAAGTCATTTCTGATAAGCCGCAGAATTTTATCGTCCATCGTCTCCTTTGCGTCCTGATTGAAGTGGATATTCACCTCGTAGACTGTGGAACCGATCCGCTTGCGCATGTGGGGCAGTCCGGCGGACTGCTTTTCATCCGCCGCAACCCTCATAGTATTTTCATTAATCTGCATATCGTCCGGCTCCTTTCAAAAATATAAATATATACTGCCCTCATGTTTTACAAGGCGGGCAGGCACCACGGCTTTTCGGAGGAAAGCACAGGCATTCCCTTGTGTTTGTTTCCGCTTTCATCCCGGCCCCGTTCCTGCGCCCGATCCTGTTCGACCAAAGCGCGTTTCGCCATTGCTGTCCAAAAACATCACCTCGCTTGGCGCCTCCGACGCCGCGTGGCAAGGCTGTGATTCCGGTATCTGACCGGCTGCGGTATTCAGTTGTAAGATACGGGGACGGTCACAGTGTGATCATTCCCGCGTTTCTATCGTAATGTGAGATTGACAGAAACGCAATGATAAATTACAATATTAAATAGACTGATACATTGTCGTTTAAATAGCAGATATCGATTGTCGCTTAATATGGAGAGAAAAAATGATTGCCAGCGTGTACATCAAGGATGGAAATATTCATTTATATAATGAGAATGACAGCTATGCCGGTATCGGCGGGGTCGCTTATGAGTTAGGCAGGGCACTGCTGGATTTCGTATGCTATGAGCCTGAACGGTTTGATGAAGGATTTTCGCTCATCGCCTCGGCGTTCGACTATGAGTTTGCCCACATAGGCGCTATGGAACCGGAGTTCATCGTTGCCAATAAGGAGTCTATGGCTGAATACCAACGGCGGGAAGTCTACGTATATTTCTATCGCCGTATGTTTATAGAATTCATTTACACCTTCATCGAATCCCCGCAGATGGCGGTGGCGCAGCTTGCGAAACATATACACGGAGCGGAAGAAAGGCTGAGTTGGGCGATGGATTTCGAGTGGCCGGTTTCCTCGTCCCCGCTGGTGGCGACCCGATGCGCAGATAAAGAAAAGCGTCTATACCGGGCCGCAATGGATGTGGTCAGGGTAATGTCAGAGCATTTGCACAGCTTCCAGAAATTCATTATTCAGGAGATAGAGGCGCTGTTGTACTATCGTGAAGAAGTTGGTATACAGGTCAGCAAGCCCCTCAATTACATCGGCGTTCTGGATGAATGGCATACGCAAACATTTGACAAGGTTTACTATCTCGACCAGCCGTTTCGCACGTTTTACGGATGCACGACAACGAGTGAAGTGGAACAGCTTTATGAGATAGACGAAATTCAGGATTTGTTTCGGTTTGAATTTGTTAAGATGATTGAGCATAGCATTTTTATAAAGAAATGTAAAAACTGCGAGCGGTTCTTTATACCCCGGCGTAGGGCGGATGCGGCATACTGCGAGCGGGTATTCGGCGACGGACCAAGAAGATGCAGCGAGATCGGCGCTATGCTGCGGTATGAGAAAAAGGTAGCGGAGAATCCTATACTTGAAGCTTATTCCAAGGCGTACAAGAGGTTCAATTCCCGGACCCGTGTTAAAAAGATGACACAAGCGGAGTTTTTGAGTTGGTCGGAGCAGGCACGCAAGCGGCGGGATCAGTGCTTGGCGGGAGAATTGCCGTTTGAGGATTTTGTCGCGTGGCTTGAGCAGGGAAGGATTCGTAAGAGCCGAGGGAGCGGGAAAGGCCTGAATTCGGCAGACATTGAAAAGGATGCCTGACGCGGCGGCGGCATGTTTGCTAAGATTTACGATATTAGGGTGGTTGCTCCAAGCGGCATGGAAAAGCGGCCACAAGGCAAACTGTGCCCCTGTGACCGCGCATGTTTTGCCTATCCGCCCCTTTCCGCATCCGCCCGAATGTACCGCAAACAAGCCGACTGCTATGTTGTTAGTAGGTGCTTATCAAAACACCCTTTACAACATAGCACGTCCGAAAGATCGATTGTGATATGGTAGCCGTCGATCAGCATTTTCCTTGCGAACGCGCCGAAGCTGACAATGCCGGTGGCGGCCATGCGCTCACGGATCAGCGTGGCCTCATCTTCATTCGCAAGAAAGTGAAAATGCACACTGCGTTTATATTTCTTTTTGTTCATAGCTCCGGCTCTCCTCCATATTCAACTTGCTTTCAGCCTGCTCAGCACGATCTCCGGCCGCACCCATATTCTTTGAAAGCGCCGCCAGTCTGTGTCCACCTCTCCCGCTTTGTTCCGATAGAGCATGGCGTAGGGAACGAACCCCGCGTCCCACGCAGCGCGCAGACGCGTGTCGGCGGCATCCATCGTGTCGCCGGGGTAGCCGATCAGCACATAACAGGCCGCGCGGTGCGACGCTTTGGTGATCCCGCCCTCCCGCAGAAGCCGCCCGGCGCAGACCAGCGGCTCATAATCATCATCCGTATCATACGCGAAATACATCCGCGCCACACGGACGCCACGCAGGAGTTCCACATGCCAGGGGCGAAGAAGCGCCGCCTCCAAGCCCCCGGGGAAAACCGGGCGCTTCGGCTGCCGCTCCAGCATAGCGAATACTTCTTTGATATGGCTCTCAGAGCAAGCCAACAGATTATCATCCAACACGTTCCACCCATCCCGCACAGGCAACTCGCGCAGCTTGCCGCCCTCACGGGCGGGTACACTACAGAACCAGCAGCGCCGCGGACACCCGCGGGAGGTGATGACATAACCGTGCCTCAGATACAACCCCGGCACAAAATCACCGCCGGGTTGGTTGAACGCAGGGCCACCCATGCGGACGGGCAATCCCGTCCGCATCCACGCCTCGGCCAGCTTCTCCGCTTTCGGTATGTCATACGAAAACGCGACTGAAATATGAATCTCATTCACATTCTGCAATTCTTTGGGCGGCGCCGATGTAAAGGCAAGGGCGTCGTCTGGCGTGGCGGCTGTGCGGCGCGGAAATACGCGCGCGATCTTAGGCAGCCTACTCATAACTCCGGCCCGCCCTTGCCCCGATCCTGCTTTTCTTTACGCGGCGCGGACGGCGCTTCCCTCGCCTCGCGAATCTGCTCCATGACGGACGGTTTTTCGTTGTTGATGGCATCATCTATCTGATTGTAATTCTGCTCCTCGCTCATTTCGGCGGCGGCAAGCGGATTAGGAATCTCCCGCACATCGCCTCCATCCATATGCACAATAGTACGGGCAATGTAACTATCCGCTGCCCCGCCTGCATCCATGCAGTATGTACCCCAATAGAAATTCCTCTTGCCGTTTTCCGCTGTAAACTGCCAACAGACATACGGCGAGGGCGCGCCGGGATCATACCCAATGGCAAAACCTCTCTGGCTGTCAAACCAAACAGAACGCGTGATGTCATATCCCTTTATGTTTATGCCAGCCTCCGTCCTGCCGGGTAGCCAAAACCGCTCCGCGCCCACAGTGTCATACAATGCGCGCACATACTTTGTGAAATCCTCAAGCAAGATGGGATGCGCGTTCATATATGAGTATCGGAACGCCTCATCCGTCAGGCTGATACCCTGGGCCCACTCCTTGTTCAGTCGCGAATAACGCCCGTCGCCCTCATGGGCCTGTAGATTGCGGGCCAGCACGGCATTCACGCGCTGAAACCCATACCGCTGTACAGTTAATATCGCCGCGAGTTCCAGATTGTAATGGTATGTTTTATAGCAGGACGCGTTTATGATGTGATCAATGGCGTGGGCGCATTCGCCGTTGCGCTCGGCGCTCTTGTGGTAGTATGAAGTCTCCAACCGCTCGTTGGCTTTTTCAAAGCTGTAGGGATAGACCAGCTTTGCAGGATCAGCCAGCGCGGCAGTATTCTCATACATCGCGGCGAAAAGCTCGTGGCAGAATTGTATCTCGGCCTCCGTCTGTTCCGAATGGGATCGAAACGAAAAATATTTGCCGCAGATAGTATCAGCTTCTGCCAAGCCATGCTTGCCGGCTAAATGATTCCAGTACGCCGTACCGGTTTCGTATTCAATTTCTTTTTCCAGGTGCTTCACGCTGTCTACGCCGTAGACAATCCCCAAATGGGAACCACTGTCCCAATCCACATGAATTGTGCCAATATCATCCACCAGCGAGACGGTTCCCCTGTCGCCGGGGCGAAGCTTCGAGTAGGGGTCTTCCATAGATACGAGTTCCACCCGCGTCCTTACGGGATATTGCTCCCGCAGTCGTTTAATGGTCTCCTTTGACGGAGTTTTTTCACTCATGCGCTTTTCCTGCCTTTCTTCTCAAATTCCAGCTTGTAGTTTGCCCTCTGCCCGTCATCCTCCAGAATGACGGTGGCGGCGTAGGTCTTACCCGTCTTTTCGCTTTTCAGGTCAGAAAAAGAAACCCGCCCATCTTTCAGGAGCGCGGCGGCGATCTTCTTATCCAGTTCTTTGCCCTTCGCGGACCAAAAGCGCGAGTCCTTCCACAGCGCGAAGCGGCAGGCCCGGCTGGAACAGAAGAAGCCCTTCGCGGCCTCGGTCACGTCAGCGCCGCAGCGGGGACACTTACCGATTACCGCGCCTTTGGGCGGCTGGGCGAACAAGGACGCAAAAGCGGAGAGCGGCGCGGCGTGCGCGGCCACAAGCCCGCTCACAAGAGCCGTGATACCATCCATGAATTCCGTATCCGCAAGCTGCCCGCGCTCCACCTGTTTAAGCCGGTGTTCCCATTCGGCGGTCAGCAGCGGCGACTTCAAATCGTCCGGCAATATGGCTATGAGGTTCGCGCCCTTTTCCGTGGGAACGAGCAGCTTCTTTTTGCGTTCCGCCACGCCGGATTTGATCAGCTTTTCGATCACCCCGGCGCGCGTTGCGGGCGTACCCAATCCTTTTCGCTCGGCGTCGTCCGGCATCTCCTCCGCCCCCGCCGACTCCATCGCCGCCAGCATCAGGTCTTCGGTGTACCGCTTGGGCGGGCTGGTCTTGCCCTCCTTGACTGACGCCACAACCGAAGAAAAGGTCTGCCCGTCCGTGAGTTCAGGCAGCGCGGAACCGCCGTCAGCGTCCTCGCCCGGTTCTGTCTTTTCTTTGAGTGAAGCGCGGAACGCCGCGTCCACAGCTTTCCAGCCATCCTGCAAAATGGTGCGGCCCTTTGCTGTAAAGGTATACCCAGCGCATTCCATCGCCGCCGTGACCGCCTCGTAGCGGTACGCCTCGCCCACGGCGCAGACCAGCCGGGCCATCAGCATGGTGAGAATATTACGCTCGGCGGTTGGCAGCGCGGATATATCCGCTTTTACGCCGCTCATCGTCGGTATAATGGCGTGGTGATCCGTTACCTTCGCGTTGTTTACCACCGCGCCGGCATTGACGGCGAACGGGATCAGCGCGTTCGGCAGCCGCATGGCGGCAAGATTCGTCAGCGTTTCCAGCCTATCAGCCATATCCTCGGTCAGATACCGGCTGTCAGTGCGCGGGTAACTGATCAACTTTTTTTCGTAGAGCGCCTGCGCTACATCCAACGTCTGTTGCGCGGTGTACCCAAGCAGTCGGTTTGCATCCCGCTGGAGCGCGGTCAGGTCGTAGAGCTTGGGCGGCGCTTCGGATTTGCCCTGCCTCTCGACCGACAGAACGGCGGCATCCCCGCCGTCACAGGCGGCACGGACAGCCTCGGCGTCCTCCCGCGTTTTCATTCGTTCGCCGGATGCGGTGAGCGTGGCGATGTCGATGATGGGTGTATAGAACGGTT
>QMCD01002199.1_pt1 | contig 11021 bp, 9 predicted proteins | sample 1821841 | NCBI WGS metagenome assembly QMCD01 (sample SAMN01991225, study PRJNA193472) | Termite gut metagenome, whole genome shotgun sequencing project. | isolation source: worker | host: Macrotermes natalensis | reverse complement strand
AATCCCCGTTTCTACAAGTTTTGCGGCTGTTACCGGATTATGGGAACTTGCGCCAATCGCGCGGATTGTTCCGCTTTTTTTCAAGGCTTGAGCGTAATCAACAATTCCTTTTTCAAAGATGTTTTTTAAATCTTCTTCGCTGTCAATAAAAAAGAGCATACCGAAATCGATATAATCGGTTTTTAAATATGTTAATAAATTTTCAAAATATTTTTTGCATATAGCAAGGTCTCGGCTTACATCATATTGCTGGTTAATGTCGGTTGAACCGATGTGTCCCTGTATGATAACTTTATCACGCTGTCCTGCCAATGCTTTACCAATATTTGTTCTCACCTTTTCCCCGGGCATAAAAAGATCCATAATATTTATGCCATGTTCCAAGGCAGTCTTGATGACAGGTTCAACCATTTCATAAGGCTTGTTATCCAAATGTTCAGTTCCCAAGCCGATTATGCTTGCTGACATTCCGGTATTCCCGATAGGACGGTAAAGCATTTTTGTTTCCATAAAAAGATAATAGAGCGAAGATGAAAAAATGTTCAAGACCTCAATGTTAGAATATGCCTGCCGTAAAAAATATAAATTCCCCTAAAATACTCCGTTCTTTTTGCCGATATCTACTATAGAGGTATATAGTAGTCATGATTTACGAAAAAGGAATTGAGATTCTTAAGCAGGAAAGCGGACTTTTGCGTCAAGCGGCCGATTTGCAGGAAAAAATCCGTCTTTCTGTCGTTAACCGGGAATGGCAGGATTTTGAAAGCTATACAAAGTCTATGAAGGAAATCGAAGCTGCCATTGAAACACTGGAAATCGAGCGCGAAACGCTTTTCAATGAATCTGCGCCGTTTGCGGAGCATGCGCAGGATTCAAAAGGGCGTTTTTACGCGATTGTCTCCCGCCTTCCCGAAAATCAGCGTAATGAATTGACATCTATTTACCGCGAACTAAAACTTGACGCGTTGAAACTGCGGCTCGCTAACGAAAGTTTTCTTACTTATCTTGCGGGCGTTAAATCTATAATCGGCGAATTTTTCAGCGCCGCCTTTCCGCAGCGCGCGGGGAAAATATATTCAAAGAACGGAACTCATCAGACGGGCGATATGCGCAGCATGGTTTTAAACCGGAGTTTCTAGGCGGAGTTATGGTCTGTGCGGCGCACAGACATTTAATTAAATTACCGCGTTAGCGGTTTAGGGGAATCGTAATGACTTCAACATTTATGGGATTGGAAATCGGAAGAAGAGGGCTTCACGCTCATCAAAGGGCGCTTTCTGTTACCGGGCATAACCTTGACAATATCAACAACGAAGGCTATTCGCGGCAGAGACTTGAAATGTCAGCTTTTGAACCGATTTATTTGCCCGGGCTTAACCGAGCCCAAACGCCGGGACAAATCGGGCAGGGCGTAACTGTTGAGAGGATAGAGCGCGTAAGAGACGAACTTCTTGACAGGCGGATTGTCGCGCAGTCTTCTTCGGAAGGCTACTGGGAAGTCCGCGACCGTTACATCGGTGAAATGGAGCAGTTCTATCTTGAAACCGGAAATAATTCAGTGCGCGCGAAAATGGATAAATTCTGGGACGGCTGGCAGGAACTTTCTCAGCACGCGGCGGACAATGAATTCCGCACCGCCGTTTTACAGCGCGGAAAAACTTTGATAGACGGTATACATAATCATTTTAATAATTTAAAACAGCTTCAAACTCAGGTTGACGATGATATACAAATAAATGTTGAAAGAGTAAATGAAATTACCCGCCAAGTCGCCGCGCTTAACAAAGATATTACTAGGGTAAAAGCGCTTGGCGACAATCCCAATGATCTTATGGATAGGCGCGATCTTTTAGTCGATAAACTTTCTTCAATAATTGAAGTAACTGTTTCTCAAGAAGACTCTGACGAATTTATGCTGCATACATCGGGACACGTTCTTGTGCAGGGACAAATCGCGCGTCAATATGATATGCGCAAAGATATGGATACTGAAGGTTACGCGCACATTTACTGGCGCGATACGAATGAGCAGATTGTTTTTAATAAAGGCAGCCTTGGCGCGCTTATGGAACTTCGCGATGTTACAATTCAAGATGAAATTCAAAATCTTGATAATATGACAATGAACTTTACAGACCTTGTTAATGAAATTCACAGAAACGCTTATGGCGCGAACGGAACTACGGGAAACGATTTCTTTTCCGAGTATCCTTTTGTAACAAACGTGAACGGAAACTATGACCGCACAGGCGACGGTGTTTTCGATTCGAGTTATATTTACCGCATAAACGGACAGAATACGCTGGAACCTCAAGCTCAGGTTGGTTTTGAAGGGACGATAACTCTTTCAGGCGCGGACGGCGACATAAATATTCCTTATTTTCCCACCGACACAGTAAGCGATGTTATTACGAGGATAAATAATTCCGGCGCGGAAGTTGTGGCGCGCCTTGACCGCAACGGAACTTTATCTTTAAAAGGAACTACGGCGGAAACTGTAGACGGCAGAAGGGTAAACCCCGACTTTGTTATACGTCATATCGAAGATTCAGGTTACTTTTTAACAGGCTATGCCGGCTTGTTAAATGAAGCGGGCGCGGACGGCGCTTTCAGGTGGGACACGGCGGACGCTGTTACAAGCCTGCGCGGGGGAGCTGAAGATTACGCTCTCGCTCCTGTCGCCCATCCTTCAGGCTGGATAGAAGTAAATCCTTCACTTTTAAAAGACCCTTCCGCGGTTGCCGCCGGTTTTGGAGTTAACGGAAGATCTGCTAATGCGGGAAACGGAGACGCCGCCGCCGCGATTGCTTCAATAAGAAATACTCCTGTTATGGTAGGACGGCTTTCCACCTTTGACGATTATTTTGCGGATTCTGTCGGGCGCATTGGTTTATTAGGCGAACAGTCCGGGCTTGCAAAAGAAACTGAAAACCGCATCATGAAATTTTTAACCGATTGGCGGCAGTCAATTTCCGGCGTAAATATAGACGAAGAACTTTCTAACATGATCCGGTATCAGCAGGGTTACAACGCGGCGGCTCGATTTGTTACAACAATGAATTCTCTGTATGACACAATAATTAACCGCCTAGGTGTTTAGTGGTTGTGGTTGTTTTTATAACTCGGTTAGTTATAAATAATTTAATGACGAACCTCGAACCTCTGGTTCGATGGTTCGAGTTAGTATCAGAGTATATAACAATTAAAGGAGTGATTAAATATGAACAGAATATCAAGTGATTTGCCGTTTTCAAATACGCAGTTTTTTTTGAAAAGGCGGGAAGAAGAACTTTCTAAAGTTCAAAATCAAATTAACGGAAACACTCGGCTTAATCAATTAAGAGACGATCCGATTGCCGCGTCTCACGCTGTTCGTTATGAATCCATGATTACGCGCCTTGAACGTTTTGAAACTAACACAAAATACGCGATGGAACATTTTGACAACACTTACGATTATTTAAACGAAGCGAACATGGTGCTTCAAAGAGTAAGGGAGCTTGCTGTTACCGGAGCGCACGGAACTTTTTCGCCTGATGATTTAAAAATAATGGCGGTTGAAGTTAACGAACTTTTAAAAGAGTTGGTCTCTCTTTCAAATAAAACAGGACCCGACACAAAACAGGCGTTTGCGGGCGACAAAGTTTTTACAGAGCCGTTCCGAATTGTTGAGGGCAGAGTAGAGGGCGGCGATGAAAATATGATAACCCGTGTCGAGTACCGAGGCGCGGGCGCAACGCGAAAAGCGGAAATAAGCGACCGCACTTTTTTGGAATTAGACGTCGGCGGCGACAGCGCGTTTTGGGCTGAAAAAATGAAAATATTTTCTACTGTAAACGCCGCGGATTACCGTGTGCAAAACGCGGGGTCTTTCTTTATTGACAATGAGGAAATCCCGGTTGCCGTGGGCGATACATTGCCTTCCATTGTCGCAAAAATTAACGATTCGCCTGCCGCCGTAAAAGCGTACATAGACCCCGACACAAGAGGGCTTGTTCTGGAAGGCACAACGCCGCACCTTATCCGCGCCGAAGACAGCGAAGGCGGTTCTTCTGTGCTGCGCGATTTAGGAATTATTGCGGGCAACATGGAAAATAACGCGCCTAACTGGGCTGCTGACGCACGCGTTCACGGCGGCTCAATTTTTGACATGGTTGTCCGCCTTCGGGACGGAATGCTGCGCGGGGATCAGGAATTTATCGGCAGTCAGGGAATTGCCGGGCTTGACCTTTCCATAAACAATGTCGCGGTAACAATAGCGGATGTTGGAAGCAGGCAGGAAAGATCGGAAATGACTTGGCAGAGAATTAACAGAGAAATTGTTAATGTAACAAATATGCACGGTCGTGAAGCAGGGCTTGATATACAAAGCGCCGCCGTTGAATTAAATCAATTAAGGTTCGCTCAACAGGCAAGCCTTCAGACAGCGGCGAAAATTCTTCCGCCGACTTTGCTTGATTTTTTAAGGTAGGTTTTTTTTTCAAAATTTGACATTTTGAAAAAGATTTAATAGACTTTGTAAAACACCTGACTAAATTCCAATATTTTGCTATAAATTAAAGTAAGTTTTTAGAGGTTTTTAGATTTCTAAAAAAAATAGGAGTAAACAGCCGTGAAAGTAAACACGAAGGCATTTGGTTTAATAGAAGTAGAAGAAAAACAAAAAACTGTTTTCCCGTTGGGCTTGTATGGTTTTGAGGATTTTAGAGAGTATGTAATCATGGACGCGGAACATCAGCCTTTTTATTGGCTGCAATCGACAGAAGACAAAGATACTGCTTTTGTGCTGATAAATCCGTTTTTGTTCCGTAAAGATTATGAAGTAAATCTCGAAAATGACGAGCTTGCGGAAATTGGCATAACGTCTCCGGAAAGCGCGCTTATTTTCGCCATTGTTACAATTCCCTCAGACGGAAGTCCAATGACAGCTAACCTTCAAGGTCCTCTTATAATCAACCGTGAAAATATGACAGGCAAGCAGGCAATTCTTTCGGATGTTCGCTGGAAGACAAGGCACGATATTATTGCTGAACTGAATGCGGCAGGTAAATAATTATGCTTATATTATCAAGAAAAGTAAATGAAAAAGTTATAATCGGAGATGATATAACAGTTTCTATTATCGAAGTGCGGGGAGATCAAGTGCGCATCGGTATTGACGCGCCTAAAAAAGTAAAAGTTTTTAGGCAGGAAGTTTTTGACGCGATAACCGAGGAAAATAAAGCGGCGTCCGCCTCAGCGCCGGTAATTCCTCAGGTGGATTTTCATGATATTTCAAGAGAACCTATTTAAATTGAAAAAAATACCGCCTTACACTATTATTTTTGAGAACAAAAAATTCATCGCGGTTAATAAAGCGGCGGGAATTTCTGTCGGCGGCGACAGATGGGACGAATCAAAAGAGAGACTGGATAAACTTATTGAAGCTGATTTTAAAATACCGAAAATTTTTACGGTACACAGAATAGATAAAGAAACTTCCGGGCTTGTCGTGTTTGCGAAAGACAGGGAAACCCACCGCAGTTTGTCGCTCGCTTTTGAACGACGCGCAGTTTCAAAACTTTATATCGCTGTTGTTCACGGGCGTCCGTCGTGGAAGGAAACCGACTGCGACTTCGCGCTTGTTCCAAACGGCAATAAAAAGCACATGACAATTATCGATAAATACCAAGGGAAAGAATCGTTAACTCATTTTAATTGCGTAACAAGCGCGGGGAATTACAGCGTGATGGAAGCGCGCCCTGTAACAGGCAGAATACATCAAATAAGAGTACACTTGGCAGGACTTGGACACCCTGTAGTCTGCGATAGTATTTACGGAAATGAAAAGCCGGTTAAACTATCTTCGTTTAAACGCGCCTACAGAGGCGATCCGCATGAGGAAAAGCCGTTACTCGCAAGGCTTGGGCTTCACGCTCTTGAACTGACTTTGCCTGACGGACAAGTTTTAACAGCTCCGTTAGCGCGCGATATTGCCGCTCTTATCAAACAAATGAATAAAAAGTAAAATACATCACCACGAAAATACCAACCCCGTGCCTTCCGCGCGGCTTAAAAGTTCCGCTGTATCTATTGAAAGTGAAACTTTTTTCCCCGCCGGAATAAAATCCGCGTTTGCGGGCGCGGGGATTTCGTTGCCGTTACCGTCTGTAAGGCTCATCGCGGAATTTCCCCCCGCGCTGAAACTGACGCTCACTTTGTAACCTGATGAAACTTGCCGCACAAGTTCAAGAAGGTCTGCGTTTATTTCAGAATTAAGCGGTTCGTTCAAAATGACGCGCAGGCTGTTTTTTCCGTTTTCTTGAATAAGATTTGATTTATTGCCCGCAGGATCTAGTATTTTTAACAGAGTCTGCGTGTTGTCGAATTCAAGTGTTACGTTGTTTACAATGTTACCGTCTTTCTCGCGGCTTGAAAATGAAACAAGGCGCGCGCCTTCAATACGCTGTATTGTCCGCTCCCAGTCGGCTTTGCCTACGGGAATTATCTGCCGGTTTTCGTTGCCGTCCAGTCTGCCGATTGTTTCCGCCATAGTCGAAAAAGTGTATTCCGTATTTATTCTGCCCGAACCGTCTTTGCGCACTTGAATGTCAGCCGACACGCCAAGGCACGAAGTAAATATAACAAGAGGCAAAAGCAGGCAAAAATATTTCCCGCGCAAAAATGTTAAACAAAAATTTTTAATCCAAATAGGAAATTGCAAAACTTCAGTTTTGCAATTTCTACTACTTAAAAATGCGTATTTCGTCGAACCTTTGGTTCGCGCCTTCAGGCGAGAAATCGCAAGAGCTTCGGCAAAACTAACCGAGTTTTGCAAGAAGCTCAAAAGACCCAAGTTTCCAGCCTCAATTTTTTTCTTCATTAAAACTCCTCCGAATATATGCTCACATCTTGAATACGCGCCGGCGTTTCATTTTCTATCATTTTAAACGCTTTTTGTAACACGGTTTCGCCAAAAGTTTTGGAATTGGAGACAAAAGCGCCCGCAATTTGCGCAAAGGAAAGCGAATCCTGAAGGTCAACTTCCGCCGCGCTCATTTTAAACTTTCGGCGCATTTTTTCAATGACAGACTTAACTAAGCGCCGTTTTTCTTTGATGCTGTCAACATCAGGGATTTCAAAAATTATCTGTATCATTGAAACAATCATGTAGATATAAGATATTATAATGATAAATGCCGTCTTTGCGAAGTACCATAATTGTTATTCTCTTGTTGTTTCCTGTATTTTTATTCGCGCAGGAAATGCCGCTTCCTATGGAAGAGCCCTCTCCTTCGGAATCGGAGTCTGTACAGAATTCGGAAACTGAACAAGAGGTAACACCTCTTACAGAGGTAGCGCCGGTTGAGGTTGATATTGACGAGCTGCGGCAGCGTATTTTAGATGAAGCTCCGAATGAGCTTATGTCGCTGGTTTTGGGCGATTCAAATATTTCACTTTTTATAACAGGTTCGTGGATGGGGCATTTGCAGGCGAACTTTGGGTTTGCGGTTTCGCCCTTAGGGACAAGCGCTGTCTCTCCCGAAGGACCTGTTTTGTTTAAGCAGGAAGCCGACCTTACTCTTTCGCTTTGGATTATTGACAGATGGTTTGTTGAAGCGAACTTTCTTGATGACTCCGCCATGAACACTTACCGCGCGGGCTACCAAGGGCAGGAAGGTGAATTTGTAGAGTACGCGGGAGTCGGAAACACAGGGCTTGATTTTCCGTCTTTTGCGTACCTTGACCTTGGCGGCGATACTCCTTCTTCGTTTGGTTTTTACAGCCGCCTCGGCGGGCGCGATTTAAAAGTTCACACATTGTTCCGATACGATGCCGCCGCCAGAGACGAGAAAATTTTTTACGGCGGCAGAGAGCGGACTTTCAGTTTTGTTAATTTGCAAAATTCTATACAGGGGATTTCTTTTGTTCTGCCTGATACAAATATTGATTCTAACATACAGGTTTATATTGAAGACGAAGAAGGCTCTTTGCGTGATACAGACGGCAGACGGTGGCGGCTTGCCGCTCCAAGCGAATATTCCGCGGGAAGAACAGACGGGTTTTTGGAATTAAGCATCCGTCCCGAAGGCATGGTTGCGGTTTCTTATTCAAAGGGCGGCATGGATTCACCGTGGAACAGTTCTATTGGAACTTACTTAAACGAAATTCAAAATTGGTTTGATCCTTACCGCATTGAAATTGATCTTTCAAAGTACGGAACGCCGCGTGAAGTTTCAATAGGCGGCGTTGCGGCTCTTGTTGTAAGAGAACTCGGAATTTTTTCGCCGTTTGAAAGGCAGAACAGATACGAAGCGCCTTCCAGTAATTCTGAAAGAGCGGAATTGGTAAATCTTTCTTCCGGGACTGCAATCAGCGGGTTTCAGCTTTTGCCGTTAGGTGCAAATACTCTTTCCGCCGACATTCCAACGTTAGACGCGGTTGAAAGCCGCCTTTACGTTTACGAACTTTTGCCCGCAAAAGGCGTTCTTAATCAGCGTTCCGCGGAAACTATTTTTCCTCTCGCGCGGGAATATCCTGAAATTTATCTCCCTTCAAGCGGAACTTTTACCGGAGATGCCGGCATAAGGTTTACTAATTTCGGCAGCGCGGAAGGTTTTTTTCTGGGTACAGATGTGGTTCCCGGTTCAGTACAAGTTTGGCGCAGCGGCATTCAGGATACAAATTTTAATTTTAACGCGGCTTCCGGAGAAGTTACGCTTACAAGCGCGGCAGGCGCGAGCGAGTTAATTCGCATAACATTTTTGAAACGAAGCGATGAGACGCGGCTTGGAAGTATTGCCGCGGGAATAGGCGCGGTTTATAACAGAGCGGCAAGTCCTTTTTCCGCGGAAGCGGCTGTCGGCTTGCGCTGGAATTTAGCAGAGGCTGATTCTTTTACGGAAGAGGGGCAGTCCAGTCCCGGCACTGTAGGAATAAGCGCGAAGACGGCGCTGGATTTTGATTATTTAAAATCGCGCGTAACAGCAGGATTCGCGTTCCAGCAAAATGATCCAACAGGTCTTTACCGCGCCGCAGGAATGGAAGGCAATGAAAGAGCGCTGGCTCTCCCGCCCGATACATCTTTTATTTCTAATCCGCCTACGCTTGTTAATTATCTGCCGCCGTTTACGTTAGACGAAAACAGACGCGCCGATTTAATTTTTAGAAATTATTTTGACTCAAGCGGTATTGGCTCTACGCTTATGAATATTTCATGGAACGGAGCGACAGTTGTATCGGGCAGAAACAGACCGTATCCTGTAAAAGATTCAAGTTTAGGCGATTATCAATTACTCGCCGCCGAGTTTGTTTTGAGCGGCGCAAAAAATTGGACAGGCTTTCAAGTTCCGCTTGGTTTTGACGCGGAACTTCTTTCCCGCGCAGGCGTTATAGAAATTCCTTTTAGGCTTTATGGTTTTAGTGAGAACATAGGCGCGGACTTTAAATTGATAGTTCAAATAGGTTCTCTTTCCGGCGATGAATTTGCGTATAACGAAAATCCCGATCTTATTTGGGAACAAGAACTTTTTAGTTCAGGCGGAAGCGTTATCGGCGATGAGGCAAGATTAGCGCGTTTTGTTTTAAACGAAGAAGACAGGCTGCGTCTTGCGGACGCAAAATATTTGCGCATAATATCTGTTTATGAAGGCGGTATTGGCGAGGAATTATCAGGAAGGGTTTTGTTAGCGCCGCCTATTGTAAGAGGAGCGGCGTTTAGAGCGGTAACTTTTGACGGAGAAAATGTAACGGGAATACCTGATTTTTCAGGCAGAAACAATGTAACGGCAGCGGAAACAATCGACAATACATTGCAAGCGCAGCACGGTGAAATTATAAGGCGGCTTCATCCTTCAAGCGGAACGCAACGGGTGTTAAAAATCGATTGGGAAAATATGCAGTCGAATATTTCCGCAGGCGTTGACGGCAGAGTAGGCGAGCTGCCGTTAGCCGATTACCGCGCGTTGTCTTTTTTTGTTAAAGGACCGGAGACGCTTCAAAATGGAACTTTAAGTTTTATTGCCGGTTCAGGTCCGTCTTTAATAAATGATAATATTCAGTTGGAAGCGCGCGTTCCTTTAAGCGCGTTTAAGGCAGGGCAGTGGTCAAAAGTAACAATACGGTATCAGGGTGATAATTCGGGAATTGAAGTGGACGGCGCGGACATTGCCGGCGCTGAATTTAAATACAGGCGAATGGCGCGTAACGCGGCTCTTAACACAGACGATACCGGCGCAGACTCAAGCTATGTCGCTGTTTTGGTTAATCCTGAAACCGGGACGGCATTGCCCGACGCGGGTATCAGCATTGATGAAATAATTTTAGAAGACTCAGGACTTTTTTACAGAATAAACGCGGGGGCGGCAATTGAATATTCACGACCCGGAGCGTTGATTTCTGTCGGGAAAACGGCAGTGTTATCTGATTTTTCAATTTCCAATACTACTGAATCCGAGTTCCGCGCGGACCCCGCAAGTTATACTACGGAAACCGAAGGCAGCGTGGTAAATAGAACCGGCGCGGAATTTTCGGTTTTGGGAGCAAAAATAACAGGAAACCTTTTATTTACGGCGGCAGAAGAGGATTTTTTGTGGAGCGCGGATCATGGTATTTCAAAAAAAATAGGCATGTTTTCCGTCGAGGAAAAATTTTCCGCGTCTCCTTCAGATAACAGCGCGCGCCATAGTTTAAACTTAGGCTTTTCATCGCCCTTTTTTATAAATTTTAACGCGGACGCAAATTATGATTTTTCACGGCGGGAAAGGCAATGGACTTTTGGAACAGGCTATAAATCGACAAAAATTTTTATCCCGTCCATTTCCGTGAATGCTCAAGCTGTGTGGACAAAAAACGGCGAGAATATTAAGGAAGGTGAAAATTACGCTTCTCTTTGGACGCGCACATGGGAACCAATGGTTCCCGACTCAGGTGGCGGCGAAGATTTAAGAAGAACTCTTACTCAAATTATTTTAAATTTGCAGACAAAACCTATAGGATTAAACTTAACTGCGGAAGGCAGAACTTTTTTTTCATATATAAAT
>QMCD01002895.1_pt1 | contig 11026 bp, 8 predicted proteins | sample 1821841 | NCBI WGS metagenome assembly QMCD01 (sample SAMN01991225, study PRJNA193472) | Termite gut metagenome, whole genome shotgun sequencing project. | isolation source: worker | host: Macrotermes natalensis | reverse complement strand
AATACCTATTAATCATAACTCTAAGGAATTCTTTCTGCCTACCACCTCCCCCCTTGCGGGGTACTCCTCCTCCCAGGAGGAGGAGAATAGAGATACTATTGCTAATCACTAAGAAGAAAAGAATCCGCGTTCGTCCGCTTCATCCGTGTCGTCCGCGTACCCATTCCCACCGCTAAATTCTCATTTATGACGAGACACTTATGAATAATGCAGGCTAAAGTATGAATAATTCAGGTTAGTACTTGTGGCAAGAAAAACGTAGCTGTCAGATTGACAATTTGTATTTTTAATCGCCTGAGAATGCGGTATTTCCGCCCGATGACAGGGACGGTTGGAAATATCGAAGCGAAAATCAGTTAAGTATCAGACTGATAGCGAGATATCGAAATACTTACATTTATTCTGGAACAAAATAGCTCCTGAAAAGTAAGAGATAAGGGAAAAAACGGGTAGGATAAGTTAACTACTTATAAGTAACTGGTTAACTACTTATAGGTAGTTAGTGATCTACTTATAGGTAGTTAGTGATCTACCTATAGATAGTTAGTGTTCTATTTATGGATAGTTAGTGTTTCATCCCTAAGTAACAGGCTCTTTTTGCATAAAAACCGTATATCGGTCACGATTTACACCGTATATTCGTATATATATTCAAAATCTCGTGCCTGTAGCTTCTATTTCTCCTTCTTTTGCGGAAGTGTATGTTAGGAGAAAATGCCTTTTAGCTATCTTTTTGCAAATAGGTATTGGTTTGGAGTTGCATATTGATAATTCGATTGTTTCTGTTGTATGCTTAACCTAAAGGTACAAAATGCCTGTTAGCTATTGATTGTCGGATAATATTTGCTTGCATTCTTTCATAATCTACTCGGAATAATGTACATTTGCCAAACAAATTGTTTTTTGACTTATATGAGACCTATTATATTATCCATTATACTGCTTGCGTGCGGAATGTATGCTTATCCGCAAACGGGTGAGGATAAACAGTCCGGGATTGTTTTTACTCCTCCTTTTGATTTTCCTATTACCTTCTCCGGTAACTTCGGCGAGATACGCGCCGACCATTTTCATGGCGGACTTGACTTCAAGACAGGTGGCGTCAACGGTAAGCCGGTGCGGGCGTTGGCAGAAGGATATATTTCGCGTATCCGTGTCACGCATGGTTCGGGCTATGTGCTCGATGTGGTCTACAATAACGGCTATAAGACTATCAACCGCCATCTTAGCGCTTTCGTAGGTGAGATTGCCCGCCGGGTGGAAAACCTGCAATACGAAAAGGAATCGTGGGAAGTGGAGATTATACCCGAACCGGATGAATATTCCGTAAGGGCAGGGCAGATTATCGCCCTGAGCGGTAACACCGGTTATTCCTTTGGCCCGCACCTGCACCTCGACATGTTCGAGGCGGGTACTGACGACTATATCGACCCTCTGCCATTCTTCAAGAAAAAAGTAAAGGATAACACCGCTCCCCGTGCCGAAGGCATTATGCTTTTCCCGCAACCGGGTGAAGGTGTTGTAGACGGTGTGCAGGAACGCCAATCGTTTCCGCTTCACCCAAAGCAGCCCATTACAGCTTGGGGACTGATAGGAGCGGGTATTCGTGCTTATGATTATATGGATGGGGTACGCAACCGTTACGGCGTGCACACGGTTATTCTGGAAGTAGATAGCGTAGAAGTGTTCCGCAGTGTGGTAGACCGTTTCTCGGAATATGAAAACCGGATGATTAATTCGTGGACATACGGACAGTATATGAAATCGTTCATAGAGCCGGGAAATACATTGCGTATGCTGCATGCCTCGAACGGCAATCGCGGACTGATAGATATTAACGAAGAACGCCCGTATCGCTTTGTCTATACCTTGCGGGATGCGCTGGGAAATACTTCAAAGGTACGCTTCACCGTGCAAGGCAGCCGTAGTGATATTCCATCCGCAGGGTATCGGGAGAAGTATGTTTTGCATTGGGATAAGGTAAACATTCTGCAAGAACCCGGTTTGAACCTGGTAATACCGCGCGGGATGCTTTACGATGATGTCTATCTGAACTATGCCGTGCGGGCCGACAGTGGGGACATCGCCTTTACGTATCAGTTGAATGACACCCGCATTCCTCTGCATGGGCGTTGCGAGTTACGCATTGGGTTGCGTCGTTGTCCGTTGGAAGATATGTCGAAGTATTATGTGGCGGGAATCAATTCACGCGGCGAAAAATACAGTGTAGGCGGCAAGTATGAGGATGGTTTCGTGAAAACTACCATCAGGGAATTACGTACATATACTGTTGCAATAGATACTGTGCCGCCTGAAATCACTCCGCTGAATCCGAAACAATGGAGAAATACAAAACGTATTGTATTCAAGGTGAAGGACGAAGAAACCGGCATCAGCAGTTATCGTGGCACTATTGACGGAAAGTATGCTTTGTTTGGTAAACCCAATTCCATCAGTGGGAATTTAGTATATGAGATTGACCCTAAGCGAGTGGAGCGGGGCGAACATACAGTAGAGTTGACTGTGACGGACGGGCGCGGGAATACGACTGCAGGGCGCTTCACCTTTACTTGGTGATACAACCTCGATTGAGGCTGTGTAAACAACGATATCTTTCATCCGCAGATGACACAGATTACGCGGATTGATTTAGAAGCTGTGTTGAATGTATTCAGTTTTCTTTTAAGAGTTGTTTTTGAGGATATTTTTCTGTTTTTAGAGGAACATAGCGGGCTATGTGACGAGTGAAAACAAGAAAAGAGACCGAAAACAAACTTAAAAGAGACTGATAATATTAATTAGGAATAAATTCAAAACAGCTTCTAAAATTGAATCTGTGTTATCCGCGTAATCTGCGGATGAAAAGATTAGAGTTTTAACATGTTCTTTTTAAATTAATACACATAATAAATTAAGTAAGTATGAAAAGCAAAAGACTGACCCTTTCCATCTTATTCGTAGTAACTGCGGTGGTAAACGCATTTGCTTGTACCAATCTTATTGTGGGCAAGAACGCCTCTACGGATGGATCCACCATTGTTTCCTATTCTGCCGACTCCTACGGGCTTTTCGGTGAGCTGTATCATTATCCGGCAGGCGTGCATAAGAAAGGTGCACTGTTGGATGTCTATGAATGGGATACCGGTAAATATCTGGGAAAGATTGAACAGGTGCACCAGACGTACAACGTAATCGGTAACACCAACCAATTCCAGCTTACCATTGCCGAGACTACTTTCGGCGGTCGCCCTGAACTGGTGGATACAACAGGAATCATCGACTACGGAAGCTTGATTTACATTAGTTTGCAACGTTCCCGCACCGCCCGTGAAGCCATCAAAGTAATGACTGACCTTGTACAGGAATACGGCTATTACAGTAGCGGCGAATCTTTCACCATTGCCGATCCGAATGAAATCTGGATAATGGAAATGATAGGCAAAGGCCCCGGCGTACGTGGCGCTGTATGGGTAGCCGTACGTATTCCGGATGATTGTATCTCGGCTCATGCCAACCAGGCGCGTATCCACCAGTTTGATATGAACGACAAGAACAATTGCATGTACTCTTCCGATGTGGTTTCCTTTGCCCGCGAAAAAGGTTACTTCAATGGAGTAAACAAAGATTTCAGCTTTGCCGACGCTTACGCACCGTTGGATTTCGGTGCACGTCGTTACTGTGAAGCCCGCGTGTGGAGCTACTATAATATGTTTACCGACCGTGGTAACGAGTTTCTTCCTTATATCGAAGGCAAAACCAACCGGCCTATGCCGCTCTATCTGAAACCGAACCGTAAGATTTCCGTTCAGGATGTGAAAAACGCCATGCGCGACCATTACGAAGGAACTCCTTTAGACATCAGTAAAGACTTCGGGGCAGGTCCTTATCATACGCCTTATCGTCTCTCTCCGCTTTCTTTCAAAGTGAATGGCAAGGAATACTTCAACGAACGTCCTATTTCTACCCAGCAATCCGGTTTTGTATTCGTGTCCCAAATGCGTTCCACAATGCCCGATGCCATTGGCGGTGTACTTTGGTTTGGTATAGATGATGCTAATATGGCTGTATTTACTCCCGTATATTGCTGTGCGGATAAGGCGCCGGTATGTTATACCCGTGTAGACGGTGCGGATTATATCACCTTCTCGTGGAACTCCTCTTTCTGGATTTTCAACTGGGTGGCTAATATGGTGTATCCCCGTTACGACCTGATGATTGATGATGTGCGCGCCATGCAGACAGAGTTGGAAACTACTTTCAATGATGCCCAGGAAGGCATAGAAGCAGCAGCATCGAAACTCTACTCCAAAGACCCTGCCCAGGCAGTGGAATTCCTGACAAACTATACGAATATGACTGCGCAAAGCACGCTCGACACTTGGAAACGCCTTGGCGAGTTTCTCGTCGTGAAATATAACGATGGGGTAGTGAAACGCGTGAAAGACGGTAAGTTCGAACGTAACAATATAGGTCAGCCTGCCGCTGTAATACGTCCCGGATATCCTGCGGAATTTCTGGAAGAATACGTAAAGCAAACGGGTGAGCGATATAAAATGCCGCTGAATTAATTTTGAATTATGAATTATGAATTATGAATTATGAATTATGAATTTTGAATTGCTATGCAGCATGACTGCGCAGCCATTCATAATTCATAATTCAAAATTCATAATTCAAATGATATATTTGAACTTCTAAAATAATAATTGCATGGAAAATAAGGAACTAATTAAACAGGTGACTGAGAAAGCCCTGAAATGGCTTACCCCGGCTTATGACGCCGAAACTCAGGCTGAAGTAAAACGCTTGTTGGATAATGAAGATAAAACCGAACTAATAGATTGCTTCTATAAGGATTTGGAATTCGGTACGGGTGGTTTACGCGGTATTATGGGTGCAGGAACCAACCGTATGAATATCTACACAGTAGGCGCTGCAACACAGGGTCTTTCCAACTACCTGAATGAATGCTTCAAGGACAAGGAAGAGATTTCCGTAGTGGTAGGTCATGACTGCCGCAACAACAGCGACAAGTTCGCTAAGATTTCCGCAGACATCTTCTCTGCGAATGGCATCAAGGTCTACTTGTTTGACGATTTACGTCCTACGCCGGAAGTCTCGTTTGCAATTCGTCACTTTGGTTGCCAAAGCGGTATCAATATCACTGCAAGTCATAACCCAAGAGAGTATAACGGTTATAAAGCATATTGGGATGATGGTGCGCAGGTGCTTGCCCCACACGATACCGCTATCATTGACGAAGTAAACAAGGTAACTGTTGAGAATATCAAATTCAACGGCAACCAAGCCTTGATTCGGATTATCGGCGAAGATGTCGACAAAATCTATCTGGATAAGGTTCATTCTATTTCTATTGACCCGGAAGTAATTAAGCGTCAGAAAAACCTTAATATCGTTTACACCCCTCTTCATGGTGCAGGCCGCGCACTGATTCCTGCTTCTTTAAAAGAATGGGGCTTTGAGAATGTGAACTGCGTACCCGAACAGATGGTGAAGGACGGCAATTTCCCGACCGTGGTATCTCCCAATCCTGAAAATGCCGAAGCGCTTTCTATGGCAATCGCACTGGCAAAGAAGATGGATGCCGATATCGTAATGGCGAGTGACCCGGATGCCGACCGTGTAGGTATGGCTTGTAAGGACGATAAGGGCGCGTGGGTGCTTATCAACGGTAATCAGACTTGTTTGATATTCCTGTACTATATCATCAAGAACCGGATTGCAATGGGAAAGATGCAACCCAATGACTACATCGTAAAGACCATTGTAACTACCGAACTGATCAAAGCTGTAGCAGACAGGAACAAGATTGAAATGCGCGACTGCTATACCGGATTTAAGTGGATTGCCCGTGAAATTCGTTTGAGCGAAGGCAAGCAGCAGTACATTGGTGGCGGTGAAGAAAGCTACGGTTTCCTGGCAGAAGACTTTGTTCGCGATAAAGATGCTGTTTCGGCTTGTTCGCTGTTGGCGGAGATTTGTGCATGGGCAAAAGATCAGAAGAAGACGCTGTACGACGTGTTGATGGACATCTACGTAGAATACGGCTATTCTAAAGAAACAACAGTGAATGTAGTGAAGCCCGGTAAGAGCGGCGCCGACGAAATCAAAGCGATGATGGATAATTTCCGCGCTAACCCGCCGAAAGAAATCGGCGGCTCGGCAGTTTGCCTGATTAAGGATTACGAGACGCTGGAAACTACGGACCACAAAGGGAACGTAACCGCTTTGGATATGCCGGAATCTTCGAATGTTCTGCAGTATTTCACGGAAGACGGTACCAAGATTTCTGTCCGTCCATCGGGTACTGAACCGAAGATCAAGTTCTACATCGAAGTGAAAGGCGAAATGGGTTGCCCGAAGTGTTATACTGCTGCTGATGCTGAAGCCGAGGAAAAAGTAGTTATGGTACGCAAGTCGCTCGGTATCTGAGAAATATAAGAAACTGTTATCAGGCAGGAAGAAATAAAACTGTTTAAAGAAAGTGGGGCGTCAAAAGCCCCACTTCCATTATATGTGTTTTAGTTATCTATCCACCAGTCTATCATCTTCCGGGCTATGCTTAACTTCCGTGGTATTTCCGGAAGGTTCTTTTTGGAATAAAAAGCGCCGGCACTGATTTCCTCTTCCTGTAATTTGATTTCCCCACTTTCATAGTCGGCAATGAATCCTGCCATTAATCCACTGGGGTAAGGCCAGGGCTGATTTCCGAAATAGGTAATATTCTTCACTTTCAGTCCGGTTTCTTCCATCACCTCACGCTGTACGCACTGTTCCAGTGTTTCTCCGGGTTCAAGGAAACCGGCTACAAGACCATAGAATGTTCCGCGGAAATTACGGCCGCGTACCAAAAGAATTTCTTCTCTCCGGCGTATTAAAACAATAATCGCCGTGGCAATGTGTGGGTATATTTCATAACCGCAAGAAGGACACTTCTTCATGATAGGTTCTTTCTGCTCCGTAGGTGTGCCGCATGAAGGACAAAAACGACTATGCTGATCCCAATATAGTATCTGATATGCTTTTCCGGCTGCTTTGTATTCTTCCGGCGTGATGTATTCGTAGGAGTCTCTCAAGCCGATCATCATCCATTCTTCTGTTTCTGTGATAAGTTGTTCCACTGCGAATGTTCGTACTGTCACCTCACTGGGCAGAAGAACTTCATGTACCGTATCTCCGGTAGCAGGTTTTACCGGAAGAATGTCCGTATCATAAGGCACACAATATTTAACTTCTCCTTTTTCTGTTATCTCCCTTTTTAGCAACAGTTGGTCTTTGAAGAAGACAAACCACTGCTCAGGAACTTGCTTTTCTGTATCTTCCATTGTTTTTGTAGTTACTAATCATTGTAGTTAGAGCCTGTTTAAATTTCCCCAAAAAGTTTTTTATTCAGCTTATTTTGAGTTTATTTTCGAGGATGTTTTCCTCTTTTTATGAAGAGCATAGCGGGCTATGTGACGAATGATAAGAGGAAAACATCCTCGAAAATAACTCTCAAAACAACGCTGAGCAAAATTTAAACAGGCTCTTAATATGGCTTATTTTCGTATTACACACGTGCTCATACGCGCGTATGCAGAATTTATTTTAATGAAGTCTATTCGTTTTATTTTGTATATAAACCACCGATCTTCCTGTTCCTCGGCAACGCAAGAAGCCTTGTTGAATGAGACTGTTTAACTCATTCATGGCAGCGTATGGTGTCAGTTTAGTAAGTTGGATATATTCCTTTCGGGTGATACAGGCGTTCTTTTCCAGGAAAGCTATAAGTATTTCTTTCCGCTCCTCTACGGTCGATGTCACTCTTTTCGACTTCTTTAAGGGTGAATGTACGCGTTCCAGAGTCATCTCGTGCATCATCCTCTTTCGGAACGTACTACTGATGCGCAGGTGTACATTCTGAAATACGACGGATTCCGCTCTGATTTTCTGTTTATCATCATCTGTATCTTTCAGGCATTTCACTGAGGTACTGAGAAATCCCAATTCTCCCAATTCTACTATATTCCCATCAGCCAGCAATTCTCCCAATTCATCAATGAGAATATCCAGTGAAGCCCCCAAGATATTTTTAGAGAAATGATGGAATCTTGCTGCTTGTTCAATGAACTCCTCTTTGGTATATGTCTTTTTGGGATAGATACGGGCATGGAGTGCTCTCTTACCTTCTTTTCCCTGTGATGAAGGTGTTTCATAAAAGTCGTAGTGTGCGCTCATTCAATTTTTTGATTATAGTTTAATTTATTGCTTTTGATACTTTTAATATGTGTTTTCTATAGATTTAGTCCCACTGTTTCAAGAAACTAATTCTGTAACTGCATAAATTTATTTGTTTTATAGTTGTCTTTTATTCATTCGACATCTGTCGCATAATTATTCGACAGATATCGCATAATCATTCGACGTATGTCGAACGAAAAGATTTTAGGCAACAAAGATATAATTTATAGGGATATAGAAAATAGCTTTTGAGGAATATTTCTTTAAATTGTGTAAGGATTGTATAACTTTTGAAGGATAACGGTTACATTCTCCAAGCAGGCACATAAGTGCTTGGTAAGTTCATCTTTTGCATTAGCCGGCTTTTTTTGAGCATTCTATCTCCAAAATCATATCCGAATGAACCGTTCTTTATTGATTTGAGAGATGCCCTCGTGATTTGCGAGAGCATAGCCGGTTAATCTAAAATAAAATCATTGGTATTCTGAATACTTGCTACTCCTTCTAATAGCTCTATTTTTGTCGAAGTAACAATCACAGTTACGTGAGGATGATATTCCTCATTAATCAATTTGATAAGAGGTTCAGCAGCTTTTCTTAATTTACTCATTTTTTTTCCTTTTTCCTCTAATAATTCTTTCTTTGAATGCATATTCTTTTCCTTTCTTATCTTCTTTCTTTTGGTTTATAATGCTACCATATCACCCCACTATCGCCGTTTTATACGGATTCTCTGTCTCTTCAAACAACTTACCGCCATGGTTCAACGCCCATGCACGTATCAGTAACGCCAAGGGCGTTTGCGTCTGAAATTTCAGTGCTGCATATACCGTCACCGTAGATACGCCTTTTATTTCGGCTATTTCCTTGACTTTCTCTTTGTCCAGCTTGATGTACTTTCCTTTTTTAGGTTCTTCGTCACTTTAGGTGCAACTTTAGGTGAATATTGGGAGACATTTTGCAATACAGTTCCCTTTCTGATATACTGGTTGCAAGATTCTCCTCTANNGGTGATCGCGTAAAAAACAGAAGATGTAATTTCTTCTAAAACCACGATGAATAAAGAGTTTGAAGCAAATTGCTTGCACCTAAAGTGACGAAGAACCCTTTTTTAGTCATACTCTTTGATTTATTAATTAGTATTTCTAACTTTGGGGCCGTCTTAATTATTTAAGATGGTACAAATTTAAGTGATAATTTTCAACTAAACAAATAAACAAGTGATAATTTTCGTCTTATGAGCACTATATTATTAAGAATTCAAGAAATTGCAACCACAGAGGGGATAACTATTGCCGCTATGGAGCGTAATATTGGAGCCAGCAAAGGTGTGCTATCACGTGCTATAGCAAATGGTACAGATATTCAAGCAAAATGGCTTCAATCAATAGTTGAAAATTATCCCCTGTATTCAGCCGAATGGTTACTTACTGGAGAATGTCCTATGTTTAAGAATGAGGAAAAACCAGTGAAACCATATTCTATACAAGAGTTTCCTGCACTACAATCGGTTGGTGAACCGCAATCAGAATATATCTCTCGCAAAGAATCTCTTATATATAATATGTATAAAGATGAAAAAGACGAGAAAGAAAGAATGTTAAAAGAAAAAGAAGACAAGATAGACCAACTCCAGTCCGAACTCCGCCAAAAATCTGAAGAACTGGCTATATTCAAAGCTCGTTACCCAGATTATCCTGAGGTATAAAACCTGCTGCTACAAAACCGCATTCCTCGACCTCTGTGCTTTCTGCCAGTTCTGTACCCTCTGCCAGTTCTGTGCTTTCTTATCCAAAGAAACGGTAGTAGAAACTATTTTAGAAGTATTTAGTCGGTCATTATAAAGTATCAATATCCCTGATATCGGCAAGATAATTTGATATTTGTGTCCACTTCAGAAAGTGCGTTTTGCCCTTTTATCCCCCTTTAGAAGCTTCTGTAGGACGTTTATTTCTGATAAAAAGACTTTTTGAAGTGGACTCATATTTGTTTATGTGAAAAGAAATAGTGAGATTTTTGGGGATATAAAAAGAAAGCGAGAGGTGCAACACACCTCCCACTTTTAATGTTTTCACAACGGAATAATCCTTATTGTGATTTGCTTCATTTTAGTAATGCAAAGATATGAAATAAAATTGGAACACAATAGAATGTAGTGAGTTTTTTTCTATATTTCCTCTAAAAAACTAAGACCACCCTTATCTTTGTGGGCTTTCATATCTGTAGAACTAATGATTCCAGTCAAAGAGGCCGTAATAATCTCTCTACCCACCCGGTTTATGGTTCGCCCATGGATCTTCTTTATCAGTTCCAGTGGGTCGGTAATACCTTCAGATAGACATTGAACCACTCCTTTATAACTCTTTCCATCGGTACTGGATACATAATTGCTGATTCGAATGTTGCAACGTTGCAGGCAGGCATCCAGCTTGGTGAGTTTGTCAGGGGTTAAAACACCGAACTTCTGCTGAAGTTTATCACCCGATTCGCTCAAAATACACACAAACACACTATCTTTGTGAACATCAAGACCACATACTTTTCTCATAGGCTAATAAATTTTGTGGCATAGACCACTGTTAAACAATACAATTTGAGAACTCACTTACAGGAGTATCTCTGCCCACAAAGATAAGGGTGGTCTTGGTTTTTTATTCAACTTATATAAAAAAACCGAGTTTTTTATGTCAATACTTCGGTAAATAATTAATTAACTATCTCAAATACAATGAGTTATATTAACAAGAGTTAGCATAAAAGAATTGGTCAAGTGACTGATTATTAG
>QMCD01003044.1_pt2 | contig 11032 bp, 13 predicted proteins | sample 1821841 | NCBI WGS metagenome assembly QMCD01 (sample SAMN01991225, study PRJNA193472) | Termite gut metagenome, whole genome shotgun sequencing project. | isolation source: worker | host: Macrotermes natalensis | reverse complement strand
CTATATTTGTTTGATTTTTACGTTTTCACGGCTGAATTTCACTTTTTTACCCTTTTTGTCCTTATTATTAGGGTTGTTAGAGGGATTCAATTGTTAATCGGTACTAGTTACTAGTTACTATTCTTTGATTACTAATTAATATGTATCCGATTTATTCGGTTTACATAGATGCATTTTTTCTCCAAACTCTCTTAAAAACATTCCGCGGAGTCCCCCATACTCCGCGGGATGTTTTTTTGTTAAAAATTAGTATTTGTCCTATAATCGACAGTTTTTTAATTTAAGGTGATATATAATTAAATTATTCCAAACACATTAAGTCTGATAATAACTGGCTATTAGAGTCTTTTAATGAAAATCAGCTGACGGGGCGTGTTATTAATGTACATATATCTGGATATCCTGATAATCACGGCTGTATATACAAACTATTTTCTTATAAAAGCAACGGCAAAAATAACCCATACGGCTTTAAAGAACAGTAAATGTATTCTTAGTTCCGTTATCGGCAGCTTGTTTTCGCTTATTATACTCCTTCCGGAGCTTAATAATATAATCCTTTTATTAATCCGTATCGTATCGGCGGCAATAATTATAATTATTGCTTTTTCCGGGCGTTCAAAGCGTGAAATTTACAGGATTTCATTAATTTATTTTTTCATCAGCTTTATTTTCGCAGGAGTTGAATACGGCTTGTCGGTGCTTTTCAGCAGCAGCGCGACGGTATGGAACAACTCTGTTCTGTATATTAATATTTCACTTAAAACGCTGGTTATTTCAACGGTAATTTCATATATAGCCATATCTGTTTTCAGAAGGTTCCTAGACAGTAAAAACGAATATGACGGCGACTATGTGATTACGATTATCAACAGGGAAAAAACTGCGCATATAAAGGCAGTCTGCGATACCTGCAACAACCTTACCGATTCATTCAGCGGAAAACCTATTATTGTCTGCAGTAAGGAAAGCATTAAAACTATTCTGAACGAGGATGAGCTTGACGCGGTTATGAGTCTTACATTGAATAATGATATTACGGTAACTCACTATAAAGGATGGCGGCTAATACCGTATTCGACTATAAATTCAAGCGGCTTGCTCCCCTCTTTTCTACCCAGCTATATATACATAAAAAACAATGAAACCAAAAAAATCAAGTATACCGCTGCTTATATAGGAATTATTGAAAAAGATATGGATTATGCTATTTTTAATCCTAAGATACTGCTTGCGTAATATTATTCAGTTAAAAAGGTGGTAATGCAATTGTTTCTTATTGAAAAAATTAAAATATGGTTTAAGACTTTAAGTCTGTATTTTGAAAAAAAGGATATTTTTTATATAAACGGTTCGGAAACCCTTCCCGCTCCCCTTTCCAAAGAGCATGAGGAAAGGGTGTTTAAAATGCTGGAAAGCAATACATCCGAAGCGCGTCAGACTCTTATCACCCACAACCTGAGGCTTGTCGTCTACATTGCGAAAAAATTCGAATCAACAGGCGTTGGCATCGAAGACCTTGTTTCTATCGGTACAATCGGGCTTATAAAAGCTGTAAACACATTCAGCCCCGAACGTAACATCAAGCTTGCGACATATGCCTCGCGGTGTATAGAAAACGAAATACTGATGTTTCTCCGTAAATCCTCACAGTATAAAAATGAAGTTTCAATCGACGAGCCTCTTAATATTGACTGGGACGGCAACGAGCTGTTATTATCCGATATTCTGGGTACTGACGAGGACGTAGTAAACGGAAACATTGAAAATGAAGCCGAAAAAAAGGTTCTTATTGAAGCGGTGAACAAGCTTCCCGAACGGGAACGTGTGATTATGAAAATGCGTTTCGGTCTTATAGGCGGTAAGGAAAAAACACAGAAGGAGGTCGCCGAATTAATAGGAATTTCACAATCGTACATATCCCGGCTTGAAAAGCGGATAATTAAAAAATTAAGGCGTGATTTGGAAAAGATTATAACATAATTCCATATATTAACTTTAATCGCACTGTATAAAAAATATGCTTCTGACAATAATTATATTAATCCAATTAATTTGTCAGGAGCAGTTTTTATGTCTTATAATAAGGTTGAAATTTGCGGTGTCAACACATCCAAATTAACTACCCTCAAAGAAGAGGAAAAGAAAGCCCTGCTTGAAAAGTACCGTAAAGGCGATAAAAGTGCGAGGGACAAGCTTGTAAAAGGCAATCTGCGTCTTGTTTTAAGCGTAATCCAAAAATTTATCGGCAGGGGGGAAAACCCCGACGACCTTTTTCAAGTCGGATGCATAGGTCTTATGAAAGCCATCGATAATTTCAACACTGATTTTGACGTCCGTTTTTCGACATATGCGGTTCCGATGATAGCGGGAGAAGTCAGGCGCTATATGCGCGACAACAACCCTATAAGAGTGAGCCGTTCGCTTCGCGACCTGGCATACCGTGCTATGCAGGCAAAGGAACAGCTCACGGCGCAGAATCAAAAAGAACCCACTATTAAACAGATTGCCGAAATGATTGACTGCAAGCAGTCGGATGTCGTTATGGCACTCGAAAGCATTACCGACCCGGTCTCCCTTTATGAACCGGTATATTCCGACGCGGGCGACACCCTTTATGTTCTTGACCAGATAGGCGATAAAAACGACGACTCCAACTGGCTGGATGAAATTTCACTCAAAGAGGCAATCAACATGCTTCAGCCAAGAGAGAAAAATATTTTATACCTCAGGTTTTTCCTGGGTAAAACACAAATCGAAGTGGCTAATGAAATAGGAATATCCCAGGCTCAGGTATCAAGGCTTGAGAAATATACCCTTGATAAAGTGAAGGGCAAGGTTTGAAAGTAAAAAACTTTCAAACCCTGCCTTTTTTATATTCTTTCAATCAATGACCTTCCCGTCATTTCTTCCGGCTTTTCAAGACCCATAATGTCGAGCATTGTCGGCATTAGGTCGGCAAGCACTCCCCCGTCCTTAAGCTTGCAATTATATCCGGCGACAATAAGAGGAACATGGTTTGTCGTGTGCGCGGTAAAGGGCGAACCGTCGGGTTCATACATTTTATCGGCGTTGCCGTGGTCGGATGTTATCATCGCAACGCCGCCGTGAGCTATAACCGCGTCTACAACTCGTCCCACGCAGTCGTCGACCGCCTCCACAGAAGCCTTAGCCGCGCTGAAAATACCAGTATGCCCCACCATGTCGCAGTTTGCGTAATTCAGTATAATTACGTCATATTTACCGGATTTTACAGCTTCAACCGTTTTATCGGTTACTTCATAAGCGCTCATTTCAGGTTTGAGGTCAAAGGTTTCGATTTTCGGTGAATCAATCAGGATTCTGTCTTCGCCTTCAAATTTTTTTTCTTCCCCCCCGTTAAAGAAAAACGTAACATGCGCATATTTTTGCGTTTCGGCAATTCTAAGCTGTGTTTTACCCGATAATGACAGATACTCGCCCATTGTCATCGTCAGGTCCTCATTCGGGAAAGCAACCGAAACATTAGGCATCAGAGCGTCATACTGGGTCATACATACGAAGGTAAGCGGTAAAAATCCTGATTTGCGTTTAAACCCTGTGAAGTCCTTATCAACAAAGCATCTTGTCAGCTGTCTCGCCCTGTCGGGACGGAAATTAAAAAACACAACGCTGTCGTCAGCCTTGATAACTCCTTCCCTGTCAATTACGGTAGGCAGCATAAATTCATCAGTAATTCCGTTCGCGTATGAATTTTTTATAGCCTCCACAGGGTCTTTTTCCTGAACGCCGGTTCCTAAGGTCATAGTATCATAAGCGGTCACCACACGCTCCCATATGTTATCCCTGTCCATGGCATAAAAACGCCCGGAAACTGTTGCTACCCTGCCTGTCCCTATTTTTTCCGTCATTGCGACGCACTCTTCCATATACCCGACAGCCGAGGAAGGCGGAACATCGCGTCCGTCAAGGAAGGCATGGATATAAACCTTCTTTATTCCGTTTAGCTTCGCCATTTCAAGTAGACCGTACAGATGCCCCGTATGGGAATGCACTCCGCCGGGGGAAACCAGTCCCATAAGATGAAGCGCGGAATCATTATTTTTACAGTTCTCCATAGCCTTGCACAATGCGGGGTTAAGGAAAAAATCACCGTCACTGATTGATTTTGAAATTTTAACAAGCATCTGATAAACAATTCTACCTGCCCCTATATTTGTGTGGCCCACCTCCGAATTGCCCATCTGACCATCAGGAAGACCCACGTCAAGCCCCGAGGTTCCGATAACAGTATTCGGATATCCGGAAAAATATCTGTCAAGGTTAGGCGTATCCGCGGCTGTGACCGCGTTTCCGTATGTATCCTTATTAATACCGTAACCGTCCATTATAACCAGAACCGCTTTTTTGTTCATAGAAATCGTCCTTACATAGTTTATATACCAATCTCAAGAACTTAAGAAGAAAACGAATAACTTTTTAATCATAAGTGGTCAGTAAGCAGTGGTCAGTGGTCAGATTTCTGGTAACTAGCGTCTGGAATCTTATTATAAAGTAAAATCTATTAAGCTGATGGCATTGGTTCATATACTCCAGAATTTCGGAAACAGCCAGAAGGTCAGAAAATACTCCGTTTCATCGTCAAACGGGTCATAATCCTCCCAGACCTTATAAAAAAGACCGTAATAATCGGCGCTGCCGTTATCATATTCATATACCTTTATGGAAAACACCGGAGGTTTTTTATTCCGTTTAACAATAAGATAATCAGCGGTAAAGAATGAAACGGCTGTTAAAAGCAATGCCGATATAAATATTTTCAAAAAAAGCTTTGTCCTCTTTGACAGAGGCTTTTTTACTCGCTTTTTCGGAACATATCCAGCCGCCTTCATAATACTCCTCCGTCAGGCTTGAATCAATTAACAATTAAAAATTAACAATAACAATGATTGTATACCGCCTGCGGCGGTATGATTTTTTATTTATTCATATTAATTTTTAGCTGTTAAAAGGTACTGATTCTATATACACAGTTAAAAACGCCATTTTTATTCAGCGAGCCTTATTTTGGGGTTTCATAAGCCGCCGGACGCGGCTTTTATAATAATACCGAAATCCGAGGCGTTAAGGGAAGCCCCCCCTATAAGACCGCCGTCAATATTTTCCTTTGCAAGAAGCCCTGCCGCGTTTTTGGGATTCATAGAACCGCCGTACTGGATTGTCATCCCTTCGGCAATATCTTTTCCGTATTTATTTTCAACAACCTTGCGTATGAATGCGCAAACCTCCTCCGCCTGCTCGTCCGTAGCGGTTTTTCCCGTGCCTATTGCCCATACCGGTTCGTATGCTATAATTATATTTTCAGCGTCCTTTGCCGAAATCCCCGTTAAAGCGGCTGTCGTCTGCAGCTCCACGACATCCTCGGTGATAAGGTCCTCACGCTCGGCAAGCATTTCACCTACGCAGACAATGGGTTTCAATCCGGCGTTAAGGGCAGCCTTTGTTCTTCTGTTCACGGTCAGGTCTGTTTCGGCAAAATACTGACGCCTTTCTGAATGTCCTATAACAACATATTCAACTCCCATTTCAGCCAGCATTAAAGCCGAAATCTCGCCAGTGTACGCACCGCTGTCCTTAAAATGACAGTTTTCGGCTCCTACCTTAATACCGGTTCCCTTCGTAAGGGATACCGCTGTTTCCAGGTCGGTATACGGAACGCAGATTACCACCTCGCAGCCGGCTCCGGCAGCGGTGTTTTTTAATTCCTCAATAAGTAATGCCGCCTCGGGGCGGGTTTTGTTCATCTTCCAGTTTCCCGCAATTACAGTTTCCCTTAATGCTTTATTCATCTGTTAGCTCCATTCCGCCGCTTTAATACAACGGCATATACACGTTACTTTCTGACGTTTATTTGTTTAATAATTCCTTTATAGCTTCGGTTACATCTTTCCCGTCTATTATAATTCTGTCAAAATGGCAGTCCTTTATTTCAATTTTATCCGCCCTGCAATTTGAAACAACTACGTTTGAAAGATTAGCATGTCTGAATTTCGCGCCGTCAAGGTCGACATTTTCCATAATCATCCCGAGAAGGCTCATATCCTTGAACCTGGCGTGGTCAAAGTTCATATCCTCATACAATGTGCTTGACATATTGGATTGATATATATGCGAACCCACAAGGCTCACATTATATATTTTAGAGGCTGTCATAGTCGCGTCCCTGACAACCATCCCGTCGGCTGTAAGCCCGGAAATTTCCGCGCCCGCGCATATACAGTTGCTGACCTTATTTATAATCTCTTTATCAATAACCATACTAAACCTCCGTATAGTAATATATATTTTCATCAGCACATGAAAAAACGAATATAAATTGTCATGTCCTGAAATGTAATATTATAGTATTAACAATTATATTCGTTTTTCATGCCAAACAGCTATTATGACTTTTCGGCTATAACCTCAACGCCGGGAAGAACCTTGCCTTCAAGATATTCAAGGGAAGCCCCGCCTCCCGTTGAGATATGGGACATTTTATCGGCAAAGCCAAGCTGCACCACAGCGGCGGCGGAATCCCCGCCTCCTATAATCGTCGTTGCGTCCGTTTCGGCAAGCGCTCCGGCGACTGCTATTGTACCCTTTGCAAGCACAGGATTCTCAAAAACGCCCATAGGTCCGTTCCATACAACGGTTTTAGCGGATTTTACCGCTTCGGCATAAAGCTTACAGGTCTTTGTTCCGATGTCAAGCCCCATCATATCCGCGGGAATTTTATCGGAATCGACTACGGAAATCTCAATTTCAGAATCAATCGGGTCAGGGAAGGATTTAGTTATAGTAGTATCAACGGGAAGAAGAAGCTTTTTGCCGGCTTTTTCAGCTTTTTCAAGCATATCCCTGCAATAGTCCGCCTTTTCGCCGTCGACAAGGGAGGTACCGATTTCATATCCTTTGGCTTTGAGGAACGTATAAGCCATACCGCCGCCTATAATAAGGGTATCGCATTTTTCTATCAGGTTGGATATGACATTGAGCTTATCGGCTACCTTAGCTCCGCCTAGTATGGCCACAAAGGGTCTTTCCGGCTCTTCAACCGCATTGCCGAGGTATTGGATTTCCTTCTGCATCAGATACCCTACGGCGGTTTCCTTAACGAATTCCGCAACCCCGGCGGTGGAAGCATGGGCGCGGTGCGCTGAACCGAAGGCGTCCATAACGAATACCTCACCGTCAACAAGGTCTGCAAGCTCCTTTGAAAGGTTTTCGCCGTTCTTGGTCTCGTCGGCGCCCCTGAACCGTGTATTCTCAAGAAGGACTATTTCGCCCTCATTCATACCGGAAACATATCGCCTGGCATTTTCGCCGACAACGGCGTCATCCTTCGCGAATATTACGTTTGTATCAACCAGACCGGCAATCCTTTCGGCAACCGGCGCAAGCGAATATTTATCCTCGGGACCGTTCTTGGGTTTCCCCAGATGCGAACATAAAACGACCTTTCCGCCGTCCGCAATAAGCTTCTTAATCGTGGGGAGAGCCGCGGTAATCCTGTTATCGTCGGTAATAACCCCGTCCTTAAGCGGAACGTTGAAGTCGCATCTGACCATGGTTTTGAAAAAGATACATACAACGTAACACAATCGGTTGAATTTACTTTTGCATTACCACAAGTACAAACACAATTCTAAATACTAAGATATTATGGATTACGAATTATACATTAAGGACAAAAACGACGTGTGGCAAATTGCCGACTTGGGGAGTGATATGCCTGCAATAAATATTCAGCGCAACAACATTATTATTGTATAACATTTTTACCGATTAATCAATAGTTTTAGAAAATTTAACAATTTTTTATTCCTGTATAAGCAAACAGCGTATTCATACCGCACAGGCTGCATGAATACGCTTATTCCTTCTTAATTATCATGGATACATGGTATTCCTAAACCGCATGTAATTATCACTCATCAGTATCAAGGTGTTTTTCAATTTTTTCCTGTCTCTTTTTATTTACAATATAAAAGATATACAGAACAATAAAACTGGCTCCTGCTGAACTGATGAATGTTACAGCCAGCATCCCGATAAAATAACCTGTATTGTCATCTTCGTAATGTCCGGCATATCTGGAATAATTCAATATGCCGTTTATTACCGTTACCGTAATTCCGGCAATAAGGCTGTGTATCAGCGGGATTATTTTCGCTCTCTTTCCTTCGCCGAACATATTGTCCCCCGCGATAATATTACCGATGATAATGTAAACCGACATTCCGAAAAAGCATATGATTTCAACTGCATACTGCTCAAACGGAGCCTTTAAAAATTGCTGCTGTATGACAACCGACACGAGCAGTACAAAGAATAATATACCGAAAGCGTCGCTTTGAATTTTACGCCTTTTTGATGTGATTCTTTCGTCCTGTATAACCTTTTTTTTCATAAAAATCAACCTTTCATTTAAGTATAATAAGGATTAGCTTCTCGGTTAAAATAAAGACTTAAACCTGATTTTCCCAGAATAAATCGTTCAGGGTTTTTCCCAGCGCTTTGCAAATTGCTCTGCAAAGGTTCAGCGTCGGATTATATTCGCCTGATTCTATCAACCCGATTGTCTGACGGGTGACGCCTACCGCCTTCGCTAAATCCTCCTGCTTCATATCACATTCCATTCTGGCGATTTTCATCCTTTTGTTTTTCATTAAATGCCCCCTTTGTTAGTCTTATTATACACTATATATTTCAATATGTCATATATATATTGCATTTTTTCTGTAAATTATTTATGAACACATAGCCTTTTAGTTTTAAATACCGTACACCGCCTGTGATGTTTATAAAATATTCATATATAATTTATAATATTACCTTGACAGGCGAGGTATTATGAATTATAATATACTTGATTGGAGGCGATACTATGTCTTTAACATCCGACCTGATCAGGGGGCATACAGAAACGGTAATTCTGGCGCAGCTATCAAAAAAAGACAGCTATGGTTATGAAATAAACAAAACCATAGGCTTAAAGACAAAGGGGGTTTATGAACTGAAGGAAGCCACTTTGTATTCGGCGTTCAGGCGGCTGGAGCAGTCGGGTTTTATAATATCATACTGGGGCGACGAAACATCGGGGGCAAGACGAAAATACTATAAAATCACACAAATCGGCATTGAGGCTTTTCAAAAAAACAAATCCGACTGGGAAGAGACAAAAAACATAATCGATTCTCTAATTTAGAAAGGAAGATGGCTATGAACGAAGATATTTCACGGTACGTTAAAAATTACTTTAAGGATTATGCGGTGACTGCCGAGCTTAACGAGCTTATGGAAGAACTTGCAGCCAACCTTGAAGAAAAATACACCGACCTTGCAGCGGAGGGAATGAATCAAAAAGCAGCGTTTGAAACGGCGGTAAGCGGAATAGGCGCTCCTGAGGAGTTTGTCCGGTTTCTTGACAAAATACCCCCGGCTTTGCCTGCGCCGGATATTAATGAGGAATTTATCAGGAATGAAATAGAAAACGGAATCCCCTCGATAGATACGCTGAATATAAATATGCGCAGTATAGGCGTTGTCATAAAAAATCATCCGGGTAATGAAATCAAGGCGGAAATTATCCAAAGAATAAAAGGGTTCCCTATCCGCGCCAAAATCATTTTTGAAAGGCAGGGCAATACGCTAACCATAAAACAAAAGCCCTGGGACTGGCAGCTTTTGTTTATCGGGTTCAACGATTACCTTGAAGTAAGTCTCCCGCAAAATTTTAACAACACGCTTAATATAACCTCCGGAGGGGGGAATATCAGCGCGGAAGACTTAAACCTTAAAAATTTTACTATAGAAAACATATCCGGAAATGTAATGCTTTCCGATTTGAAAGGGATGTTTGACATAAAGGTCGCTTCCGGCAATATCAAAGTCAATGAAATTTCAGGTACGGGCGGTATTTCATGCACATCCGGCAATATTAGCATTTATAACATTAACTGCGGCGGCGACAAAGGTTCGGGCTGTATGATAAACTGCGTTTCGGGCAATATAAATATTGAAAACTACAGCGGGCATGTAAATGCAGAAACCATGTCCGGAAACATTAAAATACCTAAATTTGCAGGCAGCGGAAGATTAAAAGTAACATCCGGCAGTATCAGGACAGGCATGAGGGCTATTACCGGCGACTGCGATTTTTCGTCTTCGTCCGGTTCTGTCTCGGTAACGGCGGAGGGATTAAGAAATTTTACCGTTGAAGCGTCGTGCGGCTCGGGAATAATAAAAACAAACCTTAAGGATTCCGTAGATAAGAAAAAAAGACAGCTGTCAGCCGTAATAGGCGAAAATCCGGTAAATAAAATGAGGCTGAGAACCGGGTCCGGGGTTATGGAGTTTAACCTTTATAATAATATTTAGCCGCATCAGCCGGAAATATAATAAACCTGGGGCATAAAGCAGATTATGCGGCAGGTTTATTATTATTTTTTATGAAACAGCAGGGTATAAGTCTCTCAATACCCTGCTGTTTTTATGTTATTAACTGTTTGAAAGCAAGAAGATGTTAATGCTATTATCCCTGCTTCCAGCGTTTTAATTCCGGGAAAAATCCTTTCATCATACTCCTTGCCTTTTCCTCGCTCATTCCTGACTCAGGCGAAGCCATATGCGGAACGCAGATTTCAATCATTTCATCCATTGTGCAGTCGCTTGTGAACGCTCCGTTGTCATAGCAGTATTTGCAGTAATCCGTATTTTTTCCTCCGTCAGCTTTTGTTCCGTATATCTCGTCTGTTTCACCCATCGGCATTCCGCAGCTCTGGCAGTATTTTTCTTCCATAATTATAACCGTCCTTTCATAAAACACATTTATTATGAGTAAGCTCATATAAGCTGTGATTTTATTATAACCCATATATGGTGACAACAGCATGTCATATTATAAAACATTGTTTGTTAAAATTTCATGAATTAATGTTAGAACCTGTTCTCATAGGAAAAGTATATAGCTTTTCGAGTATAATTTTATTGGATAATAGGCAAAAATCCG
>QMCD01002197.1_pt1 | contig 11034 bp, 8 predicted proteins | sample 1821841 | NCBI WGS metagenome assembly QMCD01 (sample SAMN01991225, study PRJNA193472) | Termite gut metagenome, whole genome shotgun sequencing project. | isolation source: worker | host: Macrotermes natalensis | reverse complement strand
GATTGAAGTTGTTGATCAGCCCCAGGATGGCGAATCGCATCCCGCCGACCTTGACAATAGCATAGGGCGGAATCTCACCCAACACACTATTATCACTCTCAATATTCGCGCAAATAACCTCGAAATCGGCCTCGTCGATACGCTCGCGCAGCAGCGGCTGTCCCCAGTCGAACTCGTGGTTGCCCAGCACCGCCACGTCGTAATCCAGCTCGTTCATCAGCTCCACTATGGGGCTCAGGGGTCTTTCCGCCATCTCGATGAACGGGTTGCCGGTCCATTTGTCGCCTCCGTCGGCCAGCAACACATGCTTCTCCACACCGCGCAAACCCTCCACCAGCGTGGCCAACCGCGGAAACTCATCCACATTGGAGTGGATGTCGTTGGTCGACACGATCACCACCCGCTGCGTCCCACAACTTGCCAACACTAAGGCAAGCACAAAAACTAACTTCCTCATAACACTAACACATTACACGCCAGCCTATTGCTGCGTCGAATCGAAAAAATAAGAGCGAATGCCGGTGTAGGTTCCGTCGAGGATCATGGCCGGTTCCTCACCGCCGTTCTGTTCGAAGCCGACGATATCCTCCAGCGTGACGGTGTATATTCCGTTCGACTCGGCGATGGTGACATTGCCGCCGCTCCCGAGGCCCACAATCCGTGCACTATTCCCATATCCAACCTGCACTCCGCCGCCGAAAGTACCCGGCTTCATACCGCCCGCGGTCGCCATATCCACATAGGTGCCGGTCACATCGCGGCTGTTGCCGAAGAGCTGGAACGATATATCCCATGGGGTCTGGCCCACCAGCGCCCGGAGGTTCATCGAGGTGAAATGCGCGCCCTCGAACACACCGCTGTAGCTCATGCCCATATCGACATAGGGGAACGTTGTCCCGCCGATGGTCTCCTCGATGGTGCTGCGTCCGGCGTATTCCGGGTTGGGCGTACCTCCCTCACCGTCGAACGTCCCGTTATCCTCGACCGTACCTTTGTAGACGAACGACATCGACTCCACGCGGTCGCTGTCCCAGCCCATGCGCATGGCGACGTTGTGGAATGTGACGGTGTACTGGTCGCCCGAGATCGCCACTGAGACACCTCCCGAGATCGCGTAACCGTCCAAACCCGAATCGGAGGCGCCGTGGGTGTATTCATACACCTGACCCATGGCGGTGCCCGAGCCGGTCGATGGGAATGTGTAGGTACCGGCGGTGAACGATGGCGAGTTGTGGAACATGTAGACCGTAATGTTGAGCCCGCGGCTCGAATTCTCGCTCGATGTCATCTCGAAATAGAAATGAGTGGCGTAGAGACCCTTCACATCTGTCTCGCCATAGTAAGTCTTGACCAGTCGCGCCTCGTCGTACTCGCCACCCAGACCGGGAATTTCGACCTGGGTCGATCCTGTCGTGTTGTCGCCCTTTTCGCAGCTCGTAAACGCCACACAGGCCATCGCCAGGGCGCAAATGAAGAATAGTTTTGTGATCATGTCGTGATTGATTTTATTATTGACTATCTTTACACCCGCAAAAATAGGTAAAGAGATCTGATATTCCCGCGATGAGGAGTAAAAAAATACGCGTTATTTGTGAGAACAGCGGCACGGAGATGCTGGTGGCGATGGGGACTTCGCTGTTGGAGATTATTAATAGAGATAGAGAGAATATAGAGTCTCCCCACCGGCCTTTGGCGGCGTATGTGAATAATAAATTTCGGGAGCTGACTTACGTGCTGTACGAGCCGTCGAGCGTGCGGTTCATCGACATTACGCACTTCGAGGGGCACAGGGTGTACGAGCGGACGTTGTTTTTCACGTTGAATAAAGCGATCCACGACCTGTGGCCGGAGCGGAAATTTCTTGTGAAGCACTCTGTGTCGCGGGGGTACTATTCGGAGATCACGGGGTGTAGCCGGGTTACGCCGCAGATGATCAGAAAGATCAAGTCGCGGATGGCCGAGCTTGTGGAGAGGGATATTCCGATCATCCACGACAGGGTGCTGTACGAGGAGGCGCGGGAGGAGTACGCTCGGCTGGAGTATGAGGACAAGATCGCGCTGCTGGAGACGCGGCCCCGGTTGTATGTGTCGTTGTACGCGTTGGGCGATGTCGTTGGGTACTTTTATGGGGCCGTGGCGCCTTCGACGGGTTATTTGGGGTTGTACGATCTGAAGCCGTATTATAGGGGGATGCACATTTCGATCCCGAAGCGTACCGATCCCGCGGTCCTGAACAAGGCCGTGCCGCAGGGCAAGATGTTCGACACGTTCCAGGAGTACAACACGTGGGTTTCTATCGTTGGGGTGAGCAACATCGGGCAGCTGAACCAGCGCATCGCGGCGGGCGAGACGAGCGATCTGATCAAGATCGCGGAAAGTTTTCATGAGAAGAAGTTAGCGTCGATTGCCGATACGATCTATGAGGCGAATTTGTTGAAGGGAACCAGAATCGTGCTCATGTCGGGGCCGTCGTCGAGCGGCAAGACGACTACGGCGAAACGGCTGGGGATACAGCTTCGGGTGCTCGGGTTGACGCCGGTGCTGGTGTCGCTGGATGACTATTTTGTGGAGAGGGATAAAACGCCACGAGACCCGGAGACGGGCGACTATGACTATGAGTCGTTCGAGGCGATAGATCATGACGTGTTTAATGACGATTTGAGGAGACTTGTCGCGGGCGAGGAGGTTGCGGTGCCGAGGTATGATTTTGTGACCGGTAAAAGGGTTTGGCATGAAAAGCCGTTGACGCTGGACGAGCGGTCGATACTCATCGTCGAGGGGATCCACGCGCTGAACCCGCGCCTGACGCACCATTTGGACGACGATCTGAAGTTCCGCATCTATTTGTCGGCGCTGACCTCGATCGCGATGGATAACCTGTCGAGGATCCCGACGACGGATAACAGACTTATCAGGCGCATGGTGAGGGACAGTGTCACCCGCGGGGCGGACGCTTCGGCGACCCTGAAGCGCTGGCAGAGTGTGCGGCGCGGCGAGGAACGTTGGATCTTCCCGTTCCAGGAGAACGCCGACGTGATGTTCAACTCGTCGCTGTTCTACGAGATGCCGGTGCTGAAAGACTATGTGGTGCCTCTGTTAAGGAGTGTGCCCGACATAATTCCCGAGTACGGCGAGGCGCAGAGGCTGCTCAAGCTGCTCGACTTTTTCATCGCCATTCCGCCGAACGAGATCCCGCCGACATCGATACTGCGTGAGTTCATCGGCGAAAGTAGTTTTGTTTATTGACTAACCTATAACTATACCTATCTGTAATGAGTGATTTTTGTGGTCGCCATATCGGGGTGGCCGACCCCGGGGAGTTGGCCGAGATGTTGAGTACTATCGGGGTTAAGAGTGTTGACGAATTGATCGGGCAGGTTATTCCGGCCAACATCCGGTTGAAGAAACGGCTGGAGCTGTCCGAGGCTATGACGGAGAGTGAGTTTATGTCGCATATTACCGAACTTGCAAGCCGGAACAGGCAGGTGAGGTCGTTCATCGGCATGGGCTACTGGCCTTGCGAGGTTCCGGCGGTTATAATGCGGAACGTGTTCGAGAATCCGGCGTGGTACACTTCGTACACTCCTTATCAGGCGGAGATCTCGCAGGGGCGGCTGGAGGCGTTGTTGAATTTCCAGACGGCGGTCATTTCGCTCACGGGGATGGAGATTGCGAATTGCTCGCTGTTGGACGAGGCGACGGCTGCGGCCGAGGCTATGGCGATGATGTTGGCTTTGCGTTCGCGAGATGCTGTCAAGGAGGGCCGGAACGTGTTGTTCGTGGACGAGAATATCTTTCCGCAGACGCTGGATGTTATTCTCACGCGTGCCGAGCCGATGGGTGTGGAGATTGTTTTGGGTGGTTATGAGACGTATGAGTTTTCGGGGCGCGAGTTCGGTGCGGTGGTTCAGTATCCGGCGGCCGGCGGGGCGGTGAGGGATTATGGGGCGTTTTGTGAACGTGCTCATGATGGGGGAGTGTTGGTGACTGCTGTGGCTGATATTTGTGCTCTTTCACTATTGAAACCTCCCGGGGAGTGGGGTGCGGACATTGCGGTGGGTTCGACCCAGCGTTGGGGCATCCCGATGGGCTTCGGGGGTCCGAGTGCGGCTTATTTCGCGACCAAAGACGTTTACAAACGCTCTATGCCGGGCAGGATTATTGGCGTGTCGATGGACAGGCTGGGGAATAAGGCGCTCAGGATGTCGTTGCAGACGCGGGAGCAACATATCAAGCGCGAGAAGGCGACGTCTAATATATGTACGGCTTCGGCGTTGGTGGCGTCGATGGCGGGGTTTTACGCTGTTTATCAGGGTGCGGAGGGTCTGAGGGAGAAGGCGCAGCGGATCTATGATTACACGAGTGCAGTGGCCGATGCGCTGCGCGGGATGGGGTACGAATTGGTTAGTGATGATTTTTTCGATACGTTGGAGGTCGAGGCGGAGGTGTCGGTGATCCGTCAGGGTGCCGAGGAGGCGGGGATCAACTTCTTCTATCCCGCGGGTGGCGACAGGGTGCGGATGAGTTTCGACGAGTTGACAACCGCCGACGAGGTGCGCGACGTGGCGGCGATTTTCGCGGCGGCGATGGGTGTGCGGGCGCCGAAGAGTGTCGCCGTCAAGGAGGGGCGTGATTTTTCGGTGCCTGAATTGTGTCGGGTTACACCTTTTTTGCAGCAGAGTGTGTTTCGCGACTATCGCAGCGAGACGGAGTTGATGCGGTATATTAAGAGGCTGGAACTCCGCGATATATCGTTGGCGAATGGGATGATTCCGTTGGGGTCGTGTACGATGAAATTGAATGCTGCCGCCATGATGATGCCGTTGTCGTTGGCCGGTTTCGGGAACATGCATCCGTTCGCGCCTGCCGACCAAACGGAGGGGTATACTGCGCTTATCGAGGAGTTGGAGAAAGACTTGGCGACCATAACGGGTCTTGCGGCTTGTTCGTTGCAGCCCAACTCGGGTGCGGCGGGCGAGTATGCGGGCTTGATGGTGATTAGGGCGTACCACCAGAGCCGGGGGCAGGGGTATAGGAACGTGATACTTATTCCGGCGAGTGCCCACGGGACCAATCCGGCGAGTGCGGCGATGGCGGGGATGAAGATCGTTGTGGTGGGTTGCGATGCAAAAGGGAATATCGACGTCGATGATTTGTGTGCCAAAGCGCAGGAATATTCCGCTGAGCTGGCGGGTTTGATGGTCACCTATCCCTCGACGCACGGGGTGTTCGAGAGTCGGATCCGCGAGATCGTCGACGCTGTGCACGATGCGGGCGGGCAGGTCTATATGGACGGGGCGAATATGAATGCGCAGGTGGGGCTGACAAATCCGGGCTACATTGGGGCCGATGTTTGCCATTTGAATTTGCATAAGACATTCGGGATGCCGCACGGAGGCGGAGGTCCGGGGGTGGGTCCTATCTGTGTTGCGGCGCACCTGGTGCCGTTTTTGCCGTCGCATCCCATAGTCGCTGTCGGGGGTGGGGATGGGATCACGGCCGTGGCTTCGTCGCCGTGGGGGAGCGCTATGCTGCTGCCGATCACGTACGGGTATATTAAGTTGCTGGGGGAGAGGGGATTGCGGCTGGCCACGGAGATGGCTATTGTCAATGCGAATTACATGGCGAGCGCAATTGCGGGTGAGTTCCGCACGTTTTACAGTGGCGAGAACGGACGGGTGGGGCACGAGATGATCCTCGATCTGCAGAATTTTAAGCGCGATTATAACGTGGAGGTCGGGGATGTGGCGCGGAGGCTTATGGACTATGGGTTCCATGCGCCGACTCTTTCTTTTCCGGTTCATGATACCTTTATGGTGGAACCTACCGAGAGCGAGGGCAAGGCGGAGATGGATCGGTTCGTGAGTGCGATGGTGGCTATTAAGAGGGAGTGTGCCGAGGTTCCGGATGTTGTTCGCAACGCGCCGCACACGGCAGTGGAGGTTGCGGGAGAGTGGGGGCATGAGTACTCGCGAGAGTTGGCGGCTTTTCCGGCGGAGTGGTTGAGGGCGGCTAAGTTCTTTCCGTTCGTGTCGAAGATCGACGCCGGCTGGGGCGACCGCAACCTCGTGTGTGCGTGGGGGTTGGAGTAGATTATTTATTTTCAGCCTGCCGCCATCCCAGGCGGCGGGCTGAGTATCAGCCCTTGCTGGCGTCAGACTTTGAATTGAATCAAATTACATTAAAACTAAAAAATATCAAGAATCATGAAAATTGGAGAAAACACATTTGTTGCATTGGACTATAAATTGGAGGTCGATGGGAAGATAGCCGACCAGTCGCAGCCCGGTCAGCCGTTGAAGTTCGCTTACGGGATGGGTATGCTGTTGCCTAAATTCGAGGAGGCGATCGCGGGCTTGAAGGCGGGCGAGGAGTTTGCTTTCACTCTGTCGCCTGCGGATGGGTATGGCGAGATCATTAAAGAGGCGGTGGTCGAGCTGCCGAAGAATGTATTTGAGGTCAATGGCAAGGTCGAGGAGGGTTTGCTCGCGGTGGGCAACATGATCCCGATGGCCGACCAGCAGGGCAACCGTCTGTTGGGCCGTGTTGCGGCGGTTACGGAGGACAAGGTTACGATGGACTTCAACCACCCGATGGCGGGCAACACGTTGAACTTCACGGGCAGGATCGTGGATGTGCGCGAGATCACGCCCGAGGACCTGCAGGGCTTCGCGGGCGGTGGAGGCTGTTCGTGCGGTTGCGAAGAGGGAAAGGATTGCTCGTGTGAGCCCGGTTCGTGTAAGTAGCTATTACTCTAATTGTCTACCATTATGACAAGAAAAGGTTTTTTGAAGCGGCTGGGGATGATCGCTGGTGGGGTGGGTTTGGCGGCGAGTGGCTTTGGCGGGGCTTTTGGTGCCGGTATTATGCCGTCACAAGTTATGTCTGAGGGGTTGCTGGGGGCGAAGCAAAGGCGGTTTGCGATAACGTATGCGCTGGCGAAAGTTGGCGAGATGACGCCGGACAGGCTTGAGAGGGCGCTGTTCGAGTCGGGTGTGTCGGAGGCGTTCGATTTGTCGAAAGAACTGGCGGCGATGGTCGAGCAGGGCGTGCTGACCCAGAGCGTGGGTGCCGAGGGGCTGGTGTATCGACTGGCGGGAGAGGGCGGCTCTATCGGCGTTATGGGGACCGAGGCAAGCGATATTGGAGCTGATACGTTGGCTGAGGTCGATGCCCGGCTTGCGGAGGTGAAGGCCGAGTTCGAGGCCGAGAAGGACTACATGGCGTTGTACACCGAGTCGTCGACGGGCATGGTGCCGGTGTTTTTGTCGATCCGCGAGGGTGCGTCGGTGAAGCTGAAGCTGAATTTGGTGGTCGACGACGTTGCGACGGCCAAGACCGTGACGCGTAATTGGAGGAAGAACGCGCGTCGGACTCAGCGCGCGATATGGGAGAGCGTGGGCGAGGGGTTGCCGTTTCCCGACTTCAGCTCGATCAGGCGGGTGGATTAATTTCGTGGAACTATGGCAGAGATGAAACATATTTTGGCGCACGACGGACGGAGCGACGTGTTGCCGTTTTTGCACGATTTGACGATTGCGGAGCACCGCGGGCGGATCTATATCGCGTGGTATAATTCGACGGATGCGGAGATCTGCGGTTCGTCGCTGATCCGTGGGCGGTGGACGGACGACGGTGGTGAGACGTGGAGTGAGCCGTACACTATCGTAGGTAAAATAGATTCGGCGGAGGAGCACTTCGTGCCGGCGAATCTGTGGGCCAACCCTGTTGATGGTAAGTTGCGGGCGGTGATCACCGAGATGTCGGGCAAGAACATGACGATGGCGTTGTGGTTGTTCGAGTTGGAGGATAGTGTGTCGGACTATGGACGCAGTTGGCGTCGTGTGGGGCAGATCCAACACGGGTTCCTGTGTAATACAGCGCCGATACGGCTTGACAACGGCACCTGGATCGCGCCTGCGTGGATGCCCATGAAGAACGGCACTCCGGCGTTTCCGGCGGTGTTGGTCGTGCGTGATAATGCTGTTGAGGGAGAGTGGGAGGCGGTGTTGTTGTACGATCCGTTGAATCCGGCGAGTCCTCGGATACGTTGTCCGGAGATCACTTTGCGGGTCGACGGGTCGAGGGTGACGGCTTTCGTGCGCAACGACCAGGGTCCGGCGTGGATCTTCACGAGCGGGGATTATGGGCGCACGTGGGATAGGGGGAGGTATACCTCTATGGCGATTGGGAATTCGAAGATCTTTGCGGGGGAGTTGTCGGACGGGCGTAAGTACCTGATTTACAACGAGGACAGAGGTTATTTCGTGCGCACGAAGCTGGTGGTTGCGATAGCTGAGCGGGGCGAGACCGATCCGGAGAAGTACACCGAGGTTCACACGTTGTTTGAGGACGTGGATCCCGAGATCGGTCGCGGCTCGAAGTGGTTTTATCCGTGTGCGGTGGAGAGCGGCGGTTATTTATGGGTGGCCTGCACGCTCCAGGAGCCGACCGACGAGCGCAGCGCCGTGATCGCCAGGTTGAAGGTGTAGTGTGAAGATTATTAATGTTTTAATATCGTTCGAGTTGTGAAAAACCTCGGGTTGTTGAAGTCGTGGAAGTGGTGGTCGTCGTGGCTGGTGATCGCGGTGGGGTGCACAGTCATGTCGCTCGGGTTTATACTTTTTATGTACCCGTACAAGATCACTCCGGGGGGCATTTGGGGTATGAGCACGGTGCTGCACGAGGTGTTTCCGGCGGTGTCGCAGGGTTGGTTCGGGTACATGATGGATGTTCCGTTGTTGGTGGTGGGTTTCGCGATTTTCGGACCGGTTTTTGGGTCGCGGACGGTGTTTGCGTCGTTGCTCACGCCGCTGTTGATGTTGTTGTTGCCTCACGCGGTGTATCCGGATGTGGCGGTACAGACGGCCGAGACGTTGCTGTGGGGACGGTTGGATTTGAGCGGCGATTTGATCCTGGCGACTCTTTTCGGCGGGATATTCATTGGTGCGGGGGTTGGGATGGTTGTGCGAACTGGTGCTTCGACGGGCGGGACGGACATCATTGCGATGTTGTTGAGGAAGTTTTTCGGATTGAAATTCTCGCGCGGGGTGATGATCGCCGACGCGTTCGTGGTTGTTTGCTCGTTGGTTGTGTTGGTCGGGCTGAGGGGCGAGAGTCCCACGCTGCCGCTGTATTCGTTGGTGGCCATTTATGTGACGACCAGCGTTATAGACATTGTGGTGGAGGGTTTTTCGAGCGAGAAGGTGTTGTTCATTCTCAGCGAGCACCCCGAGGAGATTCGGCGGTTCATCATCCATGATTTGGACCGCAGCGGGACGATGATCAAGAGCACGGGGCTGTACACGGGCGGCGAGAAGGATATGATCTTTCTGGTGGTTTCGCGGCGCGAGATCGTGACGGTGAAGCGGCAGTTGCGGGACATCGATCCGGCAATGTTTGTGGTTGTTGTGGACGCCCACGAGACTTTGGGCGAGGGTTTCCGGCCGTTCGCCGAGATGAAGGAGAGCTGACCGACGGGATGTATTTTCGTCAGCGTGGTGATTATGCCGCGCTGACCGCAGATGAGAGGGAGGGGATAGTACAAATCGGTACAGCCCCGACCGAACGACAAGGAAGTGCGGCATAATTGCCGCGATCACGAAAATGGAATGAGGAAGGTTTATATCGAGACATACGGCTGCCAGATGAACGTGGTGGACAGCGAGACGGTGATGGCGATTTTGACAGCCGGCGGTGATTTTTCTGCTGCAAAGGCTGTTGGCGAGGCGGATGTGGTGCTGTTGAACACGTGTTCGATCCGCGATAATGCCGAGCAGAGGATCTGGCACCGGCTGGACGAGTTGAGCGCGCTGAAGCGGCGGCGCGATGTGGCTACGATTGGGATACTGGGGTGTATGGCGGAGAGGCTGAAGGAGGGTATTTTGGAGAGGTATCCGGCTGTGGATCTGATAGTTGGGCCGGACGCTTATCGTTCGTTGCCTCAGTTGTTGGCCGAGGGCGGCGGGGTGAACACCGAGTTGTCGCGCGAGGAGACCTATGCCGAGGTTTCGCCCGTGAGATTCGACAGCAATGGGGTTAGTGCTTTTGTGTCCATAATGCGGGGGTGCAACAATTTTTGCTCTTATTGCGTGGTGCCTTACACTCGCGGGCGGGAGCGGAGTCGCGATCCGGAGACGATCCTGCGGGAGGTGCGGGAGTTGTTTGAGGCGGGGTACAGGGAGGTGACGCTGCTGGGGCAGAATGTCAATTCGTATTCATTTACGGCACCTCAGACAGCCGACAGCAAGGGCTGTACTCAGCCCGCCGCTGGGGATGGCGGCTGGCTGACGAACTCTCAAGCGAGTTCGGTTGGGGATGGAGAGGAGACTGATGTTGTCGACTTTCCCGAACTGCTGAGAAGGGTGGCGAGTGTCGATCCATCTCTGAGGGTTCGGTTCGCCACGTCGCATCCTAAGGATTTGAGTGATAGTTTGTTGCGTGCCATTACTGAGAACCCCAATATTTGTCGGGCTATTCATTTGCCGGCGCAAAGCGGCAGTTCGCGGATGCTGGAGGCGATGAACCGCAAGTACACCCGCGAGTGGGATTTGGGGCGGGTGGAGGCTATTCGGCGGATCGTGCCCGAGGCTGCTGTTTCCACCGATATCATTGCCGGGTTTTGTGGCGAGACGTCCCAGGATCATACTGATACTCTGTCGCTTATGAGGGAGGTGGGGTACGAATTCGCGTTCATGTTCAAGTATTCTGAGCGTCCGGATACTGTGGCTGCGAAGTCGATGCCGGACGACGTGCCGGAGGTGGTGAAGACGGCGCGGCTGGCGGAGATCATCGCGTTGCAGAACGAGTTGTCGTTGGCGAGCAACCGGCGCGACGTGGGTCGTGAGTTCGAGATTCTGGTCGAGGGGACGAGCAAGCGATCGGACGAGAGGGTGTTTGGCCGCACGTCTCAGAACAAGGTGGTGGTGGTTCCGCGCGGCGACCTTAAGAAAGGGGATTACGCAAGGGTTCGTGTGACCGGATGCTCCTCTGCGACACTGCAGGGAGCGCTGTTTGTTCTCAGATAAATACAAA
>QMCD01002459.1_pt1 | contig 11042 bp, 11 predicted proteins | sample 1821841 | NCBI WGS metagenome assembly QMCD01 (sample SAMN01991225, study PRJNA193472) | Termite gut metagenome, whole genome shotgun sequencing project. | isolation source: worker | host: Macrotermes natalensis | reverse complement strand
ATAAGCCGCGTGGCGGGGCAGTTTTTTGGCTCGGTTCTCACCTTTGGCAGTGTGGGGCGGCCCAGCGCGCCGGGGCAAATTCCGGCGGCGCAGCTGGCCGCCATGCTGGACACGTTGGCCGCGGGCGAGGAATAGGACAATGGTACTGGAAACAAAGAGACTGCTTTTGCGCAAGCCGCTTGCGGAAGATTTTCAAGCCTATTGGCTGATGAAAAATGATGCGGAATCAACCAAATATACGGGCGGCATTACGCCCTACAGCCGCGAGGAACGCTTTGAAATGTTCCGCAGTGAATGGGTGGACGCCGAACAGGATACGGAATTTTCGATTGTCCTGAAAGCGGGCGGGGAATATCTTGGCTACGGCGGCTTTGTGGGCAATGGCGGCGCGGCAAACGAGCTTCTCTACGGGATAAAGCGCGGCGCGTGGGGCCAAGGCTATGCCACAGAAGCGGCGGCGGCACTTCTGCGCTACGGCTTCACGGTTTTGCGCCATGCGCAAATTGTGGCAACGGTGAACCCGGAAAATATTGCGTCTGAGCGCGTACTGCAAAAAATTGCCATGGAATTTGACCGCCGCATAACAGAGGCCGGCATACCGCTGCACAAGTACAAGCTGGACGCACCAGCGCATAAATAACCCCCGCCTGCGGCGGGGGTTATTTGTAAAACGGGCCTTACACCCCAAACAGCATTTCAATCGCTTTTGCCACACCGTCCTGCGCGGCATCGGCGGTTACATAGTCGGCCAGGCTTTGAAGCTGCCCATGGCCACGGAGTAGCCCGCCCATTCCAGCATGGCGGCGTCGTTGCCGCTGTCGCCAAAGGCGATGACATTTTCAGCCGTGCAGCCAAAAAAACCGCACAGCTGGGCCAGGCCGGTGGCCTTGCTCACTCCGGCCACCGTTGTTTCCACATCGCGCCCTGTGGTGGAGACACTCTCCACCCCCGGCTGCTGCCGCAAATGGGCCAGCACCCGCCGCGCGGCAGCCTCGTCTGTAAAAAACGCCTCCATTTTCAGCAAATCCAGCCCCTCTGCCGCAAGGGTGGCCGCCGGGTCGTCCACAAAGGTGACGGCGCTGGAAAATTCTCGTTTCACGGTTTCTGCCTCCAGCGTGGAAGCCCCGGCCTCCACCAGCACATCCAGCATGCTTTTGCTGGCAAAATAGCCCTGCACACAGCCCAGCGCGCAGGCGGGCGCCTGGCTTTGCACACATTCCGCCAGCCTTTGGGCGGCGTCGGGGGCAAAGGGGCTGGTGCGCAAAATGCGCCCATTCACAAAATCGCACACCACCGCGCCATTGCAGGCCACGGCGTAGGCCGCCCGGGTAAGCAGCAATAGGCGGGGCGAAATCAAATCCAAATGCCGCCCGGTGGACAGCACAATGCGTATCCCCCGCGCCCGCAGCGCGTCTATGGCGTGGCGGGTGGCGTTGCTAATTTGGCCGTGGTGCAAAATGGTGCCGTCCAAATCAAAGGCGGCAATGCGAACGGCGTTTGGGTCAAACGGCTTATAAAGCAAAATTCCCTCTCCTATGCAACTATTCTTTCGTACATTGCGGCATTGTTTGGGCAAAAAGCTGTTGAACATACCTCAACGAGCAGGGCGGCGAATCATTGCATTTCCACAGCGCCTGCCCGAATGCGCCCCGCCTGCGCGGCAATCCAGCCTTCTATCCTGGCCATCTCCGCCGCGTAATCGCCGTCAATTTCAAAATAGCGGGCGCCGCTCTCATTGCACATCGCCTTCCATTTTTCGTTGGCGGCCATAAACCATTCCACATCGCGGGTTTCCGCCTCCACACGCTGTTCAATGCTGTTGCGGTGCGCCAGCAGGCCCCCGGCAAAGCTTTGCACCAGATAGCGCCGGGAAAAGCCCATAAACACGGGGATGATTTGCCCGCGCGCCCCATCCGTAAACTCGCGCAGCCTGCCGGGGAAAATATAACAGCCCTCGATGATGATGCTCTGGCTGTTCTCAATGTTTGTGTCGATAATGCCCTTTAGCACCGGCCAAAGCCACGCTTCAATGGCCTTGTTGCTGCTGGCGGGCACAAAACCGCAGGCCGGGTTTGCCCGGTACAGGCCCATTTTCAGGTGGTCGGCAGATAAATAGGGGATTTGGAAGCGTTCCAGCAGCCGCTGCGCCAGCAGTGTTTTGCCCGTCAGGCTCTCGCCGCCCAGCAGAATGACCATGCACATTGCCTCTTTCTTTTTTCACAGTATAACATACAAAAGCCCCCGGTTCAATGAACCGGGGGCTTTTGCGCACAGGACTGTTTATTTGGTGGGGCGCACAGTGCCACCCCCGCGAAAGCTTTAGGAAACCGCCACTTCCTCTTTTTTTGCCTTTGCGGTGCGCTTTGGCGCGTGCCTTATCTTAATGTCCAGCTTGTTGTCCACGCCGCTCACCACCATGGTGTCGCCCTCGGCGTATTCGGCGGCCAGCAGGGCCTCGGCAATGGCGTCTTCCAGGTGAGACTGGATGGTGCGTTTTAGCGGCCGGGCGCCATATACGGGGTCAAAGCCTTTGTTTGCCAGCACATCCACGGCGCTGTCCTTCAGCTTCAGGGCAATACCCAGCTTTTCGCTGCGTTTTACCAAATCCTCCAGCATATTGCGGGCAATGGCGCGGATGTGCTCCCGTTCCAGCTGGTGGAATACCACCACGTCGTCCAGCCGGTTCAAAAACTCCGGCGGAAAGGTGCGTTTCAATTCGTCCGTCACCTTGCCGCGCAGCTCTTCCACGGGGCGGGTATCGCCCGCTGTGCCGCCAAAGCCCAGCGGCGTTTTACCTATTATATCCCGCGCACTCAAGTTGGAAGTCATCACAATAACGGTGTTCTTGAAGCTGACGGTATGGCCCTGGGCGTCGGTAAGGCGGCCATCGTCCATAATTTGCAGCAGGGCATTCCACACATCGGGGTGCGCTTTTTCAATCTCATCGAACAGGACGATGCTGTAGGGCTTGCGGCGCACCTGCTCGGTAAGCTGGCCGCCTTCGTCGTAGCCCACATAGCCCGGCGGGCTGCCAATCAGCTTGGAGACAGTGTGCCGTTCCATATACTCGCTCATATCCATGCGGATGATGGCGTTTTCATCGGCGAACATGGCCTGGGCCAGCGCCTTGCACACCTCGGTTTTGCCCACGCCTGTGGGCCCCAGGAACAAGAAGCTGCCAATGGGCTTGCCCGCTTCGCGAATGCCCACCCGGCTGCGGCGGATGGCCTTTGCCACCGCGCGCACGGCCTCGTTCTGACCCACCACCCGCTGGTGCAGGGTGTCTTCCAGACCCATCAGGCGCTCGCTTTCATCCTTGGTAATCATCGTCACCGGAATGCCCGTCCACACCGACACCACCTCGGCAACGTCCTCTGGCGTGATGGCGGCCCGCTGTTTCTCGCTCCAGTTTTCGCGGTGCATGTCCAGCACGCGTTTCAGCTCGTCCTGCTGGTCGCGCAGGGCGGCGGCGCTTTCAAAGTCCTGCCGCTCCACCGCCGCCAGCTTTTCCGCTGCCAAAGACTGTATTTTTTCCTCCAGCTCTTTCAAATGGCTGGGCATGGTTAGAATGTGCGTGCGCACGCGGGAAGCCGCCTCATCTATTAAATCGATAGCCTTATCGGGCAAATAGCGGTTTTGGATGTAACGGCTGGCCAACTCCACCGCGGCACACACGGCCTCGTCCGGGATGCCCAGATGGTGGTGCTCCTCGTAGCGGCTGCGCAGGCCCATTAAGATGGCCACGCTGTCCTCCTGCGAGGGCTCGTCCACCATCACGGGCTGGAAGCGACGTTCCAGCGCGCTGTCCTTCTCAACATGCTTGCGGTATTCGTCCAGCGTGGTGGCGCCAATTACCTGAATTTCCCCGCGCGAGAGCGCGGGCTTGAAGATGCCCGCCGCGTCCAACGAGCCCTCGGCGCTGCCGGCGCCCACCAGCATGTGCAATTCATCGATGAAGAGGATGACGCCGCTGGTGGTTTTCAGCTCCTCCAGCAGATTTTTAATGCGCTCCTCAAAATCGCCCCTAAAGCGCGTGCCAGAGACCATCTTGCCTAAATCCAGCGACAATACGCGGTGGCCCGCCAGGTTTTCGGGCACACGCCCGGCCACAATAGCACCCGCCAGCCCTTCGGCTATGGCGGTTTTGCCTACGCCCGGCTCGCCAATCAGCGCCGGGTTGTTCTTTTGCCTGCGGGAAAGGATTTGCGTTACGCGGGCAATTTCCTTGTCGCGGCCAATCACGGGGTCCAACTTACCGGCGGCGGCCTTGGCGTTCAAATCCACGGTGTACTCGTCAAGAACTTCGGTGGGCTGCTTTTTGGCGCCCTTCTCTTTCTTTTTCGGCGCCGCGGGCCAGGTGGCCCCCATGTCCTTTAACAGGGCAGATGCAATAACATCCGGCTCGGCCCCGGCGGCCAAAATCAGCTTGGCGGCGGCGCAGCCGCGCTCTTCCAGCATGCCCAATAAAATATGCTCTGGCTCCATATATTTATGGCGCAGCTTGGCCACGCGGGCCTCGGCCAGTTCCAGCACACGCTGCGCCTCGGAGGCCATGGACACGCTGAGCGTGCCGCCGCCGTCCGCCGTCTCGAACTCCTCAACAAACTCACGCACCAGCGCGGCGTCTATTCCTGCCTTGCGCAAGGCCTGGGCGGCGGCGCTTTTGTACAGCGCAATGCCGTATAATAAATGCTCGCTGCCCACAAAGCCCGCGCCCAGCCTGGCCGCAAAGCTATAGGCTTCGCGCATCGCCTTTGCCGTGCTGTCGGAAAATTTATCCCTGCTCACATTACTCATACTGCGTACACATCCTTTTCTTCCGCCGCAATCGTGTCGCGCAGGCGCGCGGCCTCCTCGTAGCGTTCCTCCGCCACGGCCTGTTCCAGCTTGGCCTTCAGCTCATTCATGCGGCGTTGGCGGCGAATGCTGGCCCCGGCATTGTCTGGGAAGGGGATATTCCCCACCTTGCGGCGCTCGGCCGCGGCGGCGCCGGCAAATAGGCCCAGGCCCATCTGCTTTGCTGTTTCGGCATGTTCCTGCGCCATGCGGGCACAGGTTCCACACAGGTGAATCTCCTGGCGGCCACCCGAATAGCTTACCAAAAAGGTATAGGTCGCTTCATGTTCGTTGCAGTATTGGCATTTCATACACTTCTCTCCTTTGTGCGTGGGGTGGGGGTGCGAAGCACGAGCGATTAAAAATGCGAAGCATTTTATCGCGAACCCGCGCCCTGGACGTGGGGTGGGGGTGCTTAGCGGCTGGTGATGATTTTATCCACCATGCCGTAGGCCAGCGCCTGCTGTGCCGTCATAAAATTGTCGCGGTCGCTGTCCACTTCAATTTGCTCCAGCGGCTTCCCGGTATTCTCCGCCAAAATTTCGTTCAAACGCTTTTTGGTGCGCAGAATGTGCGCGGCCTGGATTTGAATGTCCGACGCCTGGCCCTGGCTGCCACCCGAGGGCTGGTGAATCATAATCTCGCTGTTGGGCAGGGCAATGCGCTTGCCCTTGGCCCCGCTGGAAAGCAAGAACGCACCCATGGAGGCCGCCATGCCAATGCAGATGGTGGAGACATCGGGCTTCACATATTGCATGGTATCGTAAATGGCAAGGCCGGCTGTAACCGAGCCGCCGGGGCTGTTAATGTAAATTTGAATATCTTTGTCGGCGTCCTGCGCCTCTAAAAACAGCAGTTGGGCCACAATGGTGCTGGCCATATTGTCGTCCACCTGGCCGCTCAGCATCACAATGCGGTCGTTCAGCAGGCGGGAAAAGATATCGTAACTGCGTTCTCCACGGCTGGTTTGTTCCACAACATAGGGAATCAAGTTCATGGGGTGTCTCCTTCCTCGGGGGGCTTGTTTTTCAGTTCATTGTATACACTAGTAAGGCGGTTCATCAGGTGGATGAGGGTGGTCAGTTCCTCCGGCGTCATTGCGCCCAAAACGTGGTTCACGGCGGTGTTGTAGCGCCGCTGTGCCTGCCGGAGGGCCAGGCTGCCCTCGTTTGTGGAAACCACTGTGATGCGGCGGCGGTCGGCGGGGTTGGGCTGGCGCACAATGTAGCCCTTTCCCTCCAGAGAGCGCAGCATCTGCGACACCGCCGGGCGCGACACACACAGCCGGTCCGCCAGTTCCGCCGCGTTCAGGCAGCTTTGGGGCTGCAGGGCCTGCACCCGTGCCATTACCACCATTTCACCATAGGGAATGCCACCGGCCAGTTCGCCAATGTCCACCTTTTTAAACAAGAGGGCGGCGCGTATAAATTGGTGCTTTACGTCATCGTTCATGGGTTTCTCCCGGGCATTGGGCATTTTGGTAAGTGCTTATTGATTAAGCTGTTTATATTCTACCATTTTACTAGGTAATTGCAAGCGATTACACCGAAGTTTCACAGAGGGCGTGATGTGCTGGTTTTATTTAGCGGTGGGGCGGCGCAAAAAAGTCTTGCTTGTTGCGCGGCGTAATGAGTTATACTTAAATCATTAGAACAAGGGAGGGCCGGACAATGAAAAACCAAAAAGCAATCCCGCCGGGGTACATAACTGTCGGCGAACTTGCGAAGAAAATGAACACCACTGTGCGCACCTTGCAGTATTACGACAAGGAGGGCCTGCTTTGCCCCCCTGCCGAAAGCGAGGGCGGGCGCAGGCTTTATACCAGCAAGGACATTGTGTGGCTGCACCAAATCCTCTCGATGAAATCGCTGGGGTTTTCGCTTGCCGACATCAAAGACCGGCTTGTCTCGCTGGAAACGCCGCAGGAAGTGGCAGCGGCACTGGCCGGGCAGGCGGCTGCCATACGTGAAAAAATAACCTCTCTTACCCAAACACTGGACACTGTTGAAAAGCTGCGCGAGGAAACGCTGCGGATGCAAACGGTAGATTTTAGCAAATATGCCGCCATCGTTGTCAATCTGCAAATGAAAAATGAGTTCTACGGCCTGATTAAGCATTTTGATGACAAGACACTTGCGCACCTGCACCAGCGGTTCACCATGGAAAGCGGAACAGCTGTGCTGAACACGCTCAACCGCCTGATAAGCGAAATGGAAGCACTGCAAAAAAGTGGAGCCTGCCCCGAAAGTGAGCAGGGAGAGGCCCTTGCGAAGCAGTGGTGGGCCATGGTGACGGAGTTTACCGGCGGCGACATGAGCATACTGCCGGAGCTTATCAAAATGGGCGGCAAAGCGGGAATGGGCAGCGAGGATTGGAACAAAAAATGGTCGGGAATAGAGCCCTTCCTGCAACAGGCGCTTTCAGCTTACTTCACCAAAATTGGCTACAACCCGTTTGCGGGGGAACCGGAAGGGGAAACAGAATGATTCAGATGAACGGCAACGGCTGGCGCTGGCACGGGCCATTTTACACAACCCCAAAATTTTGTTTTTGGACGAGCCGACGAACGGCCTTGACCCCGGCACGGCTAGGGGCATCCACAAGCTGATACAAAACCTGCGCGATAAAGGCGCGACTGTGTTCCTCACCACACACAACATGGAGGAAGCCACAAAACTTTGCAACAGCGTGGCCCTGCTGCACAAAGGCCAAATTGTGGAACGAGGCGCCCCCGCTGAAATATGCGAGCGTCACCATGCCATGAAAATGGCGCTTATCATGTCCATGTCGGCCGTTATGGTAACGGGCATCATCGCATCCATCGTGCTGGGCGCAACCATTGGCATGCTGGCCAAAAGCTTCGCAAAAGCCATGGCCGTTATCGGCGCAAACATTCTCGCGCTGATTGTCTTATTCGTCTTCGCATACAGAAAGAAGGGGCTGAAGGGTTAGGTTGTGTTTTCGAACGCACTGCCCAACACACAAAAAGGGCTGCCCGCAACGCGGGCAGCCCTTTTTGTGTGTTGGGCATCTGCAAACAAGCTACTCGGCGGCATCCCCTTCGCGAATGCCCGCCATCAGGCTGCCAAGGCGTTCACGGGTGGCGTCCACCTGGTCCAGCACGCCCATGTTTTCGCCCTCGTACATCACCAAAATGCGGTCGGAGAGCTCAATCAGCTCATCCAATTCGGTGGACACCATCATCACGGCGGTGCCGCCGTCGCGCTGGCGCACCATTTGCTGCTGAATAAACTTAGTTGCGCCAATGTCCAGCCCGCGGCTGGGGTGCACCGCAATCAGCAGCTTAGGCGCGCGGTCAAGCTCGCGCCCCACCACCATCTTCTGCTGGTTGCCGCCGGAAAGATTCTTCGCCAATTCCTTGGCGTCGGGGGTTTTCACGTTGTACTCCTCCACCAGCTCGTCGGAGTGCCGGTCGATATTCTTCCAGTTTAACAGCCCCTTGCCGGAGTAAAGGCTCTCTTTATAGCTTACCAAAATAAAGTTTTCTTCCAGGTTCATGGCGCCCACCATGCCAAACTTGTGGCGGTCCTCGGGAATGTGAGACACCCCCTGCTTTAAAATTTGCCGCGCGCCGTAGCTGGTGGCCTCCTTGCCGCCAATGGAAAACCCGCCCGAAACCGACTTGCGCAGGCCGGTGAGACACTGCACCAGCTCGCTTTGGCCATTGCCGTCCACCCCGCAAATGCCCAGAATTTCCCCGCCGCGAATCTCGAAGCTCATGTCCCGCACGGCGGGCAGGCCCAGGTCGTTCAGGGCGTTCAGGTTCTTCACTTCCAGCACCACATCGCGCAATTGGCAGGCGCTTTTTTGGGTTTCCAGCTGCACATCCTTGCCCACCATCAGCGTGGCCAGGTGGTTTTTGTCCTTCACCTCGTCAATGCGCACCGTGGCCTCCACGCGGCCCAGGCGCAGCACGGTGCAGCGGTCGCATATGCGCATAATTTCATTCAGCTTGTGGCTGATGAAAATAACGGTGCGGCCTTCGTTTTTCAGCGCCGTCATCATGTCGAAGAGGCCGTCGATTTCGCCGGGCGTTAAAACGGCTGTGGGTTCGTCCAAAATCAGCAACTTTGCGTCGCGGTACAGGGCCTTCAAAATCTCCACCCGCTGCTGCTGCCCCACCGAGAGACTTTCCACCTTGGCCCAGGGGTCAATTTCCATGTTGTACTTTTTGCCAAGCTCTGTAAAACGCGCAGCGGCGCTTTTCAGATCCAGCACCTGCTTGTTTTCCTTTAGGCCCAGCACCACGTTCTCAATAACACTAAGCACCGGAATGAGCATGAAGTGCTGGTGCACCATGCCAATGCCCAGCGCAATGGCGTGCTTGGGGTCGGTGATGCTAACGGGCTCTCCATCGAAGACAATTTCGCCCTCGTAGCCGTCGTACATGCCGTACAGGCAATTCATCAGGGTGCTTTTGCCCGCGCCATTCTCGCCCAAAAGGGCGTGCACCTCCCCTTTCGCCACCGTCAGGTTCACGTCATAGTTGGCCACCACGCTGGCAAAACGCTTGGTGATATGCTTCATTTCCAAAATATTCTCTGCCATAACCCTGCCCCCCTATTCTTTGCGGTACGGCTGCCCGCTGGAAGCCGGTTTGTTGCTGCGCTTGGCAAACACGCACAGCGCCAAAATGGTGATGGCGTAGGGCAGCATATTGAGGAACTGGGTGTAGCCGCCGCCAAACACCGGCAAAAGGCGGTATTTCAGCGCGTCGGCCGCGCCAAACAACAGTGCCGCCAGCATAACGCCCGCCGGCGAATAGTTGCCGAACACGCACACCGCCACTGCCATGAAACCTTTGCCGGCCACCATGCCCTCAATGAAGGTGGAAGCCTGCCCCATGGACACGAAGCTGCCCGCCAGCCCCGCCATAACACCGGCAAAAACCAGCGTGCCATAGCGGATGCGGAACACATTGATGCCCAATGTGTCGCTGGCTTTGGGGTGTTCGCCCACGCCCCGCACTTTAAGGCCGGTGTTGGTTTTGTACAGCACAAACCAGCACGCCGGCACCAAAAGGAAGGCCAGGTACACCGGCACCGGCCAGTTGAACAGCACCGGCCCCAGCACCGGAATGGCCGAAAGCCCCGGCACCGGCAGGGTGTTGTAGCTGGGGATGGTTTTCACCCCGGTGAGGATGAGACGGTTGAGGGTGATGGTGAGGCCCCCGGCAAAGATGTTGAAGGCCGTGCCCACAACAATTTGGTTGGAGCGCAGCGTAACGGTAAAAAACGCGAAAATGAGCCCGCACAAGGCGCCGCCCAGCATGGACGCCACCGCCCCCATGAAGGGGTTGCCAAAGCCGTGGGCCCCCACGCTGCCAAGCAGTGCCCCGGTAAGCATAATGCCCTCGGTGCCAATGTTAACAATGCCGGCCCGTTCACTGAACACAAGGCCCAGCGCCGCCAAAAGCAGGGGTGTTGCGGTGCGAATGTCGGCCTGCAGGAAGTTTTGCACAAATTCCATGGTGCTACGCCTCCTTTCCGGCTTTGCGGGCAAACAGCTTCCGCCCGCCGCGGCCAAACCACAAAAATAGCTCGCGCGAGACGGCAAACAGGATAATCATGCCCTGTATCATGTAAATGGCGGCGGCAGGCACCCCGGCCAGCAACTGCATCTTGCTGCCGCCGGCGTTCAGCGCGCCAAACAGAACAGAAGACACCCCCAAGCCAAGCGGATGGCAATTGCCCAAAAGCGCCACCGCAATGCCGGAAAAACCGAAGTTGGCCGAAAAACCATCGGTGACATAGAATTGCAGGCCAATAATTTGAATAACGCCGCCCAGCCCGGCATAGCCACCGGCAATAAGCATGGCCAAAATGCTGTTGGAACGGATATTCATGCCGGAATAGCGCCCGGCGTTAGGGTTTTGGCCAATCACGCGCATCTCGTAGCCGCGCGTGGTGCGCCACATGAAGAAATAGTACACCACAATGCCCAAAACGGCCAGCAGAATGCCCAGATGCAGGCGGGTGCCCGGCCAAATGCCGGGCAGCTTGGCTGAATCCAGCACTGTGGGCATACGCGGGGCCGCGCCGGGGGTGGGGTCCTTCAGGGGCGGGTTGTTCACGCACCAAACCACAAATTCGGTGGCAATGTAGTTCAGCATAATGGTTGTGATGAGCTCCGAGGCGCCGAAGCGCGTTTTCAGCACAGCCACAACAACACCCATCACGGCGCCG
>QMCD01002195.1_pt1 | contig 11042 bp, 7 predicted proteins | sample 1821841 | NCBI WGS metagenome assembly QMCD01 (sample SAMN01991225, study PRJNA193472) | Termite gut metagenome, whole genome shotgun sequencing project. | isolation source: worker | host: Macrotermes natalensis | reverse complement strand
TCGTTCCAGTCCGCCTCCCGCCCGCCGAACGCGCCTATCGGCAGCCAGGGTGTGTCGCCGGGTTTTTCGACAGGATAGGAAAGTTTGTCGAGAGAGGAAATGACATTGCTGTAATGATGCCGCTTCCAGCTCCAGAAGGCGCTCCTGATGTCGCCCGCGTTTCATTTTTTGCAAAATTAACCGTGACCCCACTGGCGTTGTAAACCGTCTTTTGCGTCGAAGCGGTGGCGCTGGAACTTCCGGGGAAGGGATCTTTGCGTCCCCATTGGTACAACAATCCGTAAGTTGCAAGCTTTTGCTCATCGGTGCTATGGTGAATTTCACCTGTCGCCGATATCGAAACTGCGGCAGCGCCGAGGTTGCGGTCCATAAATATATTGCTGGAATATGCGTTGCCTGTCCCCGTATTGTAGCGGTAAACACGTCCGTACATCTCTTCCGCGTTGGCCCATTTACCTGCAGGCGTAGGCGTGGGAGCGAGTTGGACGCCGTTCTCGAACGAACCGGTTAAGCCCGCTCCGGGATTATAGCGTGTTACCCAAACATGCCAACTCCAAAGTATATGTGCCGACCCCGAATTCTTGCGCACCGAGATCACGGCATTACCCTCCATTTTACCCGGGGTTACCTTTATAAAGCAATCGTCGATGGTTGGCGAAACAGCCGTTTTGTATGGGACGATCTCTGCAATGGCCGTACTCTTGTCGGAGCTAACGCCGCCAGCGATATCTGTCCACACCAACTCGGCAACATAGTTGTCGGAGGGGAGTATCTGGTAGGTGTTTCCGTTCAACGTGTTTCCGGGGAACTCGTTAGCCCTCGAAATGGGTATCATTATCGGGTAAGCGTCGCCATTCTCCCATGCAGGTGACACAATGTAGCAGTTGGCTTTCGGCATAAGCTGCGGTACTAACTGTGACACACGGATGGTCTTCGAGTAGGTAGAGCCTTCTGAGGTGACCGAGAAAGTGTATTCGGTGCTGTAATCGCCGCCTTCGTTTATGACGCTTCGTTCAGGCGGAAGCAGGTGGAACATCTCTCCGCCTCCGTTCAGTGTGGATGCAGGGAGGTTGGTGCCGGAGATGTTATCGTTCTCGAAACCCGACTCTTGGGTGCCAACCACGCGTGAGTTAACCGCAACCTGAACGTCGCTCGGCGACCAAAGTACGTAAAACCGTTGGGCGTCGATGTTTTCGTAGCCGAACGAAAGAGTGTTGATGTCATGATGGGCTTCGTCGATGATCCTGATCTCCACGCCTGTATCAGAGCTTTGCTGAACGGCTACCGTATATGATAGCCTTCCGGCGGTCAGAAGAATCTCTCCGCGGCGCAGAGTGCCGGCATTGTTCTGAACCTGCACCGAGAGGTCGGATACCGCTTCCGAGACGCTGCTTTGGGCTGTGGTATTCCATACTGCCGACCCTATGGGTGAAGCGGATATCTTAAGCCACGATGCGGCAGAGCTGCTTACGGTGGCCTTCCAGCCTCCGGGGTTGTCGGTAAACACTTTCAGGCCATGGGCGCACGCCTCACGCTTTAACGTCAATATGCTCGATGTTTCGCTTTCGTACTGAGTAGTGCCGACGCCCAGCATATATTGTCCGTTGAAAACCATCTGGTTTATCTCCGTAAGGTCGTAATTGAGGGTGCGGGTCTTGAGGTTCGACTCCACGCCGAATGATGCGACGGCCTCGCCTATGGTGCCATACCCCTTTCCGCTCGCCCCTTCGACGGTTACTTTATATTTATGGTTGCGCAACAGGGGCATATAGTTACCCTTGGTCGTGCCTGTGGAGGTATTGGTGGTGCTGTATGTGAAATCGACGCGGTAGAAACCCGAAACCCCATTGTAGAGCGCCTCCAATATAATGCATGTTGCCTCCGACGGCTCCGCAGGATTTGGTGTGGTCTGGTCTTCGGCGGCATCGTAAGCCCCGATAGATTCGAAGGCGAATATTTCGGAAGAGAGCCCCGAAGCCGATGCCGTATAACTTATCTGGTCGCCATTCTGTGCCCAAACCTTCTTTGAGGGGTTGGCAGGTACATTGGGCATCTGGAGGGTAGGGGTGGTGAGAGTACCGTTAGATGAGTTCCAAGCTGGGGCTATGTAACCCTTCTGATTGTAATTGACAAGGTGGACCCTCTGCAATACGAAATTACTCGATTGGGCTGCCGCAAGTACCTCGACGTCGATACGGGCGAGCATACGTGTCAGGGTGACAGTGCCAACTGTGGCCTGAATATGCTGTATTGCTCCCGATTCACCATACATGGGAATTGGGTTGTATGTATTAGTGCTGCTCCCGTTCGATGGCCACATTCCGTTTTGTGCAACGGTTAGCGCGCCGAGTACAACCTGCTTTGCAGCTCCAACACCGCCATTGGGCAATGTTCCCAAGGCTGCCGTTATGGCCGCTCCGGCATTTGCTACCACGATAAGGCGGAAATTCTCTGTCCCGGCCAATTTATTGGTAGTCACAGTGAAGTTGCTCCCCGACGGTGTTGCGCTAAGCCCGCCTATGTGGGCGAGCAGTGTTTCGGGCGAATCGCCTGCATTGAATACCAACAGATCGACGGTCTCGAGTTCCTTCTGCTGCGTGTCGTTCATGGCACGGGTGGCAGGTATACGGTTGCCGGGTATCGTCAGGCTGAGTGTCAGCGATTTCTGCGTGTCGTTGTCCCCTGGCCCTATCATCTCTTCAGTCACACACGAAAATGCGAACAGCAGAGCGAGGGGGATTGTAAAAACCTTGAGTATATTTTTCATGTGTTTAAACAGGCTCTAATTGAACTCTAAAACGATGGTTTTCTGCGGGCGGATATTTTCAGGGTCTTTGAATACTACCTGTTGTTGGAGGGACCCCGAGTCATTGCCGGTGATAAAAACCACCTGTTCGTTATTTTTTTTGCCGCCCGATGCCGTATATAGATAATCCACTGCTGTCCCACTACCCAAAGAGGCTACCCACGGGTAATCCGAATCGACATAGAACGAGTGGACATCGCCGTCCAAAGGGAAAGTTGCCCCATCGGCGCGGGTAAGCCACTCGCCGGCAGTCTGGGTTATGCGGAAATTGTAGGTCAGATTGCCTGCGGTTATAGGTATTGTTGCCCGGCGTGCGGTAGCCGTAGGGTCGATACGTTGCACCTCGATCGTGTAGTTCTGATTCGCCCCCGATGTAAGTGTCTGAGTCCAATTAACAGCAGCGCCGTTATATTCGGGTAATCCGATGTTCAATCCCTCAGGATGGTTCGTCTTTACTGCGATAGTTATATTACCGGTTATCCCTTCGCCTGCGCATTTGTAATCCGGCCGGCCGATATTCAGGTAATACTGCCCGTCCATGATAGTAACCACTTCGGGATTAGCCCAATCATTCACCTGCGCCGTTAACGTAACGTCGGAGGGCGACACATCCAACCGGTAGTTGACATAGCCGTTCATCGCCCAACTTCCGCTCAAAGGGATAGTGTAGGTCAATGTGTGGCTGTTGCCTGCGGGCAGAATATCGACTTCGAGTTCGATGCCGGCGAGCGATTGCGGAAGAAGCATCATCTCACCTGTGCCGTCGGCTGCGAGTATGGATTGCAGTGTGCCCGTAAGGGTCTTACTCCCGTCGAGGCCGTTGGCCGTCGTCATCGCAATGGTTTTCTTTTGGGCTTCCGATGTGCTTATTGCCCATGTGGCGGCCGATGCTACCGTAAGCGTCCCCTTCGAGGCCACATTCTTCAGGCGTAACCCCGTAACCTTTACCGTCCCCGGCGCATATCCTCCGGCAGAGACTTTGGCCTCGAAGCTCACGCGGGTGAGGGCGTGGTGGAATGTCAACGCCACGGCGTCTTGCGACGTCAGATTATCCGTAGATGTATAGAGCAGGTCTTGATGTTCGGCGGGATTGGTGCTGAGGGTGTAGTCTATTGCCATTAAAGGCGAGACGCCCTGTCCCCAAGATACGGTTATGCCCTTCTCTCCGGCTTGGGCAACGTAAGGGTAGTAGGCAAAGAACTTAACCTTGTCGGATCCTGTCGGCCATGGTGTCACGGGCGAGTAGGTATATTTGCTGCCGTTGCGCTCCACCTCGGTATTGCCGGCTATGTAACCGTATACATATGTGCTGCTGCCGATAACGCGATAGGCGGCAATGCCGAACGACGAACCGTCTGGGATCACCCCCGAAAGGGCTTTCGCACGTGTTTCTATAGTGTCGTCGGCAGACCCCCCTGCTGAGACCACACTTCCGAAAACGATAGGTCGTTCGGTGCCGTCTGTAGGGCGTATCTCCTCTTCAGTGGAGCATCCTGTCCAAACTACAGTCATCAGCATAAGCACGATGATATTCGTTTTGAGTGTAACTTTATATTTTAATCCGAGTTTCATGTATCGGCTGTATTTATATGCTGAATTAGTTTACGGGTATCGTAACATCTGTCCTGTCGCCCCACGAGGCGATAGATACACTGAAATTGATCAGGTCGAGCACATCCCCTTCGAGTGCGAAGTGTGTATTGCGCGGGGCGGTATAATCGCTGTGAGGCTCGTCCACACCCACTGTGGCACTCATCACTCCGTCGTTGTCGAACACGGCGCAGAAACGAAGCGCCTTGCCGGTATCGTCCTCGTCGGCGAAGACGCTGGAGGGTAGTATTATCCGCGCCTTAGTCCACTCATAGCTGCCCGGCTCACTCACTATTGGCGTGAATTCGACGCCGTTGTCGCCTGCCGAGGCGGAGATACTTCGTGTGGTAGCGTAAGACGAGCCGTTATTGTTGAATATCGCGACACCATTGTCCGCCCTGTGTGAAAGCAGGTAAACCTTGCTCGGAATGTTCTCTATCCGGATACCTGTGAAATTGGTATATACCGCTTCGTAAACCGTAGTAAGATGAAGGTCCCCCCTTACGCCGAGACGAAGCAGGTATGTGGAGATGTCCCATGGTGTGGAGGTGGCTGTTCCGCCTACGGTAAGTTTCCCGTTGCCTTGGAAAGTGACGTTCCGTACATATCCTGCCATGGGGATGTTCTTCGAGTCGGTGAACGCAGAGGCGTCGAACGCTATGGAGTGCATGTCGGTAACATTGGCCGTTCCCACAGCCAGTGCCGCCAGCGCATCGGAAACATCCTCGTCCGAATCCTCATTTGCTACGAATGCAACACTGTAGTCACCTGTTTTTATCTCTATTGTAACGGGGTTTTGGCTCATGTCGAACAGCCGGTTATAGGCCAGACTACCTGTCGAGGCATGGAAGAAGAGCATGCGGAATGTGGAAATTGCATTGTCGGGCAACACTTCCCCCAAAGGGGTGGGTGCCTCGCCCTTCGGGGCAATATTTACGGTAACTCTGTCGTCCTGACCGCCATGACCGCTACCGGCGACACGCACCTCCTCGGAACACGAGGCCGTAGATAGAATGGCGGCGCATAACAATGTTGGTATAATATGTGTTTTTAACTTTTTCACAGGCTCTATTTTTATTTGCCGAACTCTTTCCATAAATAGGTTTCACCCCAAGGCGTCAGCGCCACCCTGACGTCGAGTTCGGTCGTAAGGTCGATAAGTACATTGGTGGTGATACCCTCTTCGACAATCAAGGGGCCGTCTTCGCTTCTGCTGAAAGAGGTTACCAGCTCATCGCCGTGGTATATATCTATTGTGACTTGTTCGTCTGGCACAACGTTGAAATTGGGGACGAAAAGTTCATTCTGGTTATTGAACGAGCCTTCGGGGCTGTAAGCGGCAACTTTATCGCCTGTGATGTTTCCCCCAAAGTCGTAGGCATTGTATGTTTCGCGGACAACAAGCCTGTAATCATCGTCGTCTTCGCGGACAAACTCCTTGAGGTTGCGGACAGTGATGTTAATACTTCCGGTTTTTCTGTAAAGGGGTAACGAGTGTTCGGAAGTACCCCTGTTATCTTCCACGCTTATGGCCTTCGTGCCGTGGAACAGGTCGGAAGGCGAGTGGTGTATGGTATAGTCGGCACGTGTAGGCCGGTTCAGCCTTATGTAGCCCGAATTTATATGGTCGTTAGGATTGAGTGAAGAGTGGGAGAGGCTTTCGTGCAAACTGTTGCCCCAAACTACAATATTGACCGCTTCTCCGGCAGGCATCTTCACACTTACCTTTTCGCCGAACTCCGCATCGATCCTCTCGATGAAGTAGTGGTCTTTGTCGAATATATACAGAACCAAATCGTCTATATCGGAATCGGATACCGTGTTGCCTTCGGCATCGTATCCCATGATCACAAGCGAATACACCTCCTCGCAATCTGAAAAGTCTTCATCCACGCAACCTGCCAAAAGAGGCATGAGCAGCAGCAGGGAGAGGCTTTGCAAGAGGATTCTTGATGTCCTGTATTTTTTCATTTCGATGCTGTGATTTTTGCAAAAAGGGCGCCCGCCCTTTAGTGCCTGTTTGGTGCAGGCATTTAGATGGGCGCCCTTTGGTATTGATAAAGGATTATTCGAAAGTTTTAGCGAGTGCTACGGGAGTCCACTCTGCCGGAGTTACCGTAACTGTAAGTTCACCGGAAGTCGAAGGAGTCGTGATGTCGATGTTACCCAACTTGCTCGATACTTTGATAGTGAAATCAACTACATAGTTCTTGCCGCGGGTTATGAAATGGCCTGCATCACCTGTCGAGAAGTGGTACGCGAGGTAGCGTGTCTCTTTAACTTTCTCGCCGGCGCCGTCGGGGTCGATCTCGAATTCGAATACGATCATGGTCGGGGCAGCGGCTGCACTGTTTTCGAACGCATAGTAGTAGTATTTGCTTGTGAGGGTAGCGCTTGCATTGATAACATCCTTCAGGTAGCTGAGGATCGTGTAGGTAGCCGTCGGATGCTCATACGATTCATCGGCGATATCTATACCTGTGGAAAGGCCGCCTTCGGCGGGATTTACAACCAATGAGCCGTCGCCGAAGAGAAGCGACTGCGAAGCGGCGTTCACAAGGTACATGTTCTTGATAGCGAAATCGGCTGCACCGTCGTTACCGCTGGCATCAACCGTTACTGAGTTGACAGTGATCTTGGCGGGTACGAACGTGAGAGCGACATCTACTTCTGCTTTCATGACGTTGTTGTCTTCGGCATCGGGAGTGAAGAGGCCGATAGCACCGTGGCCCGATGCCCATACCTTACCGGGCTGCTGGGTCGATGTGCCGCTGTTGTCATAGTTGCCTATAACTTCGAGAAGGGCGGCTTTCGAAATGCTTGCGGTGAAGAGTGACGAAGGAGCGTTGGCTATCACATATACTTCGGTAGCTTCGGTCGATACGTTCTCAAATACGATCTCTTCGTCGCCCGAATTCGATGTGATCTGCGGTGTAACGGCCACTCCTGCGCCATTGAATACGAATGCGGTGAAGATATCTACCGCGTTCTCTCCGGTAACAGCCGCGGGACTTTCGTCGAGGATCGCCTTGGTTGTAGCGAGGTCGAGAGCGATCTTAAGTTTGCCTTTCGCGTTGTCGTTGTTAGGCTCGTTTCCGGTTTCTGTTGCACATGAGGCGAAGATGAGGCCTGCAGTGCAAACAGTGAAAATAAGTTTGTTGATTTTCATGCTTTTAAAAAAGTTTTGATTAGATAATATAAGTAATTTTAGGTTGTATGATCTTTGTTTTGTTGCTTTTTCGGTAGGAATAAGGGGATTACTCCATTCGATCGCTGCTGGTTAGATAGTCGATGATTGTGAATTGGTCATAGGCTGTTCAAGTTAATTTTGTGTTATTGTGTTAAGAGTCTGTTTAAACTCTAAAAATTCTCATAATATATCTTGATATAGGCGGCATTGCGAAGCTTGGGGAAGAAGTTGCGCATCATATACCTGTATGTGTTGCCGCCGTTGAGGAGCATAAGTTGTCCCAAACGCCCAACATTGCGGCGGGAATCCCATACGGGGGTGTTGTCGATGATGTCGAGTACAGCATATTTTTCTCTCATATCCGACTCCTCCACCAATTGGCGCAGTCCGCTCCAATCCTCCTCGCCGTTGTATATGGCTATAAGGCCCGGGTCTATGGATGTATTGTCTATCAGGAATTTCTTTACCGCCAATGCACGGTCGGCAGCCAACTTTCGGTTGACAGCGAGCGAACCTTCGGGTGATGCGAATCCGGCCAGCACTATGCGGACTATCCTGCTGTCGCGCGAAGCCGATATGGACCTCACGGCCGACACGAGCTCGACTATCGACTTGTTGTTGTCGCCGAATCGACGGTCTATGACACGTTCGCCGGTACGGAAATATACCGACAGAGCACCTTCGCGGTTGTCGTTTATCAAGCTCTCCAGTTCGTATTCATCGAGCCTCCTCACCTCCTCGCCCATGTAGTGCGTTGCGGAGTAGTCATAGTATGGCTCCGTTTTGTAGCTGTAGCCGTCAGTGATTATATCATTCTTCTTGGTGGCAGGTACAAGGAATGAGAATTCTTGCGAAAGACGGTCGGCCATGGTGTGTTTCACCTTCTTGGGCAGTGTAACCTCCACTATGGTGGTTTGGTATTGCGGTTCGGCATGTAGCACATTGCCGGCTATCAGACCGATCGTAGTTTCCTTTGCCGAGCGGTTGTATCTTACGGTAGTGCCGTTGAACACGAGCTGTGCGCCTTCCATCCAGTCGCTGTAAGGTATCGTGGTATCGTAGTCGGCGTGTTCGCCATTGCCGATGTGGTATTTCGCGCCCAATCCCCTGTATGATGGGTCGGCTTCGCGGCGTTGCTCCGAGATATCGGCGCTGTTGCCCTGAATGAGTATCGAAGGCAGGGACATGCTGTTTGTCCCGTCGGTCAGCATGGGCTCAACGATAAGGTTGTCGTTGCTCCCGACAGTGTGCCTGTTGGCTGTAATGGTGAAAGATATGTTAACCGACCCATGCGTTTTCTCCATACGAATGCCGGTCACGTCGATAGCTTTCGGGCCATTGCTCTGGGCACTCACTCCTGTTATGGTCGATAAGATGACTATAAGGCTCAATAATATATTTTTCATTTTCTAAGTCGGCCGGTTAGGTTATTTGATTATAAATACAAGTTTGATTCCGGCGCTCGTAGGCCCAAAGTAGGATTTTCTGAAGTCGCCGATCGTTTCGGAGCATCGCGGGCAATCCGATTTGGTGTATCTCATATATGCGAAACCGAAACCGAGATTGAACTCCATGCCCCAGCGGTGGTTCCACATCCAGTGGTAACCATATGACAAGCCCGCTCCGATAGCGTTGCCGTCGTTGCGGAACTCCTTTTCGAATAGTAGCGGAATGTCGTGCCATCCGATATTGAAGCGCCAGTAGAAAGCGTGTGCGCCGAAGAAGTGGCCATGCAATGGCTCTTGCAGCCAGTAGCGGAATTCGGGCTTCACGATCCAGTGTGTCAGTTTCTTATTGTTGTCGCGACGTCCTCTTCGGTTCCACGGGTTCCAGCTTCCCATAAGCTCTATGGATGTTCTTTTACCTACGACTACCTCCATGCCGAGGTTGGGCGTCAAAGTCCCGATGCCGTAGAGCAGGTTGGTTTTAAGCGCCACCACAGGCATGCGTGAAGTAGCGAACGGATAATCGTCGACAGGCGAACCGAAGCTGTATGGAACAATGCTCCGGTCGGGGTAGGTGAATATGCCGTCGTGCGGGATAATGGTCCTGATGGTATCGTAGCGAACTCCGGCCTCTTCGAATGTTACGTCAGGTTTATCGATGTCGCTCTTGCGACGTTCATAATTGCGAACATCGTGCTCGAAGTTGTTTGGCTTTCCCTGCAGGGTGGTGGGTTGGGGCGGCATTGGAGAGAAGATTATATGCAATCCCTTAATTATGTATGCCCTGCCGGAATCTGCCAACAACTGGTCGAGCGCCGATGTAAGCAAAAGAGTGCTGTCGTTAAGTAGAACCTTGCGGTCTATGTTGAAATCGCTGTGGTTGATAACGAAGACATAATCTGTCTGCTCCATTATCTCGGCCACTGCTTGACGGATGGTGATATCTTGTCGTGAGAAGGTGATTAACTGCCTGTTTTGTGCCGTAACGGCTGTTGCCGCCATTAGGATCATCGCGAACAGTACGATGCCTTTTTTGAATATATTATTTATCATTTTTATTCGATGATCAGCGTATTATCGACAATTCGGTAATTGAATTTATTACTTGCGAGCTGCAACATGCTTACCGCCTCTTCGAGGGATTCGTTGCCGTTGAACGATACGGAATAGAGTTCTGAATTCAGTTCGGGACGCTCGTTGCGCAGCGATACCTTGAAGTGGGCGGATAGTACATTAAGTACATCCTCGAATGAAGCGAAATCAAGCGAAAGCATTTTCATATACACCCAATAAGGTTTCGTTTCGGCCTCGATGACATCCCTGTCCATAGTATTGGACTGCCGGTCGAGGTGGAGCCATTCTCCGGGCACTACATCGTATTGCGCGTCTCCTGCCGCCAATTCTATTTTGCCGCTGTATAATTTCACATGCGCCTCCTCTGTGTCTGTCCGGTCGTCCATAAGAAAGCGGGTACCCAGAACAGTAACAGTTAAGGTGGGCGATGAAACCACAAAAGGAACTGCCTCGTTTTTAGATACTTCAAAATAGGCCTCTCCGGTCAGCGTTACTTTTCCGCGCGATTCGTATGTAATGGAGCTATTGGCGTTGAGAACAACCAGAGTGCTGTCGGGAAGAACGATATGTTCGACCCTGTCGGCCGAGGTGTAAACGGTAGGGGCGGCCGCTATTGTGAGCTGTTCAACTTTGTCTGTGACATTATTGCCTGCGAATAACCACACACTTGCTGTTGCCAGCAATACGGCGGCAGCCGAAAAAAAGTAGGCGAGCCTTGTGCGGGAATGCGGCTTCTTTAACTTACGGATGGGCACTATCGGCGCAACCGGATAATCCAGTCCCGCCCTAAGGCATACATCGCGGAAAGATTGACTTACAGCCTGTTTCTGATTCGTGTCGGGCTGTATATATTTATGGAACGATTCCTCGAGCGCACGCTCTTTCTCCTGCCAGTGCGCCGGAAGGGATAGCCAAAAACGGATCTCCTCCTTAAGGC
>QMCD01002193.1_pt1 | contig 11043 bp, 6 predicted proteins | sample 1821841 | NCBI WGS metagenome assembly QMCD01 (sample SAMN01991225, study PRJNA193472) | Termite gut metagenome, whole genome shotgun sequencing project. | isolation source: worker | host: Macrotermes natalensis | reverse complement strand
ATCCAAAAGATTTAAAACCTCATCGGCGGTCGCACCTGTTAATGCTGTTTGTTCGTGAAACAACAGCCCTTGCGATTCGGCAATCAGTTGTTTTACTTCTTGACGGCTCATTTTAACTGTCTGCCCAGCCGAGCGATGATAACTGTCATAAATCGTTCCGTTCCGCAAATGTATCGGTTTCTCTACGTTTTCGGGTATATGGATAAACAACAGTGAATTTCCGTCAAAATCAACGGTTGCATGTTCAAGTACGATCGGTTGAACCAGATTATTTCGAGCAATATTTCCCAATGTTTTGACTATCTTATCTGTTTGTTCCTTTGTAACAGAAAACATTGTTGCATCATTATTCACGCCGAAAACGAGGGTTCCACCGCTTTCCAAATTGGAAAAAGCACATAAATGTTGTGCCAGCCTGTCGGTTTTAGGCGACAAGCCACTTTTCCAGTCTATCTCGTTCAATTCGGTAGGAATTGGATATAGACTGTCTTTCAAATATTTAATCGCTCTTTCTTTCCAATTCATCTAAGATTGAAATAATTTTTTTCGCCTACAAAAGTACTCAAATATCTGCGACAATACAAACCAATTCTTTATCAATGATTTTGATATTCTAAATCATCGTTGAATATTTTTTTATTTGACTACCAAAGGTTTTCGAGCGGAGCCGGATCATAAAGACGGGCTTTTAGTATAGATATTGCCGTTTTTTTACTTATTTTGCAGTGTTTAAATTGTGTTTGATTATGAATGTAGACAGACCTCTGATATTGTTGTCGAATGATGACGGAGTAGATGCGGAAGGGCTTGGGAGACTGACGGAGATCTTACGTGATTTGGGGGATATTGTTGTGTTTGCGCCGGACGGGCCGCGTTCCGGGATGTCGCGTGCCATAACGGTAACAACGCCTCTGAAATGCAGATTGCTGAAGCAGGAAGACGGATTGAAAGTATACAGTTGTACCGGTACGCCTGCCGATTGTGTGAAACTTGCTGTCAGCGAGATACTACCGGTTAAGCCGGATTTGCTTGTTTCCGGTATCAATCATGGCGGGAACTATGCTTTGTCCGTACACTATTCCGGTACGCTGGGAGCGGCCTTCGAAGGATGTGTTTTTGATATACCTTCCGTCGGCGTATCGCTGAATCACTACAGGCCCGGAGCTGACTTTTCGGAGTCCTGCCGCCTGGGTTATATGCTGGCAAAGCAGGTGTTGGAGCATGGTTTGCCGCATGGCGTCTATCTGAATCTGAATGTTCCGAATATACCTCAGGTGAAAGGTCTCGCTGTTGGTCGCCAGACGGAAGGGAAGTGGGTTCGCGAATACAGGCCGGAAAAGGATGAGAAGGGTGATTTTTTATATTGGTTGACAGGTGATTATGAGGTGTCCGGGCCGGATTATCCGGATAATGATATCACATTGCTTGATGACGGATATGCTTCGCTTGTTCCCTGTAAACTGGATGTGACGGATTATGCCTTCATGGAAGAGCTTAAAAAATGGACTTTTCATCCGGATAATTAATCGCTGCGTATGAAATATTATCTGATAGCGGGCGAAGCATCGGGCGATTTACATGCATCCAATCTGATGAAGGCGCTGAAAACGGAAGATCCGGAAGCCGGATTCAGGTTTTTCGGAGGCGACCTGATGCAGGCTGCCGGCGGGACGCTTGTCAAACATTACCGTGAAATGGCGTATATGGGTATTATTCCGGTATTGCTGAATTTGCGTACGATTTTGCGGAATATGCAGATTTGCCGTGAGGATATACGTTCTTATGCGCCCGACGTAGTCATTCTGATTGATTATCCGGGTTTTAATCTTAAGATAGCAAAATTTGTAAAGACACAATTAGGGCTGCCCGTTTATTATTATATTTCACCTAAAATATGGGCATGGAAAAAATACCGTATCAGATCATTCCGCCGGTATGTTGACCGCATGTTTTGTATCCTGCCGTTTGAAGTTGACTTTTTTAAATCGTTGAATTATCCGGTTGACTATGTCGGAAATCCGTCTGTCGACGCCGTATCGTCTTTCCTCGATGCCGGAAAGGGAAGGGACGATACGTTTGCGGAAGATAACGGACTATCCGGTAAACCTGTACTGGCTATCCTTGCCGGTAGCCGGAAGGCCGAAATAAAACAAAATCTTCCTACCATGTTGTCGGTTGCCGCCGCCTTTCCGGAATATGAACCGGTGATAGCGGGCGCTCCGGGTCTTACACCCGCTGATTACAAACAGGTTACGGGGGAAGTGCCGGGGGGGGCGATTGTGTACGGGCAAACGTATCATTTGCTTCGGCATGCTTCCGTCGCGTTGGTGACTTCCGGGACTGCAACGCTTGAAGCCGCCTTGTTCCGGGTGCCCCAGGTCGTGTGTTATTATGTCGGAGGGGGACGGCTCGTTAATTTTGTGTTTGACCATTTTTTTCATGTTCCTTTCATCTCGCTTGTCAATCTGATTGCCGGAAAAGAGGTGGTACAGGAACTTTTCGGGGTCCGTTTTTCTTATCAGAAGATTCATGATGAACTGGAGAAAATCATGGACAATACTGCTTACAGAAATGAGATGCTGGAGGGCTATGATCGTGTCATTTCAATATTGGGAAAACCGGGCGCTTCCGGCCGTACGGCGCAGTTAATCGTTGAATCATTGAAAGGATCCTAACCATCTTTTATTTTATGGAAAAAATAAGATTTATCTTGTTGCTGTTTGTCTGTTTTGCGGTAAATGCGCAACAGATAGACTGGAAAGAATATCCCGGAGAAACGTTTGTTTATGAGATAAGTAACAAGGAAGCCGAAAAACTGTTGCGTAGTGACGCAGGCGATAGTTTAATGCTTAAGATGCTGCATACGCCGGTTGCTTCTTTTCGTGACACGTGGACCGGAAAGCCGGAAAAAGGGCATTTCATCTTTGCCGATATTTATAAGAACAGGGTATATTATAAATATGTGCCGGTGATGCCGTTTCAGGTTTTTTTGTTCAGGGAATATGGTATTCTTACATTGCAGGTTGTCGATTCCGAAGGTGAAATACGCAGTGACGCCAAGGTTAGGATTAAGGGGTTGTGGCGTATTTTTGATACGGGTATCTATTTTGATGAAACGAGCCGTACGTATACGATTGACGATACTTCCGAAAAGGAGAACCGGCTGCTTACGGTCGAACTCGACGGGTTCACCGTGATGTTTAACCTCTCCAAACATTTTGTGAACCCGTGGTACGGCGGGGATGATTTCGGGGGAGAGGGGCCGGGCTTCTATAGTTACATGATCACGGATAAGAATAAATATAAACCGGGCGAGGCCGTACGTTTCAAATCATATGCCTTGTCGGGGAATCGGCGTCCGCTGAAGGAAAATCTGATGGTGTCCGTTAACGGTAAGAAAATCAAAGAGATTTCGCCTTATCATCCGGGAGGTTATGCAGATGAAGTGTTGCTGCATGATTCCTTGAAGTTACAATTGGACAGGGATTATAATATGCAGATAACCAATCGGAAGGGGCGTATTGTAGCTCGTACGAATTTCAGGTATGAGGATTATGAATTATATGACAGCCGGATCGACACGAAGCTGACCTTGTTCAATCATTATCATCCGGACACAAACCGGTTGGAAATAAAGACGACGGATGCAAACGGATTGTTGTTGCAGGATATGAAAGCCGAAGTAGTTGTCAGAAGAAATACGGTTTCGGCTTCGTTTACCGGTTTGCTGGAATTACCTGATACTCTGATGTATACGACGATAGACCTGGATAACAATGAACCTACGGTTGTAGATATTCCTCCGTCCCTGTTCGGCGAATCCAATTGTTCGTACACGGTATGTGTAAATGCATATACGTATGATAACCAACTGCTGGTTTCGAATAGTTCGGCTACATTCTATAAATCCAGGTATGAAATTCTGTATTCCATACGAAATGATACGATTTGTTTTGATTTTGAGGAATTAGGGCGGAAAAAGCCTGTAAAAGCGAGGCTTTGGTATGGTGACAAGCAGGCATATAAGGAGGTTGCACTTCCTTATGAAGAACCATTCCGGCAGTCGGTGGACCAGTATCGCATTCAGGTGGAGGAGCCGTTTTATTCGCAGACGATAGATGCCGCTGATTTCGATTCGAAACTGGATATTCAGGGTGGAATCAGGGCTGATTCGTTTAATGTTTGCCTGGTTAATCCGCTCGGCCTGGATGTGTCATGGTATATCTATCAGGGCAACCGGCTGATTGAGAAAGGAGCGGGTAAGGAATTTGATTTTAAATATCCGAATACCGACTTGAGCGTCGCTCATTATGTGGAACTTTTTTATTTTCTCGGAAGCAGTGAAGAGGCTTACCGCCGGACTTTTATACCCAAAACAGAATTTCTGGATGTAGCTATCGATTTGCCGGAGCGCATATATCCCGGGCAAACGCTTGATGCGACGGTTACGGTAAAGGATAACATGGGAAAACCGGTGAAAGGGGTTGACCTGACGGCTTTTGCATACAACAGTCAGCTTGGTTATACTGTACCCGATCTTCCTTACTACGGCCCTTCTCCCCGGTACCGCGAGCAGCGGACCAGCTATTCGATCCGTGAAATCAATCCGTCGGACTTTCATATTCCGCTTAATTATGCGCGTTGGAAGACAAAAGCGGGACTTGATACGATGAAGTATTATCAATATACGTATCCGCTGGGAGAGTTATTCCGGCATGAAATTGAAACGCCCGATTCTACGACGGAGTTTGCTCCGTTTGTTATGAAAAACGGCGAATCGGTACAGGTTTTTGTCGTCGAGCTCAATGATGAACCCGTTTACTTTTCGTGGACTGAGCAGCCGAAACGGTATTCGTTTGTTGTACCGGATCATACGGCCATGCACAGAGTGACCATGCGTCTGCATGACCGGGTGGTGATCATTGATTCGATCCGGTTCACTCCGAATAAGAAAACGATCCTGAGTGTCGATATTGATTCGTTGCCTCCGGAAAAGGTGCGATGTATGATGCTTGGTTCCACGCAATTTACCGGTCAGGAACGATCGGCTTACAACTACTATATTTCACGTATTCCGGTTTTGGAAAATTATGATTTTACTTATCTGCGGGATACGTCGCGCAACGTCGTCTATCCGTTGTTCCATCGCTGCCTGCAGCCGCTGAAGCGGTCTGTGCTGGCCGGGCCTGTTCCGGGCGGTAACCGGATGATGCAATACTGTGACAGTATTATTTATAAACATGAAGGCGGATTCCGGTACGAATATGATGGTAACGTGGTATATAAGTATCCTGAACAAACATGCCTTGATAATTATCTGACATTTTCATCTACTACGGATTTCGGTAACCTGAATGATTTTGCGTTGACGCCGAAAGTGTTCCGCCGGCTGATAGAACAATGTAAAGTAGAAACGGATAACTGGCGCCCTTCCAATATACATATTATACAGAATGGGCTGAATATCAATTTTAAAATTTTTCCGCATCCCGATTCTACGGGTGTATCCAATTTGCTTTTCCGGGATATCCGTACGGATTCACTGATATTTCCGAATCAGATAGAATACGGAACGCGTAAGTACGGCAATATTCCTGCATCTACGTATGATGTTATATTACTTTATAACAGCGGACGCTATGTTTGTTTTGACAGTATTGCATTCAAACGGCATTACTATATCGAAGCGGATATGACCTCACGTCCGCTACAGGAAGCTGATTCCATTTCCCGGAAATGGCTGGCGTTGAGGACCCGGATGATGCAACCTGTACATTCTTATCAGATGTCCGGTTCACGTAGCGCTTATTATGACCGCCCGCTGATCGCCCGGCAGGTGACTTCGGCCAATGCCGTAAAAGGAGTGATAAAAGATTATGCGGGAGAGCCGCTTATCGGCACTTATGTATCGGTAAAGGGTACGAATTTTGGTACAATCAGTGATGTTGACGGTAATTTTGAGATTGGTGTAGATGGGGCTGAGGCTATATTGGTATTCAGTTATATCGGTTTTGAGACTCAGGAAGTGAGGGTTCGGAAAGGTAGTGTGATTGATGTTGTAATGCAGGAAGATCTGAGTCTGTTGGAAGAAGTGATCGTGATAGGATATGGAACACAGCGGGAATCCGCTTTAACCGGAGCGATCTCAACCTTTTCTGCCAGTGACACGGCTCATTCTGCAGGAGAGGCTCCGCCGGAAGATCCGGAGGAGGATGAAGAGGAACATGCGGATCGTGAAGCGGAAGAACGTTTATACAGTGAACTGTTGCAACTGAACGGATTACGCAGCAATTTCTCCGATGTGGGTTTCTGGGAACCGCGGCTTGTAACGGATAAAAAGGGAAAAGCGCAGTTTGCCGTTGTATTTCCGGATAATATCACACAATGGAACGCGGTTGTGTATGCCATGAACCGGAAACTGAAAACCGGTACGGCGCGCAAATACATCAAATCCTATAAGCCGTTGATGGCAGAGCTGAAGAATCCTTCGTTCCTTGTTGCCGGCGATTCGGCTGATTATGCCGGAAATATACGTAATTATACGTATGAAAAGCAGGAGGTGAGCGGACAAGTGATGTTTGCAATCGGACCCGATACCGTTATGCGGAAAGAGATCCGGTTCGCTTCTTCTCATCAGGATAAAATGCCTGTCTGTCCTCTCACGACAGATAGTCTGACGACTACTTATCTGTTCCGCCGTGACGACGGGTACAACGATGGGGAGCGGCGTACCGTTCCGGTTATACGCCAAGGTACGGAAGTGGCGGAAGGTACGCTTGACTTTTTGCGTAACGGCGATCAGAAAGACGTTTCCGCGGCGCCGGATGAAGAACTACATGTAATGATTGCGGCTAAACAGTTGGATGTGTATATGGATGCGGTTTATTATTTACAGGGTTATCAATACGCCTGCAACGAACAACTGGCATCCAAGCTGATCGGGTTGCTGAACTACAGATTGTATGTGCAATATGCAGGCGAGAAGTTTCTATATGATAAAAATATCCATGAGATAATCAGGCGCCTGACGCAAAACCGGAATGATGAAATGTTATGGTCCTGGTGGGGGCGTTCGTCCGCTACTTCTTACTGGATGTCAGCGCATGTGATACGGGCGTTGGAAATGGCCCGTAAGGCAGGTTATCCGGTAAATCTGAATTTTAAAAGAATCGAACAGGACTATATGGATACCAAACGTTATCGTCAGGCATCACCGGCTGATCTGGATATTGTAGGCGCCTTGTCGGAAGCCGGGACGGAACAGAACTATGAAGAGATTATCGGCTTGTTCCAGCAGGCAATAGAACGACAGGAGCATATAGCCGATTCTATTGCGCGTGTACATGCACATGTAAACAGGCGATCTTTCCTGAAAGAGCGGATGCAACTGCTTGCATTGCGTCAGCAGCATCAGATCGGTTATTCGCCGGACAGCCTGACCGCATATCTGAAGAAGGATGTGTTGGGCGCTGTCTATTGTGATGACGGAAAGTCTTCTTCTTACTGGTACAATGATAACATGATGAGTACGCTGATTGCTTATCGTATCATCCGGAACGACTCAACCCTGCGTCATCTGATGGAACCCGTGCAGATGTATATATTGGGTACGAAGCAGTACTACTGGAATACCTATCAGGCCTCTTCGGCCGTCATGACGATCCTGCCGGATCTGATCGCCGGATCTGCCACGAAAGATAGGCCCGCTTCCGTATTGTTGTCGGGGAAAGAAAATAAAAAATTAACGGAGTTCCCTTATGAAACCGTCCTGCTTCCGGGCGAGCGCCTTACGATTGAGAAACAGGACGGAATGCCGCTTATTTACTCGGCATACAAGATGAGATATGTGACGGAGGAAAATACGGGAGACGCTTTTGAGGTTAAAACAACATGGAGCCACGGGGACACGCTTACTGCCGGTGTGCCCGTCACATTGCGGGTGGAAGTGAAGGTGAAACAGAAAAACGCCGAACATGTGATGATCGAAGTGCCTATTCCGGCAGGTTGCAGTTACCGGTCTGATCAGCCATATTATGATGAGAGGAACAGGGAGGAAACATACCGTGAATCGTTTAAGGAGAAGACGGTTATTTTCTGTGAGAGGCTGCCGCAGGGAAATTATACCTTTGAGATTGATCTGTTGCCGCGTTATACGGGGCGTTATACGCTGAATCCTGCAAAAGCGGAAATGATGTATTTTCCCGTGATAAATTCAACGAATAGCATGCGAAAGATTGAGATCGGAGAGCGGTAATGCAAAGGATACCTTTTGAGAATTTTACTTTTCAGGCAAAGGCTTGAGTATGCACATTGCTTCCATCAACATACAGCCCGAAAGGTGGGGGGTGAGGCCTACTCCTTTGGTTGATACGGGCGCCGACCACCATTTGCCGCCGTAAAGCATACTTTCTTTGTTTATTCCGTTTTCAGCCATGACCGTAGCGCACCGGGTGATATAATCATGAAATTTTTTACGTGTGGTATCATTTAAGTCCGGTTCGTTGATCAGTTTTACAAAATAACGGAAGAATATTCCGTGGAACAAACCGCCGTCGCCCGAAGTCGCGTCGCTTAATACGCCGTTGTTTGTCGACATGTGGTCAATCACATAATTGGCGGCATTCACCGCTTCTTCCAGGTATTGTTTATCTCCGGTGATTTTATACAGTTCGTGGGCGGCTCCGATGAAAGTGCCTTGGTTATAGGTATAGACGGCAGGACTGATTTTTCCTTTCGCATTCATATTATCGGATACTTTACCGGTTTCGGGATTATATAAATGATCTCTCAGCCAGGCATATATTTTGCTTGCTTCCTGAAGATAAGCCTGTTTAGGCTTTTTTCCGGGATTCATAATATCGTCGTACATCGTATAAATACGTGCCGCAATAATAGCCGCCGGCCCGTTGGAGCAGGCATTCTTCGATTTATTCACGTCGGTTTTCCATGTAATGCCTCCTTTCCAGGGTTCTTCTTTTTCCGGTCCCCAGGTAGACCAGATCCAATCGTTGTAGGTCTGTTTTGCTTTCAGGAAATATTCTTCGCGCTGTGTCGTTTCGTACATCCGTAATTGTGCGAGAGCGATCCATTCCATGTCATCAACAAATTCATTCCACCAGGGATCAATTTCTTTCCCTGAAAAATTGTATTCCGGAGCTCCTTTCCACCAAAGCGGATAGAAATTGAGGTATTGTTTTTCGGAGGTGCGCATATATGCATCGACGATGACATCCATGGCGTGAGCCTGCGGCCAATAGTGATTAGTCGTCATATTGGACAGGTCGCTTTCGTAATTGAAGTAATACCGGCCGGGGTATCCCTCGAAATTAGCGCCCCAGAAATGTTTGATCAAGGCTTGCACCATCCCGTCGGCCATCTGATTCCAGAAAGCGTTTTCGTCGGCTTCTTTTAGCTTTTTTTTACGTTGTAGTTCGTTAGACGTGACGCACTCGCCCGGTTTCCCGGCAACATCCGTTTGTATGGAAAAAGAAAGGCTCAACGTGAGCGTAAATAACAAGATTTTTTTCATTTGATTATTTGTTTTTTTTAATGAAACTACAAATGTAATATAAAATCAGAATAGTTCGTTATTCAAAAAGGTGTTAAATATGAAAAATGAAGGCATATAGCCCAAAATAATTTTTCGGTTAGTGTTTTGAGAGTTTATCATTTTACCTCTATTTGATTATTTGTTCTTATCTTTGATGCGAGGTTTTGATTCACAATGAAAAAAATGCAACTACTACGGAAAATATATTCGCCTGTTTTTACTTATAATTGGAAGTTCGGATTATTCCTCGTTCTTTTATTCGGAGTTCCCCGTTTTATCCTGGTTCTTCAGGCAAATGTCGCGGGAGGATATAGTCAGGCATTTATCATTTTTTTTCTGATGTGGTTCGCACCGTTTATTTTTCTGACCCGCGAAGGCAGGAGGGAAATAGGAGTAAAACGTTCGGGGAAATATTTAGGGTTACTTTATTCGTTTGTACTGGGTATTTTATCATGCTCTCTTATTTTTCTTTTGTTTTATTCGTTGTATGATTATTCATTGAGCAATGCTTTTGTCTATATATCCGGAAGCGGTTCAATGCCCGATGATATTCCAGGTCCGGATAAGTTTATGTATTTTATTATTGCTGCCATACCCAGTATGCTGTTTAGTCCGATAGGCGAGGAATTTCTATACAGAGGTGTTATTCATGGTAGTTTTGTTGCTGATTTTGGGGACGTGAAAGCATCCTATCTGGATAGCTTGGCTTTTGCCGTAACCCATCTGGCGCATTTTGGCATTATCTATCATGCGGGAAAGTGGGAATTTTTACCTTTGCCCGCCCTTCTTTGGGTATTGTCTATGTTTCTGGTCAGCCGGCTGTTTTTCAGATGTAAACAAATGTGCGACTCCGTTTATGGTGCAATTTTATCCCATGCGGGTTATAACCTGGCGATGATGTATTTTATATTTTATCATCTGCATTGATGGTTTTGCCATTTGAGGATCCGTTTTTATAAAAAGAAATAGGAGTTTTCTACATTAATTTTTGATTTATTTCGGTTTGGAGTCGGAAAGTGGATATGCGTGTGTTTTTTTTAGCTATTTTTGCACAGGTATAGTATGAGGGTATAAACAAATAACGGGAAAAATAGATACTAAAAATGAATTATGTACAATTAATTAATCAGTTAACGGAAATAGAGTATAAAATTAGCCAGGATAATCTTATGCTGAAATATGAGCGGAATTTTAATCGTGTCCGCAATCTTCTGGAAGAAGAAGGTTATCTATTCAGGTATCCGATCGGGGAAAAATACAGGGAATCAAATACCGACTGCGAAGCCGGTATTATAGGAGAAGAAAGTGAGAATATGGTTGTTGTACAGGTAATTAAGCCGGTGATTTATAAAAAGCCAGATAGCCTTTATCGCGGCTACGGTTGTATCGCCGGTTGCTCTCACGGCGCAGATCATCCGCCTCTTGTGCTGCGTGTTCACCACAGCGCTCACAATAATGGCCCGGGTAGGGGATAGGCTCCCCACACCGGGCGC
>QMCD01002192.1_pt1 | contig 11052 bp, 10 predicted proteins | sample 1821841 | NCBI WGS metagenome assembly QMCD01 (sample SAMN01991225, study PRJNA193472) | Termite gut metagenome, whole genome shotgun sequencing project. | isolation source: worker | host: Macrotermes natalensis | reverse complement strand
TTGCATATCTTTTGCAGGTTTCCGTATGTTGTAAGAAATGAGATGCTTTGGATTCTAATTTGCTCAAATTCGCACGCGATGCATTTCGTTTTATTTCGACAAACTCTATTGTTTTTTCAAGTTCGTTCACAGCGATCAGATCTATTTCGTTTTCGCCTTTTCTATCCCAAAAACGTCCTAAATCGGTGTGTTTCCCGCGTTCTTTGTATTTGGATTTGAAATAACGTTCGAGCATCAATCCTGAAAATGTTGCATAATCTCTGCGAATCACGTCTTCGAGCAATTTATATGCACCTGCTTCTATAAAATTTTGATATTTATAGATAAATCTAAACCAAAATGCCAAAAAGTTATCTTCAATTGCGTATCGAACTTGCTTTGACGAGGGTTTTGCAAACAGTGGTCTTTGTTGAGCAATGACTGAAAAGTCGGTTTCTAAACGCGACAAATATCCACCTGTTTCAATATGTCCCAAATGATTTTCAATTTCGCCTCTAGTGTTCAAGCCCCGTGCGATACATTCCAAAATTGAAAAATAAATAGTATAATCTTTGCCAAATTCTTCGATCAATAAGTTTTTCCCTTCGTTCAAGAACGGCGATTCTTCCGAACTCAACAAACGGATCATTTTTTTGTGTGTAAATGCTTTATGTTTCATAAACAATTCCACATACCAAGCAACGCCACCGGTAAATGTATAAAGTGCAAGTAAATCTTCATGTGTGTAATTCGGGTTATAATCTGCAAGAATGCGTTTTAATACGGACACATTGAACGGTTTCAAATTGATGATTTGTCCTGCTCGACTGAACAGTGGCTCTTTTTTATCTTCAAAAATTTTATGCATCAGCGAATAAATAGAACCGCTGATGAGCAGGTTGATTTTGCTTGTTTTTTTGTGTAAATCCCACAGTTTCTGCATTTCTCCGAATACCGCAGAATTGATGCGATTGAATTCTTGAAATTCGTCGATAATCAAATTGAAAGAGCGTTTTTTAGCAACTATTAACAGATGTTCGAAAAGTTTACCGAAAGAGGCATATTCGCCAACAGGGATATTCAGTTTATCTTGTATTTCTTCTATGAAATCACGACAAAGTAAATTTTCGGCTTTGCGAGTTACAAAGAAATAAAGAGTAGGTTGTTGTTCCGTACTTTTCAAAAGCAGTTGTGTTTTTCCAATACGTCGCCGACCAACCAGCACGGTCATTTGTCCTTCTGACAGCGACATTTTCCGTATGGAACGCAGGTTTCTTAATTCTCTTTCTCTATTGTAAAATTTCATTGCCGATATATTTTATCGAAATGCCCATTACGGTAATGAGCATTTCGATAATACAAAAATACATAAAAATTCTGCAAAATACAAATTTTTTGTAAAATTCATGGAATTAAATCGTCTTTATAACCAAATCACATTTTTGAATCCAGATTCCGATTTTTTTCTTTGTGGTGGAAGTTCACCAAAAAAGTTTTCATCGCTTCAACAATGTCGGATTTTGTTGTGTTGGCACCTTGGAACAGTTGAGTTAATGCAGAAAATAAAGTGTCAATTTCTGTCGTTGGTCGTTTAGGAGCATTTTTGATTACACCTAAAGCATGAAAATTGGAGAGGTCAACTTCTTCCGAATCGGTAAAAAATTCTTCATATTCTTTTTCTCCGGTGGTATCGGAACTGAAATAGTAAACAGGATAGTTTGTATCGGTTTCTTGGCGTTTTTTTGCCATTTGCCGTGCTTCTTCTTCAGATTTACATTCAATCGCATCATAACCCAAATTCTTGAGGAATACCGTGGCAATTTCAGCGAATGTGAGCATCTGTTCCGGTTGCAACTTCGGAAAATAAATCTCACCCGATTTACCAAGCATACAAGCCAGCATACAAATTTCGCCACTTTCATCGGGCGAAACAAAGTAACGTCGAACATCGTCAGGCGCAGAAAGCGGTTGCCGTTTCATCAAACGTTGAATAAATCCATCCAACAGAGAACCGTTGGAAAACGCTACGTTTGCAAAGCGTGCCGTTGTAATCGGATATTTGGCAGAATATGCCATAATCATGTCTTCCATGATCTTTTTGGAAGCCCCCATGATGTTGACCGGATTTGCAGCCTTATCGGTCGATACACAGAAGAAATGTTTTGGGGGAAACTCTAATAATAAGTCGAGCAGTTTCCGCGCGTTAATGACGTTGTTTTTGATTAATGCCTCAACAGAGTAAAGGTCTTTTTCCGAGCGCACATGCTTGTGTGCCGAGAAGTTGGCTACGATGTCAAATCCGTCTTCATTACGGAATATCTTTTCAAAAACAGGATCTGCAAAATTGATGGGATAGGTGATATAATTTTCAGGAACGTAACCATCTGCCGTGCTTCTCAAGTCGCGCGTGAGTTCGGTCAATCCGTTTTCATTGATGTCCACCACAAACAACTTCGACGGCTTAAACTTCAACACTGCACGAATAAACGACGAACCAATGGTTCCTGCACCGCCAATCACCAAAACAGACTTATTTTCAATTTCTGCCTGCAGTTTTTCTTTGTTTGCTTCAATATCTTCAGCAAACATGCTTTTAGCACGGAACGTAATGTTTGATGCAATAAATTGGGGAATGTTTAACATAAGTAATCCGGTTTTGCAGGTAAATTTTTAAGCCATTTATAGTGCAGATTGCTTTCGGGGAAAAGTACTGCCCAAAAGGTTAGAATCATAATCTTTAGATCTATCCACAAGGAAATATTTTCTTGATACCAAAGTTCCAAAGCCCCTTTGTAAGGAAGAATTTTTGTTTTGTAAATTTCTTTAGGGTCTCCGCCTTGGGAAAGAATTTTTTCTTCGTCACGAAAAACAATAGAGCCAATACCGGTAATACCGGGTGGCGTACTATAAACTTTTGCCTTTACCTCTTCTGAATATTGCTCAAAACCGCCGACAACAAGAGGTCTTGCTCCAACTACCGACATAGACCCTAATAGTACATTGAAAATTTGCGGCAACTCATTTAATTTTGTTTTTCTCAAAAAGCTACCAAACGGAAGCACTCGCGGGTCATTGCGGGTGGTAATTGTGCCGGTTCCTATTTTCTCACTATTTTTCAACATCGTAGCAAATTTCCAAATATAAAAAGGTTGATTTCTATAACCCATTCGTTGTTGAAAATAAAACACCTCGTGTTCGCCGGTAAGCAACAAAACAAGCATACAGACTACAAGAATCGGGCTTAAAATCAACAAGGCAATCAGTGCCAAAATAAAATCTATACTGCGCTTAAAAACCTTTTTGTAGATCATTGTAGTAGTTTTTTATGAATACAGAACTGGGTATATTCACCACTCTGTCTTCAAGCCACAGCGAGTTTGATAAATCGTCCGTTTGACAGTTTTTGTACATATCCAGTTTACTCATCAAAGTCCAAATCGGACGAGTCATCACGCCGTTTTGATTCGTATATTCCAGCATCGCATTTCTTGCGGAACGATCAGGCAAAATGATTGCCTGTAGCCAGTAATTAGAATGCGAATGAGGCGGTTCCTTAACAAAAGTAACATCTGCTTTATCTGCGAAAAATGCCTCATATTTCGTGGCTAACTTACGTTTTTCTTCAACAAAGAAATTTAAGTTTTCAATTTGTCCACAACCCAATGCTGCTGCGAGATTAGTCAGACGGTAATTGTAGGCTAATGTGTCGTGGTTAAATTCCCATGGATGCGGAATTTTTCCGGTTGTGGTAATATGTTTGGCTTTCTTTGCAAACGTTTCGTCATTGGTAATAATCATACCGCCACCACCGGTAGTAATAATTTTATTTCCGTTGAAACTCAAGATGCCCATTTTCCCAAACAATCCGGTATGTTTATTTTTATAGAAAGATCCTATACTTTCCGCAGCGTCTTCAACGAGTTCGATGTTGTAAGACGTACAGATTTGTGCAATCTCATCAATTCGGCAAGGATGTCCGAAAGTGTGCATGGGAACAACGGCGGCTATGCGACGTTTTGTTGCACTATTATACGCTTTCCCATCTTTTGAGAACGTATTTTTTTTCAAAAAATCGTTTAATTTTTCCGGAGAAAGTCCCATAGTATCTTTATCCACATCCACAAACACACATTTTGCACCGGTGTAGCTAATGGCATTAGCAGTTGCCACAAAGGTCAACGCTTGTGTGATTACCTCATCATCCGGTTGCACGCCGGCAAGCAAGAGTGCGATATGGAGAGCCGAAGTTCCATTCATCGTTGCCACTGCATATTTTGCGCCGGTATATTCGGCACACATCGTTTCAAATTTTCCCACATATTCGCCCACACTCGACACAAAATTCGAACTCAAAGCATCGTTCAGATACTTCCGCTCGTTTCCGATGAAACGCGGATCGTGCAAAGGAATGAAACCTTCGGGGTCATTGAAAGTATTCCTGATGAAAGAAATTAATTCGTTCATTTTTGGTATGTTTTAATAACGTTTTCAATCGCTGTAACGCTTTTCATTTCCGCAATTTCTTCAGGCTCGAAAGAAAGGTCAAAAGCCTCTTCCAAAGCCACAATGATGTTGAGATGTTGTAAGGAATCCCATTTTTCGCAAGACGTTTGTGAAGCCGTGGCATCCACAGGAATTTCTAAAACTTCGCTGATGATTTTAATGATTTTTTCTGTCATTGTATGGTTAATTTATTTTGTAAATATCCGAAATATGCAAATCCATATCTTCTAAAACGCAGGTATAATGCTTGCTTCCATCAGCATCTGTTGCATTCAATGAAAAATTATTTTTTTCGTAGAAATCCGATGCTTGTTTGTTTTTGAGTGTTGGTATAAATGTCGAGGTTATTTGCGCGATACCGTTATTTTTAAGCTGTTGCAACACGTATTTCAAGAATACTGTTTCGATGTTTTTTCCTAAGATTCTACAACTGAGTAGAAAGCTGTCGATGTTGACTGTCTTGTGCAGTTCATCAACTGTTGCGATCATCGCACCCGTAATCCCATTATCGCCGAACTTATCGCTCACGCTGATGCAAAATATCTTTGCGCCTTGTGATGCAAGGTTTGTAATGTCTTCTTCGATATAACGTTTAGTCGTTAAATTAAATTGATTGGTTTTTTGCGTCATTTGCGCAATGCGCGACAAATTCATTGCGTTTAGTTCTTGTATGTCCAATACGATTTCTAAACTTTTCAAATAGTCGTCAAAAGATGCAAAGGATTTTTGAAACGATGCACGTTCAGCATTCGCTTTGTATTGCTCTAATTTATCCTTGTCCTCGTTAGTTAATTTATAAATTTGAAAATAGTCAGTGCAAATTTTCTCAAAAAATTCCGGAAACATATAGGGATGCTTGGGAAATTCGGGGGTTTCAACCATTGGAAACATCTGCTTTACTAGCTCCCTTTCGGTTGGGTTGTCGTCAATAAAAACCATACTGTCCAATCCGATATTCAATTCTTGCGCAAGTTCTGCGATATTGTCAGCTTTATTGTTCCAATTGATTCGCCATGCAGCAAGTTGTTCTTTTTTGATTTGCAGAAAAGGATTTTTAGTCCATGCCTCCTCAACATCCTGTTCGTTGTTTTTGCTGCAAACCGTAAGGATAATGCCACTTTTTGAAAGCTCTATCAAGTTGTTTTGAAAATCCAAAAACGCACTTCCGGGATACGTATTTCCGATTTGAATACCTTCAATACCGTCTTCGCCCAGAATGCCACCCCAAAGGGTGTTGTCCAAATCAAGTACTAAACATTTTTTGCGCTTGCCTTCAATGGCAACTATTTCTCTTTGTATCCATTTGTTGAAATCGCCTGCAAGTTTAGGATTCATCTGCATTTGCGAAATGTAGTAGAATCGCCAGTCAATAAGATGTGAAGCCGGATAATGGTCGCAAAAACGCGAAAAATTAATGATTTTAAGATTCGGATAAATTATAGACAGTTCAAATAATTTATTGTTATAACTTTCTATCGCCACACTTATCGCACGATTACTGTTTTCATGGTAAATGAAATGCATGTTATACAATGTAAAAGCATAGCACGTTTTTTGCGATTTGATTTGCGAAAGCACTAATTGCAATTGTTGAACGTATGCTTCAATTTCGTGAACATACAAATCCACATTGGTTTTTATCGGAGAAAGATACGCCCAAAAGTAAGCCTCCACATCCTCCGGAATGTAAGAGATATCGCCATATCCCGAATAAACAGCATCGAATTTTGAAAATAAATTTTCAACTGTTGCATTTCGAAATATGAAGTGGGTTTTTTGCATGTTAATATTCAACAACTTTCGAAATATTACATCTTTCCAATGAGATTAGTGTTGTCCCCCATGATAACCCTGCACCAAATCCCGAAAAAATCACATTTTTGCGATTAGGAAATTTATCCTTTGTCAATTCAGATGAAATTGTTAGAGGAATAGAAGCCGAACTCGTATTTCCATACTTATCTAAACTATAAGGAATTTTATCGACAGAAATTTTTAATTTTTTTGCAAAAAAATCAGTCATAAATTTATTGGCTTGATGGAATAATACCAAATCAACAGTTTCGGCGGAAAGATTGCTTAACTCCAGTATTTTCTTTACATCTTTAGGAACTTCTCGCAATCCGAAATTGAAAACCTCCATGCCATTCATGCATAAATGTTCTCCCGTTCTAATATTTCCTTCATCATCTACTTTTTCGGTCAAACCTTCTACAGAACTTTGATTACGATAACCACCGTAGGGCATGTTTAATATTCCTGCCTCCGAACCGTCCGAACTTAAACTAAATAAAGACTCTCCAAATATTTCACCTTTTTGTATTAATGTGGCTGTTCCGGCATCGCCAAACAATGGAAATGTGACTCTATCTTTCGAGGATATAGTTTTAGACATCGTTTCACCAACTAAAAGCAACACGTTGTCTATTCCTTGCAGCGATGCGTAAGCCATAGCCATTGACAGTCCATACACATATCCTGAGCATGCAAGATTTACATCAAAAGATAAAGTCGTTTTGGGTAATCCTAACCTGTATTGCAAACTCGGTGCAGTCGCAGGTTGTCTGTAATCCGGCGTTTGGCTGAGGAAAATCAACGCATCAATACTATTTCTGTCGATATTGTTATCATTCAATAGTTGCTCTGCCGCTTTGAAACAAAGGTCGGAAGAACACACATCTTTATCGGCGAAACGTTTTTCCTTAATTCCGATGTTTTCGATCGTTTTTTGCACTTCCTCTTCCGGAAGAAGACTAACCAAGGTTTTATTGTCTGAAATGTTTTTCGGAACACATGCGCTAATCGCACGAATTCCAACGTTGCTGAATTTAATTGTTGCCATAATTACAAAAGTGTGAATCCCCCATCAATAATCAAATTTGCGCCGGTTGTCCATGCGCCGGCATCTGAAAGAAAATAAACTGCTGCATACGCAATTTCTTCCGGTTTTCCGTATCGTTTTAACGGATATAATTTCATATCCGCATCCAATTGTTCTTGAGTAATATCTTCGGTATGTATCAATGGTGTTTCCGTCATTCCGGGCAAAATACAATTTACACGTATTTTTTTTGCAGACAGATCTACAGCCATGTTTTTTGCCATTGCCGTAACCGCCCCTTTGGAAGCCGCATACATAGAATTTCCAATATGTGCCGTAACAGGTCCATCTATGGATGAAATAAAAACAATGGAAGATTCTTTTGCTATTTTTTTTGCCTTAACGAGTGCTTGAGACAGCAATACGGGAGCAAAAAAATTCACATCAAAAATAGTATTCATCTCTATTGATGAAATAAATTGAAACGGCAAGGTCTTCACGATACCTGCGGCGTGTACAATTCCGTTCAGAACAGGTAATTGTTCCGAAAGTTCTTTTACATTTTCTTCCGAATGTAAATCACAAACTATTTTTTTATGATTGCTACCTTCCAATTGTTCAAAAGTTTGATTTAACCGTTCTTCATTTCGACCGGTAATGACAATGGATGCTCCCATTTTGGAACATTCTATCGCCGTAGCTTTGCCAATTCCTGATGATGCACCTGTTACCAAAATGGTTTTATTTTCTAAAGAAAAAGGATTATACATGCTATTTTCTGGATTGTACGATTTTAAACAGGTCTTCGATAGTTTGTGCATTACGAATATCGTCGCCTTTAAGAGCTACATCGTATTCTTCATTAACCATAGCAATGATTGACAAGGCAAGCAATGACGACCACTCTTCCAATTCCTTAAATTTAGTGTTTGCCTGAAATACGCTTGCATCCGTTTCATCGAACTGTGCTGCGAAATTTTTGATAAATGTGTTTATTTCCATGGTTTTTATTTGGTTATTGTATTTTTTTGATTTATTAAGATAAAGGTATTGCTACGGCAGAACAATCATATTTTCTTGTGGCTATGTGTTCCGCTATTACATAATTTGTATTATTCATTTCACCGGGGAACTTCAATACTCCGAATTGGAATATAAATGGCCAGCTATCCTTTCGGACTTGATATATGATTCTAAATCCGGCATTCATATTTCCGGCATAGATATATGAATATGGATGTTTTATTCCTTCTCCTCTCTTCCATGAAAACAAACATCTTAGAACATTCATGTTTCGTCCATTGGGTTCCACAGCTGTGGAAAACACATATTGATCATTCACTTTGCAACCATAAATGCATGAGCCATTTATATCCGATATGAGTTCAGATGTCCATTTATTATTTTCCTTTTTCAAAAATCGGATAGCATTTTGAGCAAACGGAGCATCTGTGGCATACAAAATGCCTTGATTTAGAGGAAAAGCAACACATCCTCTATACATTTGATTATCAGAAAAAACACATTCAACTTTACTAAAATTATCCGTTGCTTGCCAAATAGCAGCAGCTTTATCGAAATCTCCGGTAAATATCCACACACACGAATTTTCTGCATCCGGAATAATATTATGAATATGGTTGATTGTTCCTGCCGGAAACGTATATATAATTTCCCAATTGTCTATATCCGTGCGCTTATAAATGTGAACCGATTTTTTTTCCGGATTTGATAAATATCCGCCAAAAACTAACATATTGTCGAAACCGGCAATATCGTTTATCGCAGAAATGTTTAATGCTCGCACACCCGGCTCGGGAACAAATCCCGCTATTAATTCCATTTTTGAAAGATTCAATTCATAAAATTGCTTATTTACAAAAACAGCAACAACTTCACGATTGATCAGAGTTGCATTTCTTATACCCAATCGTAGAAATCTGTATATAAGTTTTATTCTGGATAAATACTTTTCCTTAAATCCAAGATTCACAGAATATTTTTGAATGATGGAGAAGTGTGTTGCATCCAAGATATAGAAAACACTGAAACGGTAAGCTAACAATCTTCCGTTTTCAAGATAACACAAGGGTTGCAGTCTTTTTTTTAATCGAACCATCATCGAATGTAATATGGGTAGCCGGAACTGTTTTTGCTATTCAAGAATGATATATATTTTTGAGAATCAACTATACTTACTGTAATGCCATTAATTTCTCTCGTTTGAAGTATATTCTGTTTCAAAATATCGCGTTTTAATCTCTTTTCCATATAGTATAGCATTCCCCATTTAGGTTTTCGCTCTAAAACAGTTTTTTGGATTTGATAATCTCCGTCTTTTATATCGAAAATACGCTTACGATACCAATCCTCTCTACTTACAGGCCAGTTCGGAAAAGCCTCTTCTGCTACATGAGTAATCGTTAGATAGTGTGATAAATCAACGCCCAAACCCACAACAATTGCACCATGATCTAAACAAAATTTCCAAGACGAATGGATACCATGAGGCGATGGATACTCTCCTTCCAAATTGTGTTGCATCATATCACTTGCTAAAGAACCTACTGCTGTCATTGGATTTAGTGGAAATCTACTTGTTACGCTACCTTCATGTTGCATCAACGTATAGGGTAACATTCCGGAAATTATAACTGTTTTTTGAACATTATACGTACAGACTAAATCATTTGTATCTGTAGTTAATATATTCTCATATTTAGGTTCTCCTTTGAATTTTCGAATAACAGGCATGGCTAAAGTGCCGTTTTTACCAACTAAATGCAGCAATTGTTCAATAATCTCTTCCGGACTTAATCCTGTACAAGCCAACGCATCGTAAGAAGAGTGTATAATCAACAAAGAACCATCGCCAATATTATTATCTTTTAAATAATGGATAACATCTGTGAAGTCAACTGTTGTGACTTTTTGAGTGTTTACAGAGGTGTTTGCTTTAGGCTTATATTTTTTTAATCTTGAAACATTTTTCCAATATAATTTTCTAAAAAGAATCTCAGTCCATGGAGAAAAGACTACTATTTTTTCATATAAATAACTTATTATGCTTTTCATTTTGTCGTAAGTCGTGTTTATGTTTCTGCGATGCAAGTATATTCAGTTAAAAATTAAGTGGATTTTGTTTTTGAATCGATTTACATATCTTTTTGTACATTTTATGTGATTTTTTTATAATCTCGTATTTATATTTGTTATTAAGTTTTATAGTTGTTGACGATTCGAGATGATGGCATTTTAACGATGGCTCATATACTATTTTTCCTTTAACACTTAATATTTGTTCTGCCAATATGCCTTCTTCGCAATACAAGAAAGCGTAATCCCAAAGCTTATTAAAATATTTAAAAAAATAGGGTGTTAAAATATACATAGCACCAATTCCGGCGTACAAGTATTGTCTATTGGGGACGAAACTTTTAGATTTACGCTCGGCAGAACGAAAGAAGGTCATTATTTTAGCTACATAATAACTGGAAAAGTAAATATCCCAAATCAACATTTTCAACCAAGAAGATCTATTAACCATATGTGGATTTTCGTGAATCTCACCAGTTGTTATTACATCAGGTGCTAAGACAAGTTCTTTTTCTAAAATATCAATTTTTTGTAATTGCTCAAGAAAATCATCTGCAAATTTTATATCATTATTACCTACCACTTGAAACTCATTGTAGCCATTCTCTATAGCATATTTGATGCCTAAATTTAAGCCTTTGAAATAGCCTAAA
>QMCD01002191.1_pt1 | contig 11055 bp, 8 predicted proteins | sample 1821841 | NCBI WGS metagenome assembly QMCD01 (sample SAMN01991225, study PRJNA193472) | Termite gut metagenome, whole genome shotgun sequencing project. | isolation source: worker | host: Macrotermes natalensis | reverse complement strand
CTCTACAGCAGCGTTGAGAGCCAGCAAGTTGGTCTGGAAGGCGATTTCTTCTATATCCTTGATGATGCGTCCGATCTTGTCTGCCGAATCGCGGATCTCGTTCATGGCTTGAGACATATTATTGACAGCCTTTGCCCCTTGGCTGATGAGTTCCACCGTGTGGCTTGTGGTTTTGCTGGTCAGGGCGGTGTTATCGGCATTCTGGCGGGTCATGGATGCCATCTCTTCGAGCGCCGATGATGTCTCCTCCAGCGAAGCGGCTTGTTCCGTCGCCCCCTCAGACAGAACGCCTGACGCATTGGCGAGTTCCATTGACGACTTCGCCATCTCGTCGGCTTCCGCGTTCAGGCCGGTGATGATCGCCGACAGGGGGCGAATGAGACTGCGCTGGATGGTCAGAATCAGAAATACCGCAAGCCCGATTCCGCAAATTAACGCACTAACAAATAAAATCTGCGCCATACGGACGGAGGAGGCGCTGGTTTCTATGGCGGCCTGGCTCTGGGCGCTGGATACGCGACGACTGTTTTCCATCACAGTGGCCAGTGAGTCAAACGCCGCAAGCTGCGTATCCCGCATGACGCCCAGATTCATGTCCCGACCGGCTATTGCCATGTCACTGGCGATTTTAGCTTCATCAGAGAGAGCGTTGAAACGGGAAATCACCAGATTCGCGTCCTCAATCATCGCTGTGTATCGCCGCCCCGCTTCGTCAAGATTACCTGCCGCGATTAAATCGTACACTTCGTGGGCAGCCTGATGGAACGATGCGTGAGTGGCGGATATGGCCGTCATTTCCCTGGTGATGTTCTGGTTCTTGACGTATTCGATTCCTGGAGAACCATCCTCCATGACAATAGGTTTGCTTGGATCCTGGCTCTGCTGGAACACAAGGGCACTCAAGTCGAATCGGGTGCGCCATTGACCGAAGGCGCAAGCAGTATCTGAATCGGAAACCGCAGAGCCGGAAACCTTCCCCTCAGCCAACATCCCTCCCAGACGGGCGGCAAGGGCATAATGATCGCCGCGGAAGCCTTGTAGATCGGCCACAAGGGCGTCCGGAGAGGCAACAAAAGTGTTCTCCCATCTGGTAATAATATCCATCTGCTCGCGACCGATATCCTCCCATGCCTGGAGTTTATCCTTGGCATTATTCCACGTGTTTTCAATCTCCGAGGTGACATACCCCTTGCTGCCCGCATCTTTGAACACCGTATCGACGCCACTCATCGCGGCCTGGATATGTCTGTTGGATTCGTCGTATCTCCCACGCTGGATTTGTCGCATTCCGAACGTCATTCCAGGAGATAGAAGAGTGCGCTCTTGCGCACGCACCCGTTCGAGATTCATCCTCAATGCCCCAACCTGTTTCTCAAGCGGCATGAAAAATTCGTTGGTTTCGTCAATGGAATCAGACAGTCGCGACGAGGAGTACCAGCCGCTGATAGACGAACCTACTGCAATCAGAGCCATCACAACAAACGCCAGAACAATTTTCACGGTAAGACTCATTGCTCGCCCTCCTCTCCTTTTGAATCTTGATTTCAAGTATCTGATGCCCGTTCAGTCTATGGAAGCGACACGTTTGAAACGCCCATGGAGCCGGTACCGCAAAACTCGCCGGCGACTTTCCTGAACACAGCAGAGCAAGGAAAACTGGTCACGGCAGGTGAAATCCTTGCAGTAGCTGTCGCCCTTGTACTTTTTGACGCAGGCTCTGAATGCGTCTCTCGCCAAGAAATCCATGCACCGAGGAAACAGCATCCGGCCTTCGTTCATGGCGTCCTCCCATAGGGAAAGACGCTGAATATACCCGGAGCGACTTCAAGTAGTGGGGGATTTTTTCTACAACATTTTGAAATTATACGTGATACATGAATTTAAGGGCATTTTCCCGGGATAGCAGTGAGGAAAACCCCATCAACTCCCTGATGCGTTCGATTGCCTGCGCAGGGTACCTGAGATAGGGTCTGATCTGTTCGAACCGCTCCGGCTCAATCGGCGCCCTGGGTCGACCGGATGCGATCGCTCCCTGATCGATGACGATGACGTGGATGTCGGCCGGCGAACCGTCGTCGTCCGCCTCCAGTGACTCACCGGGCTTGGCGCGCGCGTCCCGCAGTTGGTCACTCAGCCTTTTGATGCGGCAAACAAGAGGAACCGTTCGGTCCGCGCATTCTCCCCATAGCTTCTTCCTGAGCAGATCGGCGGTCTTCTCCGCCTCCCACAAGAGATTGTTCGCGCCAAGAGAGAGGAGTAATTTCTGCAGATTGAAGCATGTTTTCTGAATCAGTTCGGCATTGCGGGCTTTCGACGCGGCGAGCAATCCCTCGGCAAGGGCGGGAGAAGCTTCAATGAAGGAGGTGAGCAGCGCGCAATGTTCAGCCAGCGAACCGGCGTTCGTCCTCGCTGAATACGCGTCGATTTCGGTAATTCTGAGCAGTCTGTTCATGCGGTACAGAATCATGTTTTCATCCATGACTTTCACCTTGTCGGCGCGTGCCGCATTCCGCGGCAGCCTCCAACATTCCCCGGATTTCAATCATCGCACATAATGCATGGTGAAGTACAATATTAATGTGATTTAGTCAAGAACTAATTCGGTTTAATAGTGTATCTTCATTGTTTGCATCGAAGGTTATTGTGTATGCTTGAAAAGATAAACCCTTGAGTTGAGGGAGCCTAAAACGGGGTAGGCAGAAAGCGGTCAAGCCGGCGGCGGTCAAAAAAAATCCGCACTCAAAGCGGCTGCGAAGGCCAAGCTCCGGTATCGAAAAAGACGGCCTCTTGAGCAGTCTCGGTTATGCCGCCCGGCGGGAGGTTGCGCAATGAATCAGGATGAGCGAAATGAAGTAGCTGCCGCAGAGCACACGCCGGCGGACGCTGCAAGAGTATGCCGGTGCAGCCCTTCACACCAGTTCTCGTGCCACTGAAGGGTTGAGGGGGAGGCTTACCCTCCCTCTTCAAGCTGCCGAATGTGCGCGCCCACGCCGAGAAGTTCCGCCGCCACTACACGCAGCTCATCCCCTGCGGCCGGCGGGACGGCGAAATTGACGCGCTGTGCTGATTTTTTCATCTTGACAGAAAAAACACTTTGGGTAGGATGCTGTTACCTTTCTAATGGTTCCTCAGAAGTGAACTCCCTCGGCTATGCTGCGAAGCTGTCGAGGGAGTTTTTTTATCCACCACCTTGGTACCGGCGCAGCGCATCCACACCGATGGCGCATCCATACCGATTTTGAATAGCCGGTATTGGCGGATGGGGCGAAGCGCAGTGTCTGCTTCTATTGCTCCGGCTTCCTGGGAACTGCCCTCCATGAAGACGGCGAAACACGACCGGGATCGCTCGCTCGCGTCAAGGTGAAACCGCAATACGCCATCACCGCGCACGCAGGGATAAAAGAGCTGAATGCCAATAGATACGCGCTCTCAATATGCCACTTGTTCTCCACGCCGTATGAAAGCAACCCGCTCACCACCAACTGCATCACAGCACCCGTCACCAGGCTCATCCCCGAAATGAGACCGGACGACACGCTCGCCCAACGCGCTCCGAAAAGATTGCGCGCCGACGCATACACCACCGTATTCAACGAATTCACGAAGATTCCCAAGAGCAGGCTGAGAATCAAGACTCCCCACCTGTCGAGATACGCTGAAAGAACAAAGAGCGGCAGAAAGCAAATCCCGGCTCCTATCCCCGCCGCGCCCAACGGGATGCGGTTGGAGTGCAATCGATTCACACAGAGCCAGCTTACCAGCGGGTTGCCCACAATGAATCCGACTGAAAATAGCGACACCGCCAGCCCTGCCCATGCCTCGTTCAAGCCAAACACATCCTTGAAATACGGCGCCGCCCATAAATTGATGAATGGCTGGGAAATACTCGCCATTGCGCAGAACCAGAGCACCAGCCGCCAGAAATCCCTGTTCATCGACAGCGCCTGCAGCCCCTCCAGCATCATGCCTGGCGTTACGGGATTTCGCGGCGAGGCGGAAATGCCCAACTCCTTCTCGACATCCGCAGTAGGCCAGTCGCGTATGACAGCGAAAATCAGAACCGCAAAAAGCAAGGTCAGAAGCCCCAGCCCCCCATAACACCACCGCCAGCCAAATTCCCCGGTCAGTATAGCCAAGGGGCCTGCCCCCAGAAATCCCCCAGTACCTCCGATGGCAAACAAGAATCCCGTCACCTTGGGATAGGATTCCGCCTTGAACCAGCGCGCGAACAGCGAGAATGACGGCATTATGCAGATCGCCGTGCCCAACCCGGTCATGGCTCTTCCGAGGCATGCGATGGCGAGGGATTGGGATAGGGAGAAAATCACGCCGCCAATGCCGGCGATGATGAGGAAAGCCGCAAGTGTTTTCCTTGGCCCAAAGAAGGTGGAGAGCATCCCCGAGGAGAGCATGCAGACGGCATAGGAAAAGAGAAAGAAAGCGCCAAGCAGCCCCATTTCCTGTGGGTTAAGCTGCATGTCGGCCATGATTTCCCTTGCAGTCACAGTGAGGACAACGCTTTGGATAAATGGGAGGAGGCAGACAAGGGAGAGGACGCAGAACAGCAGCTTTTGATACGTTTTCGCATTCATGGCATAGGAGCCTTGGCGGGGGATGGACGAAAAAATGTGACTATATCCATGCCCGCTCCAGTCACCAAGAAGAATCTTCGAATTTCGAGAGGATTGCCCGCATGCCCCACGCTCAAAGCGCAAGGCATCGTGAATCGACGGTTTTGCCGCGCGGCGGCGATGAATCGGCGCGGCGTCCATGGGATGCATATCACAGTCACCGCGACCACGCGTCGCGCATCCCCCGCGACCGATGGGGTAGCGATGTAGCCAGTCACTGCCTCGATTTTTACATAATGATCTTGACAGACTGGAGGATGTGTATAGGATACCAGATGCCGAAACACGCATGATATGTCTCTATGGGCTCCCACTTGTGGTGGGGGCTTTTTTTGCATCGGGTCACGCTTTCAGCGCGTGCATCGTATGCCCGTTCGCGAGCGCCTATGCACCGCGCCGCCGAACATTGCCGACAGCGGGGGGGAATCCCACATCCCTTTCCCCGGGCGTTTGTAGCGCCCAAGCTGTCGGCTTTTCAAAATTTCGCCGACAGTCACTCATAAACCTTGTGTGGCGGGAGGGAGAGAATTCAGAGCATTCCCAAATGCTTTCAAGTGAAAGGGATACTTGGTCATGAGTACAACGCGGAAGTATGAATTTTCGTGGGATTGGGTGCATCCGGAGACGGATGGCGCCCCCCGCCCCAGTTTGGGAACAGGCACCTCCTTGGAAAGTTATCGGCTGTTCCAGTTCACCCTGCGCGACCTCTTGGAGAGAAAATACGGCACGGAGACGGCTGACGAGCTTTTTCGGGAGGCCGGGGTCATGGCCGGGACGGCGTTTTTCGAGCGATACTGCCGGGACGCCAAGGACATCGGCGAGCTGGCCAATGCCGTACAGACCAAATTCCGGGAGCTGCGCATCGGGATTGTGCGTTTCGAGAAAGTGGATATGGACGCGGGCGAGGTGCAGTTGACAGTGGATGAGGATCTCGATTGTTCGGGGCTTCCCGACACCAGCGAGCAGATCTGTGTCTACGACGAGGGCATCATTCAGGGCATCCTTGAGGCGTTCACTGGGGAAAAGTTCCGGGTGCGGGAAGTGGATTGCTGGTGTTCCGGAGAGCGCACCTGCCGTTTCCGGGGGCAGATCGTCAATGGCTGAAGAACATGCACCCGCTCCGGCGGATGCGGCGGCGGCGGTACGACACATCAAGCAGTTGCTCATCGGCGTAAAGACGCCTGAATTGACTGGAAATCTCGCGGAGGTGCCGGAACTTTGCGAGATACATGCCTATATTGTGGAGTTGCGCCGGCAGCTCAGGATGTGCGCGAAGGGTGATTTTTCGGGCGACATCCCTTTGCGGGGGTCGCTGGCCGGCGCGGTGAAATCTCTTCAGGCCAATATGAAGCATCTGGTATGGCAGATGGAGAGAGTGCAGGAGGGGGACTTGGAGCAACGCATCGACTTCATGGGCGATTTCTCTGATGTGTTCAACAACATGGTTCGCAGGATGGACGAGGCGCTGGCAGCGGTGAGGGAGAAGGAAAACGAGTTGGTGATGGTCGCGCGGGAGCTGAGGCAGGAGGTGGAGAAGCGTGGTGCGGCTTTGTCGATGCTGAAGAAGAGCGAAGAGAATTTCCGTTATTTAGCTGAACATGATCCACTGACCAACTTACTGAACCGGCGGTCATTTTTCGCTCAAGCTGAGGTGAAGCTGATCGAGAACTCGCTTCTGGAACATGCCAGCTGCATCGCCTTGATGGACGTGGATCACTTCAAGAAGCTCAATGACAATCACGGCCATTTGAATGGTGATTTGGTACTCCGGCGCATAGCAGACATAGGGTATTCGACGCTCAGGAGCAACGACAGCATGGGGCGGTATGGTGGAGAGGAATTCATTTTCCTGTTCTCGAAGGCGGATCTGGTCGCTGGCCGCATGGTTGCGGATCGCATTCGTCATCTGATAGCCCAGACGCCGGTGTTGCTGGAGGGACAGGAGGAGAGGGTAACAGTAAGCTTTGGGGTGACGTCGATTGCGCCGAAGGCGCGTGGGGAGAATCTGTTGAGCCAGGCGGTGGCATGCGCCGACAAGGCGCTGTATGAGGCAAAGATGCAGGGGCGAGACAGAGTATGCGTGGCGGAGTTCGGGACGGATACGTCGGTGTTTCGGCTACGAAAGAGGGATAGGCAGATAAGCTAGATGCCGACATTGTTGCAGACACCCGCATCCCACCAGCGTTTGTGGCGCTGACGTGAAATGGGTGCCAGTTACAGCGGGATTATTTACCGGAATCTGAAAAGAAAGGAATGCAATGATTCGCAAGATGGCATTTTTGTGCGCATTGTGCGCGGTTCTGCTGTCCGTATCCGGCAGCGCCGGCGAGGGCGGTTCAGCCGGTGATTCGCGGAACCTCCTCATTTCGGCCGCGGCCTGGAAACAGACGGCTGCCGAATATCGGGCTTTGTACTACCAGGCGTTCAATATAGCCAGACTGCACCTCGACAACGCCCTGCGCTACCACAAGCCGGGCGACAAGCCGCTCGCCGTCATCACCGACGTCGACGACACCATTCTCAGTCCAATCAGCTATTGGGGTCATCTCATTGAGCACGACCTGGATTTCTTCGACGACGCCATCTGGGATCGCTGGATCGAAGCCGACCAGTTCAATGTTCTTCCCGGCGCGCTTGATTTCCTGAATTATTGCCGGGATAAAAATGTCGAAGTTTTTTATGTTACCAACCGTGACCAGGGCGACGCCACGTATGACTTCGCTGTGCAAAACTTGAAGACAGGCGGCTTCCCCTTCATCGACGAGAAGCATCTGATTGTACAGCGCGAAACCTCCAATAAAGAGGCGCCGCAAAAAGCAATCGCGGCTGACTACACCGTTGTGGTCATGCTGGGCGACAGCCTCAACGATTTCCAGCGCAAGTATTATGTGAAGGATGTGGATGAGCGGATTCGACTCATGGAAGAGGATCGGGAACGGTACGGCATTCAGTATATTGTTCTTCCCAATCCCACGGATGGCCACTGGATACGCGCCATTTTCGGTGATTCCGAACCGCCCGCGAGCGACGGGAATCGCGCTATTTTCAAGGCTGCGGCAACCCGCACCGCTTGGTGATGGTGACCAATGATGGTTTTTTCCGCGTTCAACGGGTGTGGATAAACTGCCGGAACAGGCAGCACGGTAGCGTTGCCTGTTCCAATAATTATGGAAATTCCTGAAAATCTTTTTAGCTACTCCCCCTCTTCAAGCTGCGTAATGAGCGCACACACTCGGAGAATTTCAGCTGCCGCTACCCGCAGTTCATCCCCCGTGACCGGCTGGAGAGCGAGAGCGACGAGCCGTGATTCTGCTGCCATTTTTCATCTTGACTGAAAACATGCTTTGGATAGGATACATTCACCCTCTTTATGGTTGCTCCGAAGTGAACTCCCTCGACTACGTTGCGAAGCTGTCGGGGGAGTTTTTTTGTCTGCCCCCTTTACCACCGCTGACGCGGCGCGCCCACACTGATTTTGAACATCGAATATTGACAGGGGCGACTATGAGCAATAAAATACGCCGGAACTGTATGACGTACGGATGCATGCCTGCACAGGCTCCCACTTGTGGTGGGGGCTTTTTTTTCCGGTTCGCGTTTTCTGCACCCACCGCTGAATATTGCCGACAGTCACCACGCCATACACCCCGGCGCTCGTTGCGCAGTGGCCGTGCCTGTCGGCGTTTTTCACTTCCCTTTCGCCTTCTTTTAGCCCAGATCCTCTGCCTCACCGGGCGGGCTGTGTGAGGTGCGGGCAACCCTGCACAAGGTTGCCGCAGCGCCCTTGACCGCATCCTATTCACATAGATTCCGTTATTTGCTGTCCATCCGATACCCCACGCCCCATACGGTCAGGATGTAGCGCGGGTCGCGGGGGGCGGGTTCGATTTTCCCACGCAGTCGGTTGATGTGCACCATGACAGTGTTTTCGTCGATTTTCTGCGGCGTGTTCCCCTCGCACCAGATGAGGCTGTAGAGTTCCCCCTTCGTGAACACGCGGCCGGGATTTTCCATGAACAGCCTGATAAGCGAGTGCTCTTTCGCAGAGAGGGGGATTTCCTCTTCTCCGCGAAAGAGTTTCCGTGCTCCCGTATTGTACCGGAGTTCCTCCACGCGCACCTCGGGGTCGGGTGCTCGCCGGCGGCTTTCGCGGCGGAGGAGAGCCTGGATTTTCGCGGCGAGAAAGGTCGGGTCGAACGGCTTGGTCATGTAGTCGTCCGCGCCGCTTTCCAGCCCCAGCAGCATGCTGAAATTTTCGTTGTTGCCGCTGAGGATGACGACAGGCACGTCGAGATTCGTCTCGCGTATTTTCTCAAGCACTTCGAACCCGTCCATTTCGTCCATCTTGATGTCGAGGATGACGGCGTCGAACGATTCCCGCTTCATCAGCGCCAGCGCCTCCTCGCCGCTGTGCGCCGCCTGGGGAGACATCCCTTTGCTTGCGAGCACGCGCGAGATCACCTTGCAGATGGATGGTTCGTCGTCGACAATCAACACTCTGGCCCGCATGTTTTCCCTCCGAACACCCTCGTCTGTACAGGATCTGTCCAGTATATGACAAAAGCATTGTATCTCCAGACGGGGAGGATTTTAAGGGTTTTTAATCTTTTTGTAAATATTTTAAGAAATTAATGTGGAATTGTAAGAATTATAAGATATACTGTAATGAATTCGTGTCACTTTGAAGAGAGAGAGAGCACACGGAACGCGAATGCCTATGTCCTCCGGCCGCACGCTCCTATTTTTCAGTATTCCCGTCGTGATCGGGCTTGGACTTCTCGGCCTGTCGTTCTTTCTGGTGCAGGGTTCCATCCACGATCAGCAGCGCCAGTACATGCAGTCTGTCGCGCGGGCGACGGCGAGCAGCATAGACAACTTCATCGACGGCTATCTTTCGAGCGCGGCGATGGTGGCGAAATGGCCGCATTTCCGCGAGATGGCGGGCGCGCTCCGAGGGGGCGGCGGAGCGAGTCCCGTCCTCGAATACCTCCGGACAATGGCGGGAGAGGAGCAGTTCCCCGCCATCGCCGACGCTTTCATCATAGACAACGACAACACCATGCTCGCGGGGACAGCTTTCCCCACTGATTATTTCCCCGTCCCGGGACACAAAATCCGCCCCGGCAGCGGCAAACTCGGCATTTACCGAAACCGCGACGCCGCGCTGTTCCTCGGGTTGTCCACGCGGGTATCTGCGGATCTGCACCTGCTGCTCCTGGTCGACGTCGACATTCTGTACAGAAGCACCGCGTCCTTCGTCATGCTGGGGGACAACGCCTACGTGATGCTGAAGCATTCGAGCGGCCTTATCCTCACCCACCCCGTGCGGGAGCAGGTGGGGATAGACGTGTTGGGCGGCAGACGGAAACGATTCCCCGACCTCGACTACACGGATCTCGAAGTGCTGGTCGCGGAGCAAAAAAGCGGCAGGGAGGGGATGTCCGTCTACAACTCGTACTGGTGGGGCGGCGATGCTCCCCGGCGGGTGCGGAAAATGTCCGCCTTCCTGTCGGTTCCGATTCAGGACGATTTCATCATCGTGAGCGCTGTCGGCAGTTATGCGGAGCTGCGTGAACCGGTTCTGTTCAACTCCGTCTTCAATATTGCGGCGGCGATTCTCATCATGCTGGGTGCGGGCGGAATGCTTCTTAGCCGCCGGCGCGAGAACCAACGCCAGATTGAGCGCGAGAACGCGTACCTGAAGGAGCTGAACAGGCGGCAGGAGGAGACGCAGCACAACCAGCGTCTGCAGATGATCGGCACCCTTGCCGGCGGCATAGCGCACGAGTTCCGCAACCTCCTCACCCCCATCATGGGCTATTCCGGGATGATGCGGGAGAGCCTCCCGGCGGGTTCCCCCCTGCGTGAGGATCTGGATGAAATCTACTCTAACGCCGTCCGGGCGAAGGAGCTTATCCAGCAGATAACCTCCCTCAGCCGGAAGAAGCTGGAGCCTGCGTTGGAGCCGATCAGCCTCGACGACGCCGTCTCCGGGGTTCTCCGTGTGGCGTCCACGTTCAAGCCGCCGGAGGTGGAACTGCGGGCGGACGTGAATTTCGGCGGCAGACTGATCATGGGGAACAGGACGCAGATCAACCAGATCCTCCTGAACCTCTGCAACAACTCCTTTCAGGCCATGCCCGGCGGCGGCGTCCTCAGTGTGACGGGGCGGTGTGGGAAGGACAGGGAGGGAGAGGACAGCGCCATCCTCATCGTCCGCGACGACGGGGTGGGGATTGCGCCGAAAAATCTGGAACGCGTCTTCGACCCCTTCTTCACGACGAAGCGCACGGGCGAGGGGACGGGGCTGGGACTGTCTGTCGTGCAGAACATTGTGGATCTCCACGGCGGCACCGTCTCCGTCGAGAGCCGTCCGGGCGAGGGGGCGACCTTTCTCCTGTCCTTCCCGCTGCTGCCGGCGGCG
>QMCD01002190.1_pt1 | contig 11059 bp, 6 predicted proteins | sample 1821841 | NCBI WGS metagenome assembly QMCD01 (sample SAMN01991225, study PRJNA193472) | Termite gut metagenome, whole genome shotgun sequencing project. | isolation source: worker | host: Macrotermes natalensis | reverse complement strand
AAGTACGACCCCGGGCGCAATAGCAAGCACAGGCGCGGCGGATTCCGGCATCGCCGCCGTAGCGCCTGTCATCAACGCCGCGGGCTGCGGCTGCTGCTGTTAAGCGAGCTAGGATCGAACTGAATCAATGCCCATCCGGCGCGCCGGGTGGGCATTGCGGCTAAAAACCGTAACGCCTATCTCATAAGGGACGCCGTTAAAAAGGACGAAATGGAAAATCTTGTGTAAATATGTAAAATGTGCTATGATTAGCCAACCGTGACGCCGAAACTAGCATCATCGTCAAGACAAAAGGAGCACGCCGCATGCTTGACATAAAGCCGCTTTTAAAGGACAAGCAATGCAAAATGTTCCGTGCGGGCCAAAAGATAAACGGCGCGGGGGAATCCGGCAGAGCCATGTATTTTCTGCTGGACGGCAGTGTTTGCGCGCTGAAAGACGGTTTGCGTTCGTATATAAAGCCCATGGAGGCGTTTGGCGGCTACGAGTATTTTGGCGGCGGCAAAACGGTGTTTACGGCGGAAACGGATTCAAGCGCGTACGTTATTACCGAAGAATCTTTTATAAAGGCGGCTAAAAAATATCCCGCCGTAATATACGAAATCCTGAAAGCGGCATATAATAAGCTGGACTTGGACGAAGACGCTGCCACACGCGCGCAGGAAGGCCGTATTGACTCCGGTTCTCATACCGACAGTTCGCCTCAAAACACCGATAATGTTGAAACGCGGGCGGATCACCATCCGCCCCTACGCAAAGATCACGGCAATAATATTGGGGAGGATGGCAATCCGCCCGCAACAGCTGTCGCACCGCAAGAAATACGCGCACAGGGCGGCATATACCCTCAAGGGCACAAAAGCTATCCTGGCGTAGTATATACAGAATACGAAAAGCTGGTCTATAAAAAGAACTATAAATGTCCCAATTGCGCAAAAACATTCGACGACTATAAGGTTTTTAAATCCAAGCTGACCTACGCGGAACCCTTGCGGTACGATTTAAAATCCTGCTTCAACGGCTTTAAAATGGAGTGGTACGAGATAGTTACATGCCCGCATTGCCTCTTCAGCATGTTCCATAACTATTATACGGAGCCGAAGCCGCTTTTAAAGGAAAGGCTAAACGAAGCGCTTAGCGCCGCTCGAAAAGACGCGAGCATGAATTTCATCGCGCAGAGGGACGTCGACTACGTATTTTCGGCGCATTATCTCGCGCTCGCTTGCGCGAACGGCTATACGTCGCCGCGCAGGCATATAACCGCGAAGGTTTGGGCGAATCTAAGCTGGCTGTACGAAGACGTGGGCGATGAGGCAATGGCCCGCTTCGCGGCGGGGGAATGCGCGAGCGCCTACGACGAGCTATTCGCAAGCAGCAATCTCAGCCTCGCGCAGGAGCAGTCGATTAGCCTCATCATCGCCGGGATGATGTACAGGGCAGGCAAAAGGGATAATATCAAGAAATATCTCTTCATAGCGAAGACCAGCAAGGCGGGGAATAGAACATACGCTAATCTTGCCGAGGATTTATGGGAGGTTATTAGGGCGGAACAGTAGGGGCGATCGTGATACACCTGTAGGGACGCCATATATGGCGTCCGTGACCAATGAAACCACCGGCTTGAGATCACGGACGCGATATATCGCGTCCCTACATTTTTGGGGGGCTGTGGTCGGGCATGGAAGCCCGACCCTACACCTCCACGCTCCCCTCATACACCTTCACGGCGTCGCCCGTCATGAAGATTTCGCCGCCGTCGTATTTGACGCGCAATACGCCGCCCGGCAAGCGTACGGCGATTTCCGCGCCCTTAGAGCAATCCCCGCGAAGAACGGCCGCGACGGCCGCGGCGCAGGCTGCCGTACCGCTTGCGAGCGTTTCGCCGTTGCCGCGCTCCCAAACGCCCACCTTCAGCGTATTTATACCCGTGACCTGAACGAATTCGACGTTTGCGCGCTCCGGGAAGAGCGGGTCGCACTCTATGGCCGAACCTTCGCGCCGGATGTCAACGAGATCGAGCGCGTCCGTGAAGATTACGCAGTGGGGGTTGCCGACGTTCAAAAGCGTTACGCGCCGCGTTTTATCGAGGCTTTCAAAGAATATCTCCTTGTCAATCGCCCGCCCGTCCACGCGCGCGGGGACTTCACCCGGCTCGAAGCGAGCGCTGCCCATCGAAACCATCGCCGAGGTTACCTGTCCGCTTTCGCCGTTTTCTAGGAAAACTTTGACGCTGCGCACGCCGCCGATCGTTTCCACGGAGATATCGCGGCTTTTTACTATGCCCGTATCGTAAAGATATTTCCCGACGCAGCGTATGGCGTTGCCGCCCATGCCGCCCTCCGTGCCGTCGAGGTTGAAGAGGCGCATCCGAGCGTCGGCAATATCGGAGGGCTCAATTAGCACGACGCCGTCCGCGCCGACGCCGAAATGCCTGTCGCAAAGCTGGATGCTTAGCGACTCGGGATTGTGTATGCTTTCCTTCATGCAGTCGAAGTAGAGATAATCGTTGCCGCAGGCTTGCATTTTCGTGAACGCGAGCTTTTTGCGCTCTTTGCGCATGGCGTTGAGGTTTACGAGCTCGGTCGAATCTTGGCTGTAGCGCGAAAGCAGCATATTAGCCAGGGCGTTCGCCGTGTCGAGCGAGGTCAGCACCGGGATGCCCAATTCGATTGCGCGGCGGCGGAGCTTTACGTCGTCCCGGCTGGGAATCCTCCCCTTTGAGCTTGTCGCCAGCATGTATTGAACCTTGCCGCTTTCGAGCAGCGTCATAGTATTTTCGTCCGACTCGTTTAGCTTTTTCACGCTCGTTACGCTAAGGCCGTTGCGGGAGATGACGCCCGCCGTGCCTTCCGTCGCGTAGAGAGCGAAGCCCATGCTATGGAATTTACGCGCAATGTCCGGGATTTCGTGCTGATCGGACGTTCGTACCGTTAATAGCACGCCGCCGGCGCGCGTCATTTTATAGTTCGCCGCCACGAGGCCCTTATAAAGCGCTTCCTCCAAATTTTTGCCGATACCCAGCACCTCGCCCGTGGATTTCATCTCGGGCCCGAGCAAAATGTCTACGTCCGTCAGCTTTTCAAACGAGAACACGGGTACTTTAACGGCCACGTACGGCGCGCGAGGGTACAGCCCTACGCCATAGCCCATGTCCTTTAGTTTTTCGCCGAACATGCAGCGCACTGCCAGTTCGACCATGGGCAGCCCCGTAACCTTGCTGATATACGGCACCGTGCGCGAGGCGCGCGGGTTGGCCTCGATAACGTAGAGCTCGCCGCCGTGTACGACGTACTGTATGTTTATGAGCCCCTTCGTTTCAAGCGCCAGCGCCAGCTTGCGCGTTTCGTCGATTACGCGCTCCGTCAAAGCGCCGGGCAGCCGCGCCGGGTAGACGGCGATGGAATCCCCCGAATGCACCCCCGCGCGCTCGATATGCTCCATTATGCCGGGTATGAGGATGTCCTCGCCGTCGCAGATGGCGTCCACCTCGATTTCGAGGCCCATCAGGTACCGGTCGATCAAGATTGGATTTTCGACCTTCTGCGAGAAGATGATGCCCGTATACTCTTTTACGTCCTCCTCGTCGAAGGCGATAAGCATGTTCTGCCCGCCCAAAACGTACGACGGGCGCAGCAAAACGGGATAGCCCAGCCGCTGCGCCGTTTCCAGCGCTTCCTCCGGAGTCATGGCTACGCCGCCTTCAGGGCGCTCGATGCCCGTTTGCGCCAAAATCGCGTCGAAGCGCTCGCGATCCTCCGCGGCGTCGATCGAGTCGGCGGACGTGCCGATTATTGGCAGGCCGATTTTGCCGAGGGATTTCGTTAGCCGTATCGCCGTCTGCCCGCCGAACGCGACTATCGCGCCTATGGGCTTTTCAACCTCTATGACCCCGCGCGCGTCCTCCGGCGTTAAGGGTTCAAAATAGAGCCGGTCGGCCGTGTCGAAGTCGGTGGAGACGGTTTCCGGGTTGTTGTTGATAATAACGGCCTCGCAGCCCAGCTTTTGCAGCGCCCGCACGCAATGCACCGATGCGTAGTCGAACTCGATGCCTTGGCCTATGCGTATCGGGCCGGAGCCGAACACAAGTATTGTAGGAGGGTCACGGCGGGTCGCTGCCAGGGGAGCACCCACATTGCGTGATTTCAACAGCGCCGCCTCATCCTCCATGCCGTACGCGGCGTAAAAATAGGGCGTTTGGGCCGCGAATTCGCCCGCGCAGGTATCGACCATCGCGTAGGATGGAAGCATTGGCGTTTCGATTTTCGCGCCGCTGAGGCGCTCTATCGCGGCGTCCGTAAAGCCGAGGCGCTTCGCTTCGAAATACAGTTCGGGATCGACGACGTTCTGTAGGGGCAGACCTTGTGTCTGCCCTTCTTTCATCTGCCGGGAAATCTCCAGATCAGAACGATTCGGGTTGTCCGGGCAGACACAAGGTCTGCCCCTACGACCGGATGCGTTAAAAAGCCTTTTCCGCATATCAACCAGATTCCGTATCTTCTCCAAAAACCACATATCGATCTTCGTAATATCGTATATGGCCTCCAGCGATACGCCCCTTAAAATCGCTTCGTGAATTACGAAAAGCCGTTCGTCGTCGCAGCGCTTCATTGCCTCTATCAGCTCGCCGTCCGAAAGCGTCTTTAGCCGGGGCAATTCAAGAGTATCGAGCGAAATTTCCGCCCCGCGCACGGCCTTCATCAGCGCCGCTTCGAAGCTCGGCGCTATGGCCATGACCTCGCCCGTAGCCTTCATCTGCGTGCCGAGCGAGCGCTTGCCGTAGACGAACTTATCGAACGGCCACTTTGGAAACTTTACGACGACATAGTCGATGCTGGGCTCGAAGCAGGCCGACGTCTTGCCCGTTACGGCGTTTTTTATCTCGTCGAGCGTATAGCCTATGGCGACCATCGCCGCGACCTTGGCTATTGGATAGCCCGTGGCCTTTGATGCCAGTGCGCTTGAGCGCGAAAGGCGCGGATTGACCTCTATGACGGCGTATTCGAAGCTGTTGGGATTCAGCGCGAACTGCACGTTGCAGCCGCCCTCGATTTCGAGCGCCGAGATGATCGACAGCGCCGCGCCGCGCAGCATGCCGTATTCTTTGTTCGCTAGCGTTAGCGCCGGCGCCGCCACGATGGAGTCCCCGGTATGCACGCCGACGGGGTCGACGTTTTCCATCGAGCAGATCGTTATCGCGTTGCCGGCACGATCGCGCATGACCTCGAATTCGATTTCCTTCCAGCCGGAGACGCAGCTTTCGATCAGAACCTGATGGATCGGCGAGAGCTCAAGGCCCCGCTTCGCTATGCGCGATAGCGCCGCTTCATCTTCGGCGATGCCGCCGCCCGAGCCGCCGAGCGTAAACGCCGGACGCACTATAACGGGATAGCCAACGCTTTTCGCGAAAGCAAGCGCGGAGGGAACGTCCTCCACGACCTCCGACGGAATGCACGGCTGTCCGATGGAGAGTATCGTATCCTTGAATAGCTGGCGATCCTCCGCCTTGTCTATGGAGCTGACCGTCGCGCCCAATAGCTTTACGCCCATCTTATCCAAGTAGCCTTCCTTCGAGAGCTTCATGGCGAGCGTAAGCCCGGTTTGGCCGCCCAGCGTAGCCAAAAGGCTGTCGGGCCGTTCTAGGGCGATGATACGGCGCAGCGTCTTGACCGTCAGCGGCTCTATGTAGATTTTCGACGCCATGGCGCTGTCCGTCATGATCGTTGCGGGGTTGGAATTGACCAGCACCGTTTCGATGCCCTCGCTCATGAGGACTTTACAGGCCTGCGTACCTGCGTAGTCGAATTCCGCCGCCTGACCTATAACGATAGGGCCGGAGCCTATAACGAGTGTCTTGTGGATGTTTGGGTTTCTGGGCATTGGGGTAGCATCCTTTCGTTATTAAACCTCTAAACCTGTAGGGGCGAACTGTGTTCGCCCGGGGTAAAGCAGAAGGTGGGTTTTGGGTCACGGGCGAACACAGTTCGCCCCTACATTAATTCGATAAACATATCAAACACGAACCCGCACCCAGCCTCCGGCGCAAACTGCACGGAGACGGCGGGGAAGCCGGCATAGGCGACGCCCTCGGCGCTGCCGTCGTGTATATTTATGAAACGCTCGTCGGCGTCCGCAGGCAGCGTCTTGGCATCGACGGCGAAGCCGTGGTTCTGGCTGGTTATGTATACGCGCCCGGAATCCACGTTGCGCACGGGCTGGTTCGCGCCTCTGTGCCCGTATGGGAGGCGATACGCCTTTGCGCCCTGTGAAAGCGCGAGCATCTGATGCCCCAGGCCGACGGCCAACAGCGGCAGCTTTGCGCTTGCTAGCGCACGGATATTTTCGATTGCTGAAACATTGTCCGCCGGGTCGCCCGGGCCGCCGGAGAGCACAGCGCCGTCGAAATTCTGCGCAAGTATATCGTGCGAAGAGGTGTTATATGGAAATACGGTTATCGCGAAACCGCGCTCCGCAAGCGCGTTCAATAAGCATTTATTTACGCCATAATCGATAACGGCGACGCGGCGCGCGTTTTCGGGCGCGATCGGATAAGCCGCCTTACAGCTTACGGCGCAGGCGGCGGCTTCGACGCGATACGCCGCGAGCCCCTTCTTTTCGCTATCCGAAAGCTCCGGTTTATCGCAAATAAGCGCGTTCACGGCGGCCCCGCTTTCGCGCAGCAGGCGCGTTAGGTAGCGCGTATCCACGCCATAGAGGCCCGGAACGCCCCGCTCTTTCAATAGCGCGTCTATGTTTCCCTCGCTTCGGAAGTTTGAAGGCGCTTCGCATCTTTCGCGCGCGATATAGGCGGACGCATGGATTTTATCCGATTCGAAGTCGGCGGGGATTACGCCATAATTACCGGCAAGCGGAAACGTCTGTACGACGATTTGCCCAAAGTGGCGCGGGTCGGTTAGCGTCTCAAGGTAGCCAGTCATGCCCGTCGTAAAAACAAGTTCGCCAAGGCGCTCTAAAGAAGCGCCGAAGCGCTTGCCCTTGAGAGTTTCGCCTGTCGCAAGGTGTAGGTAAGCGTCGTTGGTCACAGATCGAGCCTCCTATAATAAACGCATTTTTATACAATGTTGTTGCCACGGATATTTTATGATACTGCATGCGTATTGTCAAGATAAATTGAATAAATATTTATATTATCGCGCGAATAACGAATAATAATTCGCAATACAACGCCGCCGACGGGCGTTTGTTTTATCGTATGCATTGATAATTTATAAAAAAAGTGTATAGTTATTTTAAGCGTGCTATCGCAAAAAATACAAGGGGGCGCTACCGTGCAAAAACATCGCAAGTTAAAAATAGTACTATACGCAGCAGCCGCGCTAATCGTCGTTATTGGGGGCTATTTTCTTATTTCCGGATGGATAGCGGGTATGCCAAAGCTGAATTATACGTTGAATACAGACGCGGGAAGCGCCGCCGCCTATCCCGACGCGGATTTTGCCGTTATAAGCGATCTTCACGTATACGATCCTTTGCTCGGTACGACGGGAGCGGCGTTTGAAACGGCGATGAGCCTGGATCGTAAGCTTTTAAGGGATAGCGTCGAGCTTTTGGACTACGCTATAGGCGATATTTTGGCTTCAAACGCGCGCTTTGTGCTTATAAGCGGGGATATGACGAAGGACGGGGAGGCCGTATGCCACGCTATAGCCGCCGAAAAGCTTAAAAGGCTTACGGACGCGGGCATAAAGGTATACGTCATACCCGGCAACCACGACGTTTCGAATCCGGTCGCCGTATCCTATTCCGGCGATATGGAAACGCCTGTTAATAATATTTCGCCGGAGGAATTCGCGCAAATATACGCAAACTTCGGTTACGGCGACGCGCTGGAGCGAGACGCCGATTCGCTTAGCTATGTCGCGGAGCCGATGGACGGCTTATGGATTCTGGCTATCGATAGCTGCCGCTACACGGAGAACGCAGCCGCGGGCGAGGCTATTGTCGGCGGAAAGATCAGCCAGACGACGGCGGATTGGATCGCAAGCGTATTGCAAAGGGCGAAAAGCGAGCAAAAAGCGGTTATAACTATCATGCATCACGGCGTTGTGGAGCATTGGGACGGCCAGCGCAAGCTGCATGAAGACTATATAATCTCCGACTACGCGCATTTCGGCGAATTTCTTGCTTCATACGACGTGCGCCTCGCGTTTACAGGGCATTATCACGCGCTGGATATAGTGCGCGGCGATTTTAATGATAAATATATCTACGACGTGGAAACGGGTTCGCTGATAACCGCGCCCTGTCCGATACGCTATTGCTCGATCAAAGGCGGCGAGTTCGAGGTTAATAGCGAAACGATAGTAGCCAAACTGCGGCCCGGCACGGATTTCGCGCCCGAATCGGCGGAATTCGTGAAAACGACCGTGGTTTTGGAGGCGAAAAAGACGCTGGGTAATTATTTCGTAGGCGGCGAGGACGCCGAAATAATCGGGGACGCCGTCGGGGACGCCTTCACGGCGCATTATTCCGGCGACGAAGACCCCGCGAAAAGGCCCGCGCTCGACGAAAGCCGCCTAAGCCTGTGGGGGCGCTTCGTTTTGGGGCAACAGAAATACGTACTGGACGGATTATGGAACGACCCCGCGCCAAATGATGTGAATGCGCGCTTTGAATTGAAATAAATGTAGGGGCGGATCGCCATCCGCCCCTACAAAAATCTTTATAGGAGGGATAAATCGATGAGAACCATCCAACTGGGCGAATCCGGCCTGAGCGTACCCGTTGTCGCGGTAGGATGCATGCGCTTGAGAGAGCTGGACGCCGCCGGCGCGGAGCGCTTTGTGCAAGCGGCTGTCGATATGGGCGCGGTGTTTTTCGATCACGCCGACGTCTACGGAGGCGGCGAGTGCGAGGGAATTTTCGCGAAGGCCGCGCATATGAGCGCTTCCGTGCGCGAAAAGTTTATACTGCAATCCAAATGCGGTATACGGCCCGGTATCGCGTTCGACTTTTCCAAGGAGCACATACTCGCTTCGGTGGACGGAAGCTTAAAACGGCTACAAACGGACTACCTTGACGTGCTTTTGCTGCACAGGCCGGATCTATTGGTCGAGCCGGAGGAAGTTGCCGAGGCGTTTGATATATTGCATGAAAGCGGAAAAGTCCGGCATTTCGGCGTTTCCAATCAGAATCCTATGCTTATGCGGCTATTGATGAAATATGTCAAGCAGCCGATTGTGGCCAATCAATTGCAGCTGAGTATCACGAACGCGACGATGATCTCGCAGTCTCTACACGTAAATATGGAGGACGACAAAGCCGTCAACCGCGACGGCAGCGTATTGGACTTCTGCCGGCTGAACAACATTACGATACAGCCGTGGTCGCCGTTCCAGTACGGCTTCTTCGAGGGCGTGTTCCTGGACAACGCTAAATTCCCGGAGCTAAACGCTAAGATCGACGAGCTTGCGAAAAAATATGAAGTGAGCAATACGACAATAGCCATGGCGTGGCTTTTGCGCCATCCGGCGAATATGCAGCCGGTTACCGGGACTATGAAGGTAGAACGATTGAAGGATTGCGTGAAGGCGGCGGAAATACGCCTTTCGCGCGAGGAATGGTACTCTGTATATCTGGCGGCGGGGAATATTTTGCCGTAGAAAAGAAAATAATGGTATGCCGTAGGGGCTTCGCCTCTACGGCATACCATTATTACTCAAATCTTATTGCCACAGCCCTCGCATGCGCCGTAAGCCCTTCGGCCTCCGCCAAACGCTCGATATCCTCGCTTGCGGCCTTTAGCGCGTCGCCGTCGTAGAATATCACGCTCGTCTTGCGTATGAAATCGTCCACGGACAGCGCCGATGAGAATCGCGCCGTGCCCGAAGTCGGCAGCGTATGGTTCGGGCCGGCGTAATAGTCGCCCAGCGGCTCGGGCGAATAGTGCCCCAGGAAGCATGAGCCCGCGTTGCGAACCTTGCCGAGCGATTCGAACGCGTTTTCGATGCAAAGCTCGATATGCTCCGGCGCGACGCGCGCGCTGAGTTCAAACGCTTCGTCGAGCGATTTTACGACTAAAATTGCCCCGCGTGATTGAATGGATTCACTGGCGATAGACTCGCGGCTAAGCTCTTTGAGCTGCGTTTCGACTTCGCCTGCGACGGCTTTTGCAAGCGCCCCGTCCGTAGTTAAAAGGAGCGAGCGGGACAGCGGGTCGTGCTCGGCTTGCGATAGCAGATCCGCCGCGACGAAGCGTGGATTCGCGCTTTTATCCGCAATGATAAGAATCTCGCTTGGCCCGGCGAGCATGTCTATGCCGCAATCGCCGAAAACTTCTTTTTTCGCCAGCGTGACGTAAAGATTGCCCGGGCCGCAGATCTTCGCGACCGGGGGGATCGTCTCCGTGCCGTAGCACAGCGCGGCTATGGCCTGTGCGCCGCCAACTTTGAATACATTGCTTACGCCCGCTTCTTTTGCCGCGACGAGTATGGCGGGCGTTACGCTTCCGTCCTTAGAGGGCGGGGTGGCGAGCGCAATCTCTTTAACGCCCGCGGCCTTTGCAGGAAGAACGTCCATAAGCACCGTCGAGGGATACGGCGCGCGGCCCCCTGGGACGTAGACGCCGGCGGAATCGAGCGGATGCACCATTTGCCCGACGGTTTTGCCGCCGGAGACGCTAAGCCACGTTTCGCGCTTTTGCTTTTCGTGGTACGCGCGGATGCTTTCGGCGCAGGCGCGTATCGTTTTTAGCAATTCGGGAGGGCACTTTTCGTACGCGGCGGAAAATTCGGCATCGGAAACGCGAAGCTCTCCGATCGAAACGCCGTCGAATTTCTCTGTATATTCGTGTAGGGCAGCGTCGCCTCGCGCTCTTACCTCGCGGATGATCTCTAAAACGGCCGCGCGCGCCGCTTCTTCCGACGGCCTTTGGGTATCGAAGAGCAAAGCGCCGCACTCGGCGCTCTGTTCGGGCCAGTTGTAGATTTGTATTGCCATTATATTCTTCCTCGTATAATAGTATTTGCGGGGATAAAACAATGGTATATGCCAGCCCCCGCAGACCCGGCACACCACAAAGAGTGCAAACCAAAGCGGATAG
>QMCD01002189.1_pt1 | contig 11060 bp, 13 predicted proteins | sample 1821841 | NCBI WGS metagenome assembly QMCD01 (sample SAMN01991225, study PRJNA193472) | Termite gut metagenome, whole genome shotgun sequencing project. | isolation source: worker | host: Macrotermes natalensis | reverse complement strand
GGTACATCGGCCCCATCCACTCGCTGTCTCGTCGTGCAAGGTAGTCGTTCACCGTCACCACGTGCACACCTTTGCCCGCCAATGCATTGAGGAACACAGGCAATGTCGCAACCAATGTTTTACCTTCACCCGTGGCCATCTCGGCGATCTTACCCTTGTGCAGCACCACGCCACCGAACAGCTGCACGTCGTAGTGCACCATATCCCATGTCACGGTATTGCCGCCCGCCGTCCAATGATTTTTCCAAACGGCTTTATTGCCTTCGATGCTGACGAAATCCACCTTTGCCGCGAGGTTGCGGTCGAAGTCGCTCGCCGTAACCTCCACCGTTTCGCTCCCTGCGAAACGTCGTGCCGTCGACTTCATAATAGCGAACGCCTCGGGCAGTATCTCGTCGAGTTTATCTTCGATATCCCTGTCGATCTTCTCGATCAATTTATCGACCTCTTTCGAGATGCGCTCCTTATCCTCAAGAGTTGTGGAGGGCTCCTCCAACTGCATCTTGAGTTCGTCTATTCGCTTATGGTCGGGCGCTATGTGGTCGGCCACCGCTTGCTTCAACGCCATCGAACGCTCTCGCAATCCATCGTTGGAAAGCCCGTCGACTTCGGGGTACAACGCGAGGATCTTATCCACATAGGGTTGTATCTCTTTCGCGTCCTTATCTGTTTTACTCCCGAACACCGCCCGGAGTACTTTCGACATCAAATCTGCCATTTCTCACAAAAGTTTATCCCACAAAGATAGTTAATTAATGGAAAATTGAAAATGGATAATGGAAAATAGTGCGCGCCCGCACAGAGATGCTGCTTGTTGTTTCAAACTGCCCTTAAGCAAGAGCACATGAGCAAGTTCATGATGCCGAGCGACCAAGCAGTCAATTTATTAACTGCCCTTAAGCGAGATAGATGCGCCACGGCGAAAGCCTGCTCACAATGCCGAATTAAAGCGCAGTCAATTTGTTAAACGTTAAGCGAGAGAGCTCTCGCTCCACGCTTCGAAATGACAGCACTTAACAGCACGAGTTCGACCAGGGGGTGTGTAAACCCTGAGAAACACAAAGGCCGCGCAAAGCGCGGCCAACTAATTTTACATTATCCATCTTCAATTTAGACAAACACCCTACGGATAACCCTGCGACCGATAATGCAATCGGCACATCTTCCTTTGATGCAATACTCGTTGTTGAGTTGAATTATAGCCTGAGAATCGAAAGCGCTCTCAAGTTTTACGCCTCCTTTGAGCCATGCATTTACGAGATTGTTGGATTCATACCCTGTCTTTTCCAGAAGTGTCAGTGCCGCTTCGCACATCTTCTCGTCGCCGAGGTATTTGCCATACGAGAATTGCATCGTTACGACGAAATTTATTCCCAAAGTATTGGTGATGAAGGCGCCTATGCGCTTATTCTGTCCCTGCTTGCTACGGAACAGACGGTGCACATCCTCCACTGTGCGGCAGGCTATCGTGTTGTCGAACAGGTATTCACCCTCAGCAAGGAATGCCGCCAACTGAATGATACGCGCAGAAGGCTGTCCTCCCTTATAGTTTTCGTTTATTTTCCATGCGCCCGGCTGCATCGCCGTGAGAGAATATTTATTCCTCAGATGCTCGAAATGCGACCTCAAGCGGCGTGTATATCTGTCATCGCCATAAATTTCCAACAAACCCGACGTACCCAACAGCATGGCCTCTACCACCTCTATATCGTTCCTTTCGCGTGATATCCAAGCGTATTTCACCCGCTGCGCCAACTCACCGAATGCCTCCTTGTTCGATGTCGTACCTAACGAACGTGCGAGCATAATATATGCAGTCTCGTTCCAATTCTTTTCGTGCTTTTCGTGAATTGTCCACAATTCGTCGCACTTACGCTTTAAGCGGTCTGCTTGCAGGCTCGACAAAATGCTCACGCGCTCGGCATCGGTCATCGCTTTGATATGTCCTGCACACCCTGCATTGTTAGCACCCTCGCGTAGCATCTGCCACGCCATACACGTCACCTCATCGACCTTAAGGGTGATCTGCGGCACGAAAGACATATTGTCGGATTCAAAAAAATGCTGTGTTTCGCCCTCGCCTACGACCTGTAAGATTGGCGACCTGCCACCGTCGGGCTTGCCTATCACGATATCTCCGTTGTGGTTCTCGCCGCCTTTCATCACCTTCGCACCCACAAACCGCTTAGCCTCCTCGTCCCATTCACCCGCGGCGATGATCTCTACCGGCCCTCCGCAATCGGGGTCGAACCGCCGCCCTGCATGCCACGGCCATATCATTCGTAAAAGCTCCATTTCTGTTCGGGTTGAAAAAAGAGCCTCCGGTGCCAAAAGTTCTCACACAATCAGCCCATAGAAATTACACAATCTCCTATGCCGGAGGCAACATACCTCCAGAAATTGTGATTCGTATGGGCCATTGTACATGATACTGATTGTGTGAGAATGCAAATATAAGGAAAAAGTTATGATTGCAGGTTATAAATTTACAATACGGAGGAATAATAGTCGAGACCGGTCATTCTGAATGGAGCTATGTTATAGGCATAACGAGAAAATATGTCCTTAAAAAGATGAGATTCCTCGCTCCACACTTCTGAATAACAGAAAAAATAATTACCATGCACAAGCACGCACCACTGACGGATACCCGAATACATTAAGACAACGACAATGAATAGCATTACTTAGAAATCCGGCCTAAAATAGTTGCCCTGTGCGGGCACGCAATATTAAAGAAGCCCCAACTCCAGTAGTGCCTCTTCGCTGATACGCGATTTATCCCAGGGTGGGTCGAAGGTGAGTTGGACGGCCACTTTTCGTACGTCGTCAACTTTGGCGACTTCAGTATTGACCTCTTCGACAAGCTGTTCGGCCATGGGGCACGTCGGCGCAGTAAGTGTCATTGCGATCTTAACTCCGCCGCAAGGTTTCACATCGATGTCGTATATCAGCCCGAGATCGTATATATTGACGGGTATTTCGGGGTCGTAAATATTGCGGAGCGTTGCTATTATATCGTCCTTAATTTTGGTTTGCATAAGCGAGTGCGAACATTTTCATCTGTTTGATCATTGCTACGAGGCCATTGGAGCGTGTAGGAGACAGGTTTTCACGCAACCCTATACGGTCTATGAAGTACAGGTCGGTATCCAAAACCTCCTGCGGCGTCCGACCGTCGAGGACGCGGATAAGCAGAGCGATTATACCTTTGGTTATTATCGCGTCACTGTCGGCGCCAAAGTACATGTGGCCGTCCTCTAAGCGCGCATCGACCCATACCCGCGACTGACAGCCGTGGATAAGGTATTTTTCAGTCCTGTGTTCGGGGTCCATCGGCGGGAGTGAGTTGCCGAGGCTTATAAGGTATTCGTATTTGTCGAGCCACTCGTCGAATATCGAGAACTCTTCTATTATCTCTTCCTGTTTACTGTCGGTCATTTATCAACTCCTCTATTGTTCCGCCGTCCGACGCTATGGGGCGGCTTATTTTCATTATGTGTGCGAGCGATGGTGCCAGGTCGCGCATATTTACGGTGCGCCCTACACGCTGCACCCCCGTGCCAAGCACCATCAGCGGCACGTGGGTATCGTATTCGTACATCGACCCTGAGGCCGACTTCACTCCGTCTTTTTCTTCTATCCACCCTGGCATAAGGTTCAGGGTAAGGTCTCCGGCACGGCGCGGATAGAAGCTGTTCTGCATCTTTTGTGCGTAGCTGCCACCGAAATAACTGCTTTGCATGGCAGTGGATGTCAATACATGCGACACACCGCGGAATTGCAGCGCGAACGCCGCCGCACGGTTCTGCACTTCTTCCAGGCTCAACCCTTTTTGGTATATAAGGTTGCGGTCGAGGTAGAGCTGGCGATCGATATAGTCTGCCACCCAGTTACCCGCACCGTATTGGGCATTGAGGAAGCCGTTCATTATGACTTTGAACTGCGCGGCATTAAATCTTTCACGGGGCGAGTTGCCGGCGTCGTAGGAGTCGCTGGCGCCGTGATCGGAGGTGAGCACCACCAATACACGGCTGAGGTTTATTTTATGATGCAAATATCCCAACAGGCCGGCGATCTCCATGTCGAGACGATAGAACGTATCCTCGGCCTCCATCGACTCGCCACCGTACAGTTCACCGATGATACGCGGCGTGTCGAAACAGATGTTCAGCAGGTCGGTATGCATGTCTTCGCCCAATTTCTCGTGTTCTATGGTCTGCTTGGCGAATTCGGCTGTGAGCGTATTTCCCACAGGTGTCCGGAGAAGATCGGCATAAGCTTCTGCTTTGTGATTGAGGTTTGCATGTGCCACGTATCTGGAATCGTCGAACATCGGGCGCCAGATATAGCCGAGCCATTCGCGCGCCGTGCGTTGGTCGTTATAATTCTGCACCCATTGCGGCAAGCCGTCCATATAGGCGGTCGACGAACCCCAGCAACCGCGCCCCGCGTCCATCCAGTACACAGGTGAGTTCTGCCCTCCCATGGCCACTGCCGACAGCGGGTCGGCAGCTATCGTTACGGTTATGCTCTTGGGATCGGATTCTATCAGGCGGTCGGCCAATGTAGGCACCGTTATATTATGTGCCGAGTATTTACCCAGTCCCGCATCGCATCCCAGGCCGTGGGCCGCGGGGTCGTCGATAAGCGAAACGCGCTGTCCCGTGGTGTAGTTCACCCAATGTGATGACACAACACCGTGCGTAGAGGGATCGGTACCGGTGGTTATGGTCGCAAGCCCAGCGGGCGTCGAAGTTATCATATAGTCGTACCGCGCGTCATCGAACACCGTGCCCTCCTGCACGAACTTCATTATCCCCTGTTCATCGAGATTGTGTGCCCAACGTGCCAACTGATCGGCACGCAGTTGGCTTACCACGATATTGACTACCAAACGAGGCTTCTCGGCATAAGCCGAACATACCGCTATAAAGCAGAATCCTATTATATATAAATATTTCACGGCGCAAAGATAGTTAAAAAATAATTATGTATTATTAATGATTAGTTATGACTGAAATGATGTGTTTATGGATTTCACGGTTGTCGAGCCATTCCTTACTATTCATCTCCTGTGAGAAAGGAGAGAATTGCTTCCTTCCACAATTTGGCAGCGTAGTTTGCCTGTCTAATTCCCGAATGATATATAATTCATCATTCATAATTAATCATTCATAATTAATTTTTATCTTTGTGCCATTACTTAAAAACGAACGTTTATGTCATCTATCGGCAAGAAATTGGTTATGAGCATCACGGGGGCGTTCCTCGTGCTATTTTTGACGTTCCATGCTGCGATGAACTTCGTAGCGGTGATCGACACGTCGGCGTATGACGCCATTGCGGCGTTCCTCGGGGCGAATTGGTATGCCCTTGCTGGAACTTTGGTACTGGCTGGCGGTGCAGCGTTTCACATCCTGTTCGCTGTGCTGCTTACATGGCAGAACATGAAAGCGCGCGGAAAACTCGCAGGACGTTATGCGGTCGAGAAGCATCCCAAAGGCGTAAGTTGGGCGGCAAGGAACATGTTGGTATTGGGATGCATCATCGTGCTGGGCCTATTGTTGCACCTCTACAACTTCTGGTACAATATGCAGTGGCAGGAGATTCTCGGCAACCACATCAATCAGTTCGGCTATGATGTGAAGCAGGCGACACCACTGTTGAACGACCTTTTTGCGCAGCCGGTGTTCTGCGTGCTTTATCTGTTGTGGTTCGCCGCGATCTGGTTCCATCTCTCTCATGGTATCTGGAGCATGTTCCAGAGTGCGGGTTGGGCCAACAAGCCGTGGTACCCGCGTCTCAAGTGCATCGCAAAAATCTATTCGACCATCCTTATGCTCGCTTACGCTGCTGTGGTCGTTGTGTTCTATCTTAAAAGCATCTAACCCGAAAGAGATATGTCTACATTAGAGGCAAAGACCCCCACAGGCCCGTTGGCCGAACAGTGGGGCAAACATAAGGCAGAGATCAAAGTCGTAAGTCCGGCGAATAAACGCAAGTTGGACGTGATTGTTATCGGCACTGGCCTGGGAGGCGGTGCTGCTGCTGCTGCGCTCGGCGAATTGGGCTATAACGTCAAGGTATTCTGCATCAGCGACTCGCCGCGCAGGGCGCACTCCATCGCCGCGCAGGGCGGTATCAACGCCGCCAAGAACTACCAGAACGACAACGACTCGGTATACAGGCTGTTTTACGACACGGTCAAGGGTGGCGACTATCGTGCACGCGAGAGCAACGTCTATCGCCTTGCCGAGGTGTCGAACCTGATAATCGACCAGTGCGTGGCGCAGGGCGTGCCTTTTGCACGCGATTACGGCGGGTTGTTGGATAACCGTTCGTTCGGAGGTGCACAGGTTTCGAGAACTTTCTACGCTCGCGGTCAGACGGGCCAACAGTTGCTGTTGGGAGCCTATGCGGCGTTGAACAGGCAGATCGCCAAGAAAAGCGTAACATCTTTCCCCCGCCATGAGATATTGGATTACGTCCTTGTCGACGGCAAATGCCGTGGCGTTATCGCACGTAATTTGGTCACAGGCGAATTGGAACGCCACGGCGCACATGCAGTGGTTATCGCTTCGGGCGGCTACGGCAACGTCTTCTTCCTTTCTACTAATGCCATGAACTCCAATGGTTCAGCGGCATGGATGGCATATAAGAAAGGTGCATGGATGGCCAACCCATGTTTCACACAGATCCATCCGACATGTATTCCGGTGCACGGCACACAGCAGAGTAAGCTTACGCTGATGAGCGAGTCGTTGCGTAACGACGGCCGTATCTGGGTGCCCAAGAAGAAAGAGGATGTCGAGAAGCTTCGTGCGAAGAAGATAAAACCCTCGGAGATCGCCGAGGAGGACAGGGACTACTATCTGGAGCGCCGCTATCCGGCGTTCGGTAACCTTGTGCCGCGCGACGTTGCGTCGCGTGCCGCCAAGGAGCGTTGCGACGCGGGCTTCGGCGTGAACGAGACCGGTCTGGCCGTGTTCCTGGATTTCAAGACCGCAATCGCGCGGTTGGGCATCGACGTGATCCGCGAGCGCTACGGCAACCTCTTCCAAATGTATGAGAAGATCGTCGACAGCGACCCTTATAAGGAACCTATGATGATATACCCCGCCGTGCACTATACCATGGGCGGCTCGTGGGTCGACTATAACCTGATGACTACCGTGCCCGGCCTCTATGCTATAGGCGAGGCCAACTTCTCCGACCACGGTGCAAACCGTCTCGGAGCTTCGGCACTGATGCAAGGTTTGGCCGACGGTTATTTCATCCTCCCCTACACCATCGGCGACTACCTCTCGAAAGAGATCCAGACGCCTAAGATCGACACTTCGACGAAGGAGTTCGATGCCGCCGAGAAATCGGTGATGGAGCGTATAGAGAAACTGTTCACCGTCAAGGGCAAGCAAACCGTCGACGAGTTGCACAAGAAGTTGGGTAATATAATGTGGGAGAACGTCGGTATGGCGCGCTCGAAAGATAGCCTTGAAAAAGCACAGATCGAGATAAAGGCGTTACGCGAGGAGTTCTGGAAAGACGTATATGTACCTGGCAATAACTTCGAGATGAACCAGGAGATCGAAAAGGCGCTCCGCCTTGCCGACTTCCTCGAATTGGGAGAGTTGATGGCTAAAGACGCATTGAACCGTAACGAGTCGTGCGGCGGCCACTTCCGCGTCGAATACCAGACCGAGGACGGTGAAGCAAAGCGCGACGACGAACACTACGCTTATGTCGCCGTATGGCAGTACGAGGGCGAGGGCAAAGAACCTAAAATGCACAAGGAGGCCCTCCGATTCGAAACTGTTAAGATCGCACAACGTAACTATAAGGAGTAGTGAAAAATCTCTGGAAACATAGCGGAACATTTCTCTGGGCAACGGGCGTCATCCATAGTGTCTTCGGACTCGGTGCGGGATGGCAAAGCCATGCAGGGATAATGCGCAACGGTGTAATAGATGCAGTGAAGAACGATATGGGGCGGGAATTGGCCTTTTGGTTTCTAATCTGCGGGATCGTCCTTATTCTGTTCGGACTCACGTTGCAACATTATTTGCGAGAGACTCAAAAACCTGCTCCGGCATTTTTGGGTTGGTGTCTGCTGGTTTTCACGGTTGTGGGGTGCGCCGTTGTTCCCGTCTCGGGATTTTGGCTCTTCCTGCCGCAGGCATTGATCATAATCGCTGCTAAACGTAAAAATTAAAGATCATGAAATTCAAACTTAAAATATGGCGTCAGGCAGGCCCCAAGGCCAAAGGCGCGTTTCAGAACTACGAGATCGACGGCATCTCGCCCGACACATCGTTTTTGGAGATGATCGACATCCTCAACAACAATCTTATTCATGAGGGTAAAGACCCCGTGGTGTTCGACCACGACTGCCGCGAAGGTATCTGCGGTATGTGTTCGCTCTATATCAACGGGCATCCGCACGGGCCGGACAGCGAGATCACGACTTGCCAACTCCACATGCGCAAGTTTCGCGACGGCGACACCATCACAATCGAACCATGGCGTTCGGCAGCGTTCCCTGTGATCAAAGACCTAACCGTGGATCGTCAGGCCTTCGACAAGATTTTGCAGGCGGGAGGTTTCGTATCGGTTAACACGGGCGGCGTTCCCGACGCAAACTCGATTCCCGTACCCAAACCCGATGCCGAGGAGAGCATGGACGCTGCGGCATGTATCGGCTGCGGAGCATGCGTGGCTACGTGCAAGAACGGTTCGGCAATGCTTTTCGTGGCAGCAAGAGTATCGTCGTTGGCGAAATTGCCGCAGGGCAAGGTCGAGGCCGCACGCCGTGCAAAAGCTATGGTAGCCAAGATGGACGAGTTGGGTTTCGGCGCATGCACCAACACCGGAGCATGTCAGGCCGAGTGTCCCAAAGGTATCTCCATAGCGCACATCGCCCGGTTGAACAGGGAGTTCCTTTGTGCGAAGTTTCGCGATTAGACATTTTTTGTGATAAGCGCCCGTCTGCGGCGTTATGCTCGGAGCCCGAATCCTCACATACGTCCCGGTATGCTGCAGTTCGGGTTCTTTCGCAAGCCTTGCATACGGACGCTTCTGACAAAAAATCGGGAAAAGGCATTCCGGCGAAAAATAATTTGCCGCTTTTGCTTGTAAAATACCAATTTATGGTATTTTTGCAGTAAATAATGCAGTTATGAAGGGAAATACATCGGTTTCATTAGGGGCGCATTTTGAAGGTTTTATCGCCGAGCAGATTGCCGAAGGGCGTTACAAGAACGCCAGCGAGGTGATAAGAGATGCCTTGCGCAGGCTCGAAGATGAGGAGAAAGAGAGGCAACGAAAAATTAAGTGGCTTTTGGAGGCTATCAGGGAGGGAGAGGAGAGCGGGCCTCCGGTAGAGATAGATTCCGAAGAGTTGTTGAGAAAATTCAAAGCAGACAGGGCTGCAAGATTAGGTCGAGATGGCGAGTGTTGAGTTTTCACCCAAGGCCGTACAGGAATTGCAGAGTATATGGGATTATACTTATGAGGTCTGGTCGGGAACACAGGCAGATAAATATTATCAAACGCTCATAGACGCCTGTGATAAAATTGTCCGAAACCCATCGTTAGGTCGCAATTTCGATGGTATTCCGACTATGTATCTTGGATATAGAGAAGGCAAACACGTCATTGTTTATAATGTTGTTTCGCCGGAGGTAATAGAGATCGTGAGGGTTTTGCACGTTAGTATGGATTTTCCGAATCAAATATAAAATAATACAATATGAAAAAACTATTTTTTGTTGCCGTTGTGGCGATGGTCGCGGCGGCGTGCGGAACCAAAAATGCGGGAGAGTGGACTCTCGAAGGTCGGATCAAGGGTCTCGGGGACGGTGTCGCGAGCCTGCATATCGGTGACGATATTATGCGTCCCATAAGCGAAATTATTCTCAATTTTAAGGATGACCGCGTAAAGTATCGCGGCACCGTCGAGCGCCCTATGGTGGGGCATATGCTATATGCCAACGAAAGCGGCGGGTACGATATGCTCGGCGCCTTTGTCGTCGAACCGGGTGCACACCTCAAGCTCGATGGCGATCTGTCGTGGCCCAGGTCGGCGAAGGGGTATGTCGGCGGGAACCGTACCAACGACCGTCTGAGCGCGTTCTGGAAAGAGATCGACACGATGGGCGAAGGAGATATGACTATCGAGCAGATGGAAGAGTTGGAGCGAAAAAGTTTTGAGTTCGTCGGAGATAATACCGATAATTTCGGCGGCGTATTTATGCTGTCGCAAATGAGCACCACAGGCAGCGGCAACATCGTGCCCACCGAAGAGGTGATGGAGCTCTATTCGCAGTTTACGCCCGAGATGCAGGCGTTGCCCGTGATGGTCGAGATCGGCAAACGGATCGATGAGGCCAAGGCAAAAGAGGCGGCTTTCGGTGGTAAATTTATAGAGATCGTGAGTACTACTCCCGACGGGAAGCAGTTGAAGCTGTCGGACGTCGTTGCTGCTAACCGTTATACGTTGATAGATTTCTGGGCGTCGTGGTGCGGCCCCTGTCTGCGCGAGTTGCCCTATCTGAAAGAGGCTTACTCCGAATTTCACGACCGCGGGTTCGAGATCTATGGCGTGTCGTATGACGAGGACGGCGACGCCTGGCGGGCGATGATCGAGAGCGAGGGCATGGATTGGGTGCACGTCAGCGCCCTGCGGGGTTGGGATTGTCCGACGCAGCCACTGTATGGGGTCAATGCCATTCCGCGCAACTACCTCATTGACAGTCGCGGGAATATCGTCGCCAAAAACCTTCGCGGAGAGGCGCTTGTGAAAAAACTTGAAGAGATTCTTTGATTTAGAAATTTAGAAATTTAAAAATTTAGAAATGGGGCTAACGCGGAAAAATTGTGCGTAGCTCATTTCTAAATTTCTAAATTTCTAAATTTCTAAATTCACTTTCCGCCGAAGCTGAAGCTGACGGGGATGAAGACCGGTGAGGCGACGGAGCGGCCCGCGACGTTGAATGACGGGCGGATGTTGAGCGTCACTTGTGAGGGGGAGTCGGTGCCCACCGAGGCGAGTCCGCTCATTG
>QMCD01005807.1_pt1 | contig 11064 bp, 13 predicted proteins | sample 1821841 | NCBI WGS metagenome assembly QMCD01 (sample SAMN01991225, study PRJNA193472) | Termite gut metagenome, whole genome shotgun sequencing project. | isolation source: worker | host: Macrotermes natalensis | reverse complement strand
AGCGGCCACCGGCATTCTCGGCGGCCTTGCAGGATTCGTCAAGCTCTTTTTCCATGCCGTTAAGCTCGGCCTGCGCCTTGTTCAGCGCGATCTGCCAGTTCTGTGTGCGGCGGTCGTTTTCACCGAAGCTCTCGGAGGCGTTCTTTAACGCGGCCTGCAAGGTGCTGATCTTTTCCTTTTGGGCGTCGATTTCCTTGTTGATTACGCCGTTGCGCGAGGCGAGAGCGGCGGCGGATTTGTCGTTTTTGTCAAACTGGCTCGTCACAAGCTGCATTTCCGAACCGAGAACCTTGAACGACTGGTTTATCTCGGAAAGCGCCTGCTTAAAGGATTTTTCGCCTTCTATTCCCAGCCTGAGGCCGAATGAATCAGCCAATTATCTCACCTCTAACAATCATAAGGAATATTATGTTTAGCTAATCATATTATTCCTTATGATTAGCTCGATATTATGCAGAGCAATGCGGTAAATTCGTTGAATAAGAGGAAAGACACTGGAATTGCTCATCATAATATCATTAAAGTTGTTTGAGCCACGCCATTAGATTATCATCTTCCGTCCATAATTTCCCGAACCCTACATCGTCAGAATGGTGGGAATATGCCTTTGATATAGCTTCCCTTTTCGCTCTGCTGTCAGAGCGCGCATATACTTCCGTGGTTTTCAAGTATTCATGACCAAGGAAATCTCTGATATAGACGAGATTGACACCTGCCTGCAAAAGATGCATCGCTTTTGAATGACGAATGCTATGCGGTGTCAATTTATCTGGAATAAGCCCTGCAGCCTGAGTCCTCGCCATTGATGCATACTTCTGCACGATATAAAGAATACCTGAGCGCGTAAGCTTTTGATGCGCCCGACTCTGAAATAAGAGCTCGGCCGAGAAATGAGGCAGATCCAAGCGATTTCGTGTCAGGTAGTTCTTAATGAGACCGGCAGTGTTTGGCGAGATTGGCACAATGCGCGCCTTATCACCTTTGCCGTGAAGCTGGATTGTTGCCGGATGTTCCAAACGGATGTCTCCAATTTTAATTTCTGTCAGTTCGCTGACCCGTGCGCCACTGTCATACAAAACGGTCAGGAGTAACATATCTCTGTATCCGTTAGTTGTTTGCGCAGAAGGCTGCTTCAGCAGACATGCAATTCCCTCAACTGTGAGAAAGTTCACGGTAGCCTTTGGGCGTTTTTTTTCCTTTATTGACAGCAAGCGTTGCATGGTCACCATGTGTTCTGGCATCACCAACTGGACATATTTGAAAAATGCCTTGAGAGCCGCAAGCCGCTGATTCCTTGTTGCAATTGATTTCCCTTCAGATTCAAGCGTAGCGAGAAAGCGAGCTAATAATTCGGGAGTTAAGCAGATGATCGTCAACTTCTCTGGCGGCAGGTTCTCTTGTGATTTGCAATAACAGATAAATTGAGAGAAAGTGTCCCGATAGGAGCTGATTGTATTTGCGCTAAGATTCCGCTCGTTTGTCAAGTATCCAATAAAGTATTTATTTAGTAATGTAGCAAAGTCTGTAGGTTTCATGCGTTGCCCTCTATCATTACAGGAATTGCGGCATCGCTGATGGCTTGTGTTTGCTCAAGAACTTCAGGGAATACTTCGGCGGTAAGGCGCAGATACCGTTCTGTACAGTTAACATTTTTGTGTCCGAGATAAACAGCTAGAACAGGAAGGGCTACATAACAATCCCTGCCATTTTGAGACCAATTATTAAGAGTGTGCACGGCAAAGGTGTGCCTGAAATCATGTACCCTCGGGCCTTTACCGGTATGGGAAATCCCACATTGCCAAAGTATAGTGCGAAATTTGTCATATACGGTTCGATGGCTATACTGTTCGCCCTTTACATTTGGGAAAAAGAACCCCGTTTGCGTGATTTTCTCACCCATTTTAGTACAGTACGTCTTCAAGTACACTCTTAACGTTTCGGACATTGGCGTTTGTCTGCAATCTCCGTTTTTTGCATTCCTGATAATAAGGATGCCGTCATGCAGATTAACGTCAGGCCTTTTTAATGCAAGAGCCTCGGAAATTCGAAGGCCACAGCCATAAAGAACTCGCAGAACCGCTGGGAATATAGCGTGGAACATTGATCCGTGCTTTTGGTGCGGCATATTATCTGCGGCACTCAAAATCATTTGAATTTGTTCCTTTGTAAAGACGTATGGGATAAAAGTTTTGTCAGAAGCGGAACAAGCGACACTTGCAGGTAATTCAGCCCGTATGCCGTTTAGATTTAAGAACTCAATGAAAGCTTTGATGACACAGTACCGAGCTAATCGTGTCCGATACATTTCTCCATCGTGTTGGGTAATCCAGCCACCAATGAAATCCCTCGTAAGCAGTGATTGCTTGAGGTTAGTGGCGCAATATCTATCAAGCCGTCGCAACACACCAGATTCACTGTCATATTTACAACCAAGCGCACGCTTCAATTGAACGAATTTTTCTATTTCTATAGCAAATACACTAATATATTGGTACTGCTTTGGTTCATATGGCCTCATAACGGAACCTCCAGTGCGCATTGCCGTAATTGAGGCACGTCAATTTTTGTATACGCCGTAGTTGTGTGTAGATTTTCGTGTCCCAATACCTCTTTAATAACGGTGAGAGGCACATCGTTTTGCAGCATATTTCCCGCAAGGCTATGATGTAAGGTGTGGAACCCGACTGAGACAATGAGACTCTCTCTGCAAAAACCTGCAAGCTGGAGGTGCTTGTTGAAGAGTTGCCACAGATGATTGTTTTCGGCAAATGGGCCGTATGGCACTTTATGAGATACAAAAACATAGTCAGTTTTCGAGAGCGGGCGACCGTTTTTCAAATAGTCTATTAATGCCCATCCTACATCAGGAAGCATGTCGAAGCTAATTTCTTTCCCTGTTTTGCGTTGCGTCAACACAATCTTGCATTCGTCAAATAACAGGTTTGACATCTTAAGCTCGCGGACGTCAGATGAGCGTAATCCATATCGCACTCCCAATAAAAACATAGCATATGTGCGTTTCCCCAAGGGGTTGCCACGATCCACTGTAGCCAGCAACCGCTTTATTTCGTCTTCGCTGTAAGCGGTCGGAATCTTTAATCTCGAAGGAAGTGTGATGACTGGAAAATACGGTGTTATGTCATTTGAAATTTCTCCATTCTTCAGCGCATGTCTCATCCACTGGCGTATCACGGTGAAATAGTTATAAATATGCGCTTTGCTGTAGCCTGTCAAATAAACGGCAAAATCATTAATAGTTTGAATCCCGACATCGTTTAGACAGTTAACATTATTGCGTATTAAATATTCTGTAAAACTCCTTAATAAGATCGTTTTATTGTACAAAGTGGATTCAGCCGCGTTTTGATCTTTTACAGTTTCAAGAAAGCTGTTAACCGACTCAACGCACTCCATTGGTAGGGCTGCGTTTAAATCCTTTGTAGGATGTTTTCCGCGCAATACATAACCATAGTTCTGAAATTCTAACAAGGCAAGAATAGGACGGCGTTTCATAGTGTGTCGTTGTGGCAAGCCAATAGAATACATTTCAAATCCGTATTCTTCCTGCAAAAAAGAACGACATAGAGATGCCGTAAGATCCGCTGATTGCTTCCGTTTCGCGTAATCCACAAAATTCTGTAATATTCTCTGGTAGACATTCAAGGTATGTTCTGTAAGATTCATTTTGTCAAAGCAAGCCACAGTCCCGTCAACGAGCTGCTGTACTAAATTATTATCTTTCGTAACAAACACTTCCCAATCATTTTTATTAACGGTAGTGTTTGCGATATTATGATTAGATATGTGGGCAAAACCTGTTGGTAATCAATACTAATTGCGTGTGGAGCGCATAATATCAAGCTAATCATAAGGAATATTATCTTTAGCTAATCATATTATTCCTTATGATTGTTGACGGCTACCAGCTTTCCTTTAGGAACGCGGCAGCCGTCATAATTCTTGGATTCGTCACCGAGCTTTCAAGAAAATCCTTGTCGCCTGTAAGTAGAATATCCGCGCCGGAATTGATGGCGGCCCGCAGTATGGGCCGGTCATTTGCGTCCCGGATTTCAGCCTCGTCTGGATGGGGCGACGGCGGCACGGGAACTATCTCGACCACGGAAAGCGCGGCGGAGATAAATCCCTCGAAAACGTGGATTTTGTCGGGAAACTTTCGGTTAAATACCCGGCGTAACTCCTCAAGGCTTTGTTCGCAAATAAGCGCCTGATACGGCGGGTCAACCGCCTTTATAAACGCCCTGTGCGGCACGCTGCCTCTGGAATACGCTGCGGAAATCAGGATATTTGTGTCAATTAAAACTCTCATATTCCCTCAACTTCCGTGCGTATTTCCTTTAATAAGCTGTTCAAATCATCTTCCGAATTGATACCGGCTTTTTCCCACTCGCCCGCCATTTCCTTTTGGAGCGTTTCCATTGCATATACGGCGGGATTCATCATTATTACCCTGTCGTTCTCATAAATCAAAGCTACGCGGTCGCCGGTGGAAAGCCCCATGTTTTTGCGTATGTCGATTGGCAGTGTGATTTGGCCTTTTGACATAACTTTTGCAGTATTAAATATCATTGTACACACCTCCACATAGTAGGGCAAACCCTACTTTTATATATTATACGCTATTTTTATAGAAAATGCAAGAATCACAAGACAAATATTCCCATTGAAAGGAGCTGCGACAATATGCCCGGCGGTGATTCATTCGGCCTACGGCTGGGAATAGAGGGCGAGAGGGATTTCAAGCAAAGTTTAGCCGATATTAACCAGACATTTAAGGTGCTTGGCTCCGAAATGCAGCTTGTCACGAGCCAGTTTGACAAAAACGATAAATCCGCCGCGGCTCTCGCCTCCCGCAACGGCGTACTCAACAAGGAAATCGACGCCCAAAAAGAGAAAATCTCAACGCTGCAGGCCGCGCTACGCAACGCCTCCGAGAGCTTCGGTGAAAACGACCGCCGCACACAGAACTGGCAGATCGCTTTGAATAAGGCGCAGGCCGAGCTTAACGGCATGGAAAAGGAGCTTGACGAATCCGGCAAGGCCGCCGACGACGCGGGCGGGCACTTCGAGAAGCTAGGCGGCATAATGAAGGGCTTGGGAGCGGCTGTTGGGGCCGCCGCCATCAAGCTCGGCAAAGAGGTCGTTCAATCCTTCGGGGAGCTTGAACAGAATCTCGGCGGCTCCGAAGCCGTGTTCGGCAAATACGCCGCGTCTATCCAGAAGACCGGCGAGGACGCATACAAGAACCTCGGCGTGTCGCAGAGCGAGTATCTGGCCACGGCGAATAAAATGGGCGCGCTCTTTCAAGGCTCCGGTGTCGAACAGCAAAAGTCTCTGGAACTTACGACGCAGGCGCTGCAGCGGGCGGCGGACATGGCCTCGGTCATGGAAATGCGATATGTGATTTATATCGTCTAATCAAGTCTGATAAACCGCATTAATTAAAGGATTTATCGTTTGGAACGTCAAGGTTCAGTTGAAAGAATAAGCGTCATTTTATAGATTTAAGCGACAAACAAGCGACAAAAAATCGCCCGTTTCCGGGTGCGTTCCTGCCGCCTGTTCAGCTTGCTATACCGCTTGTTCCTGTGTTACCGCGCCGCCTAGCCTCAAGTCCAGCGCCTGCATTGCCTTTACCTTGCTTGACGCGAATATGTGCGCGTATATCTCCTGTGTTATCGTCGTCGAGGCGTGGCCCAACTGTTCGCTGACAACCTTTGCCGGAATATCCGAGTTAATCAACAGGCTTGCCGTCGTGTGCCGCAAAGAGTGGATATGTATGCCGTCCGGCAGCCCTATCTTTTTTGCCAACTGCTTGAATTTTAGGTTCATATAGCCTATGCGCCTTATGCGCCTTAAAGGCTCCTTTACTAGCGGCGCCTCAAGGCGCTTTTACGGTCTGCCACTTGCGAGGGGATTGCTACTTGCTACCCGTAAACGGGTCCTTAAACTCCCTCAACGTCATTTGGTCCGATACCTGATCCTCTTTCAACTGGTTCTGGATGTACTCTGCTATACGCTTCGTACTCTTCCCTGTCGTGTCAACATAGTACCCTCTGCACCAAAAACTCCTGTTGCCGTACTTGTACTTCAATTCCCCATGCCGCTCATGTATCAGCAGGCTGCTCTTGCCTTTTAGGAACCCTACAAATCCGGAAACACTCATCTTCGGCGGGATTTCTACCAGCATGTGTATATGGTTCGGGCATAACTCTGCTTCTATTATCGTTATGCTTTTCCATTGGCACAACTCTCTCAGTATCTTCCCTATTTCAACTTTAAGCTTGCCATATATTATCTGTCGCCGGTATTTTGGCGCAAATACTATGTGGTATTTGCAATTCCACTTCGTATGCGCTAAACTGTTATTGTCACTTCCCATTGGGGATGACCTCCTTTTGATTTTTCAAGCAGTTGCCAGACCGCTTGTCTATTTTAAATCAAAAGGAGTTTTTTCTCATTAATAACGCTAAAAGCTTTGACCACCGGCATAGCCGGTGGTTTTGGTGAACAAAAAAGGCCAGGACTTCTAAAAAGAAATCCTGGCCTCAAATATGGGAAAACGGGAACGGATATTGACGAAAAGTTTTTCCGAAATATCCCTTGACAATCAGCTTTGTTAGAGTTTTAATACCACACAACGGTGGCCGCCGAAAAGCTGTAGGAGGTGACTCATTGGCTGATTATCGCAAAATGTATGACTCCCTGTTCAATGATGTGACGGACGCGATCTCGTTACTTCAGCGCGCGCAGCAGAAAACAGAGGAGATTTTCATGTCCGGCGACGACGGCGTTATCCTTGATCTGCCGCAAAAGCCGGGGCCGGGCGATAAGCCGGAATAGCGTAAACATTTGATGTTGTCGACACATCGGGGAGCGGCGTGAGCCGCTCCTGTTTTTTGTTGATTGTTAAGTCAATTCCTCCATGCAGAAATCCTCATCCTGGGACTCGTACCCTTCCACGGCGGTGATATTGACATACTCACCTATGATGGCAAGGGCCTGATCGTAGCTGCCGCTGGAGGTGATACGTTCACACATCTCCGTGGCTTCCTCCCTCATACCGCTGCCTTTGAGCGCCCGCGAAGCTATGCCCATGAGAGAGAACACGTTTCCATCGGCTCCGATCAGCGGCTTATCCCGATATCGGGATAAGCCTTTTTATGCCGAGGAATTGATTATGCCGAACAATGGGGATGAATGCTTAGAAAACATGAGTATGACCTCGCTTTCTTGAATTTAAGATTTGGAAATATCGGGATAACAAAGTGAGTTCAACAACTATCCCAATCCTGACAGCTTGAGAATCATATCCTCATCGTTGTCCCAAATAGCAACCGATGGCGTCCCTCCTTTGCGGAGGACATCTGCCTTGTCAATCGCGGCGCGCTTCATCTCCGTGTCGGCATACGCATAGACCTTAGTGGTTTCAACGCTTGCGTGTCCGAGATATTCCGATAAAAGCATCATGGGCATCCCCTGATGATACAGATGCATAGCGCGGGTATGACGCAGCATGTGAGGATGAATATGCGCCGGAACCTCCGGGCAGAAATGGCGGGCTTCGGCACCATATTTTTTGATGAACTGCGCGACTGTGTCCTGCGACATGGGTTGCTGCTTACCGTGTATCACAGTATAAAAGAGCAGTTTTTCGCTATCCGCAGGTTCACCCGGATGAAACTGGCGTAAATATCGCACAGAATGCTGAACCGTTTTTGGAAGTATGGGAACCGCGCGCGCTTTTCCGCCTTTGCCGCGCAGATATGCGATTGGACTTTGAACATGGATGCAAAGGTCACGCAGCTTCATGCTAAGCAGCTCATCACAGCGGGTTGCCGTGTCATACATTAACATCATAAAGAAAAGGTTGCGGAGGTCTTTAGGCTTTCCCTGATCAGGTTGCCTTAATAATGCCTCCAGAGCCGGTTCGGAAAGATACTCCACCACTTTGCTCTGAGATGTTTTAATCGGCACATCTTGAGCAACCAAGCTCAGAGCAACATGAGCGCAATCCAATTTACCGGCATAATCAAAAAATGAGCGAAGCACCATCAGCCGATGATTACGTGTGCTGACGCCGCAATGACGCTCCGATTCCAACCAGTCTAAAAAATCTAGAATAATGTCCCGGTTGATGATCTCAAAACGTATTTTCCGAACAGCAACTCCCTTGATGTCGCGCAGAAAAGCCACGAACAGATTGAGGGCCTGTCTGTATGAGCGTACTGTGTTTTCGCTGAAACAGCGCTGATCCGGCAAATATTCCAACAGAAATCTACGAACGGCATTCCAAAAGTCATTCATCGCATTCCACCTCCGGGAGAAGAATGTCAGAGGAAGAATAATCAAACCCCGCCATCTTCTCAAAAAGCCCAGGTACCAAGTGAATATAATAATACGTGTCACTGAGTTGCGCGTGTCCCATATACGCGCTGAGATATGGCAGCATGGCGGTTACGTCCTTTCCCTCACGCATCCATTGATAAAGCCGGTGGGTGGCGAAAGTATGCCGGAAATCATATAGTCTTGGGGCTTTCTTTCCGGGAGTGGCTATGCCTGCTTCTGTTCTTACGGTTCCGTAAAACTTTGTAATCCAATCTTGGCTGTAGATGCTGCCTTTATGATTGGGGAAAAACAATTCCCGCTGGGGCATAATCGTAGCAATTGATTCATCATAATGGCGGCATAATTCGGTGACGTCGTCATCCATCATGACGATGCGGCTTCTGTTGCATTTGCTCTCCATAATGTTTAGCCGCCCTTTCTCCAAATCAACATCCACAACGCGAAGCTTGCGGGCTTCGCAGGGACGAAGCCCGCAACAGTACAGAAGCCGTACAAGTGTGGGCAATACAAAATGGCGGATTGGATAGCGCTTGTTCCGCTTGATGTGATCCAAAACTCTCCACACCGAAGCTATCTCCATTTCGCTGTAAATGTGGGGAATGGGGCGTGGGCTTTTTTTAACCATATCCGACGGCAGAATATATGCGATTTCCCCAAGCCTGTTAAGGTATTTGGCAAACTCTCTGACGGGTCTGAGCCGATTGTAAAAAGTGTTACTACCCTCAGTGCTTCGACGAACAGCCCAAGCCATACATAATTCTTTCGTCAGAGCAGTTGCCTCTGGAAAGCGTTCAGAACAAAACTGATCAAAATTACGAAGGTTATTCATATCACTGCGATAGGAAAACCCAACAGAGTTTTTCTGTTTGATAAAACCGATCAGGCGACCGGAAAAAACGCTGCTAAATTGACAAGTCATACCCGATCACCGGCCTTTCTGACGCCGGCAAGTCCTATTGCGCAGCTTTTAAGGTTCTGCTCATCGACTGATAGATATGGCTTAAGCGAATCAAGTCTGGTGTGTCCTAAAACCTGACGTATCGTATCGACCGGCGCTTCACTCTGAAGCAGTCTGGTGCCGAAAGATCGCCGGAAGCTATGAAATCCTCTTCGCGATGACGCTGAATAGATACCGACGCGCTTCATATATCTGGTGACGATAGAACTGGCGCACCGGTTACTAATGGGACGCTTTACGCCGACACAGCACAAAAAAATATATGGCGAGCCGCTTTCAGGCCGTCCGCGTAAAATATATTCCGCAATGGCGTTTCCGGCCTCTGCTGTTAGGGGTAGTGATAGAGGCTGCCCTGTTTTTCTCTGTACGATATGAAGCTCTTTTGCACGCCAGTCAATGTTCTCCCGCCTGATATTTACAACATCGCACGCGCGCAGACCGGTTTGCGCGGCCAACAACATCATGGCGTAATTGCGTTTGCCCATTGGCGTATCCATATCCGGCGCGCCTAAGAGCAGCGATATTTCTTCAGCCGTAAAGCCTTCCCGAAATGTGCTTCTGTGTGCGACCGTTTCAGGTATCGCGTGACTAAAATCTTCTGTTGTAAAACCGTTTTCGTGTAAATGCCGCAGGAATTTTTTGATGATAAATATTGCGGACGGTAATCCGCTGGTGTACCGCTTTGCGGTCTGTGTGATGATCTCGCTTACTACGGTTAGCGTAACACCGTCGAATGACTTGAATCCGCTGGCCTCTAGCGCAAAAAGAAACATCCGAACTGAACTTTTAGCATTCATGACCGTGCTTTTCATCAAAGCGCCTGTGCGAACTGAATGCTCGCAAAAATGGTGCAGCAGCTTAGAAAACGAGGGTAACGGAATACGGTGTTCAAGTTTCGGCAACTGTACCAGCGTGATTGCACCTTTATGGTACATCTCCCTGAGAAGAACGGCTGCTTTGCGAACTTTTTTGACCGCTATGCGATCTGCCTGACCGCTATGGCAGCGTTCTATCATGTCCGATAGCATTGCTTCAGTTAATGTTTCGGAATAATGCTCCAAACCATGAGCGGCGTGTTTGCGCAGAATAACATTAAAGCCCTCCGCCGTATAATGCTTTATAGTGGTCGCTTTCATTCCAAGCCCGATTAATTCTTGTCTTGTGCGCCAAGCCAATGAAAACAGGCAGCTTGGATCAGCGAGTTGCTCTGGCGTGGGGGAATCCTTATACAAACTTTGGCGTGGTTTACGCAAATTGGCATCCCACAAGCGATTATACGACATATCCAGGGGCTTTTTATCAGCGCATTGCTTCAAAAACTCACAGCTACGGCGCACAACCGACCACTTCCCGGCTGATATCTCTTTGCGTTCACAGCAAGCACGTTGCTCCAGTACAAAGGTATCAAGCATTACAGCGGTGACATCTGTAATGCCTTGTCCGGCAAAATACCGCATGATGCTCCCGAAGCCAGAGCGTTTGTAAACTTTTATGGTATCTGCCTTGACTCCGTTCTCTTCCATAAGCGAGAGCGCTTGCTCAGTAATCTGTTTTACGTTGAATGCGTTCATTTTTTACCTCGTTTTTAGATAGTCAGGCCATCGCCTGCCTTGTCTATTATGCGAAGAAAAATTGAACGCATTTTGTTGTCCCGATATTTCCATAGCGACAATTCAAGAAAGCGAGGTCATACTCATGTTTTCTAAGCATTCATCCCCATTGTTCGGCATAATCAATTC
>QMCD01002644.1_pt1 | contig 11064 bp, 10 predicted proteins | sample 1821841 | NCBI WGS metagenome assembly QMCD01 (sample SAMN01991225, study PRJNA193472) | Termite gut metagenome, whole genome shotgun sequencing project. | isolation source: worker | host: Macrotermes natalensis | reverse complement strand
GGTGGCGGTGCTGGACGGCGTGGCCGGGTGGCTCGATCCGTCACGGGGGCTTGGGGAACTCATCTTTGACGATGTGCCGGACAGGTATTTCATGGCGCGGCTCTCCGAGGCCGTGGACTGTGAGCGGCTGCTCCGGGCGGCTGGGGCGTTCGATTTGAAATTCGTCTGCCCCGATCCCCACGCCTACGTGCTGGAGGATGAAACCTATACGTTCACGGCAGCGGGCAGCCGCACACTCACTCGGCAGAAAGGCAGCGCCGCGTCCGAGCCGGTGTATTCCATCAAAGGCGTGATCCCCTCCGGCGCGGCCAGCTACATTTCCCTTGTGACGAACGGTGCGGAGCTGCGCGTCGTAGGCGCGCTGGCTTCCAGCGAAACACTTGTCATAGACAGCGGCTTAGTGACCGCCAAGGTGGTAAATGCACAGGGCGAAACGCTGCGGAACGGTCTGCCGTGCCTACAGGAGTTGAATTTCCCTGTTCTGCAAAAAGGTACAAACACAGTGGATGTTTCCGCGACAGGAGCCACGTTTGCGGAGTTGAAGATTCAGGCGAAGAGCCGGTGGAGGTGAGGACATGGCTGTCAAATCCATTTTGACTACACAGGAAGATTTCACAGGCGAGTTCCCCATAACCAAGCAGACCGCCGCCATGTGGCGGTTCAACGAGGCGGAGCCGGACGGCAGCGCAAGGCTTCTGGACTCCTCCGGCAAGGGACGTCATTTCACCATATCCGGCTGGAGCGGCACCACCGCCGCGCTGCCGAATGGACGCTATGGCCGGTACTTCCGCATGAACACGAATAATCCGGCCACGGAAAAGACGCACCTCATCGCCACGAATGACGGCACGTTCTTTTCCGATCTTGGCAACAGGATCGTAGTGGGCGGCTGGATCAACCCCACCACCTACAGCCTCGGCAACACCTACTGCCCGATCTTCAACACCCGGCAAGGTCCCGGCCAGCCGCTCCTTTACCTCTCGCTCATCCGGGGACAGCCGCGCATGATGCTCTACAACGCTTCGGGTTCGCTGGTCCTTGACCAGAGCGAGTCGCCCGGCTTCAGCATGGCGAACAACGGCTGGTACTTCATCGGGGCGGTAGTCGGCGTCACGGCGAAAACCTCGCAGATGCTCCTATGCAACCGCGCCGATGGCACCGTTTGGACGGCTCCCGTCCGGACATTCACCGGGACGCTGAACGCAAGCTGTACCGCCGACATTGTTATGGGTATGCACGCAAACAGCTACTGGTACGCCGGGGGCTTCGACGACTGGTTCTTTGAAACCGGCTCGGAACTGACGGTGGCTGATCTGGCGGCATATTTCCGGCAGTCGCTCCTTGCCAACGGCGGCGATACCTCCGGGAGCGTGGAAGCTTTGACGGAACCAACCGGCGGCGCGGTCACGCTGCGGAAGGCGGGCGGACTTTATCCGGAAAGCGGGATACTAACCACCATCGCTGCCCCCTGCGCCCTTTCGGGGAGCGGGCGGGTGTCGGTGAGCAGCGAGTATACGGCGGGCGTGACAGCGGTTTCATTGGTGGAAACAGCCACGTCCGATGATTTCATCAACTGGTCGGAATGGCAGCCGGTGGGCATAAGCGGCGAGCTGGTTTCGCCTAACCGTGAATATATCCGCTTCCGTGTCACTCTGACCACGGCGGACACTACCGCCACGCCGAAACTGCTGGACATCCAGCTCCACGACATCCCCAAGCCGCCATACGAGCGGCTCGGCTTCTCCCGCCCCATGGTGCTGGATGGGAACGGCGCATGGGAGTCGGTGCTGGAAAACGCCTATGACATCATAGTCACCAGCGAGGTCAACGGTGCGGACACGCTGGAATTCAAACTGCCTTATCGGGATGCCAAGCGGCTGACGCTGGACAATGAGAAATCAGTGCAGATTGTCAGCGACATTTACCGCATCCGCACCATCACGGACGAAAAAGGCACGGGCGGCAGTGCGGTAACTACCGTGTATGCCGAAGCCGCCTTTTATGACCTTGCGTTCAGCGCCGAAAAGCAGCCGGTGGAATTCAACGCCGACAGGCCGGAAGCGCCCATGCGCCACGCCCTGCAAGGCACCGGCTGGTCCCTCGGCACGATCAGCGTAACTACGCTGCGGACGTGGAAGTGCGAGGATAAGAACGCGCTAGCGATACTCCGCACAGTGCAGAATATCCACGGCGGCGACCTTGTGTTTGACAACGGCAACAAAATCGTGCATTTGCTGACATTCAGTGGCAATGAAAGCGGCGCGCTCTTCGCTTACCGCAAGAATCTGAACAGCATCAAGCGGGTGGTGGACACGCGGAGCCTCATCACACGGCTCTACACCTACGGCAAGGAAGGCATGACCTTCGCGCTGATCAACGGCGGCAAGGAATACGTGGAGGATTACACCTATTCCGGCGAAATCAGGGTGTCCACGCTGGACTGCTCCAACTTCACGAACCCGTACCAGATGCTGGAGTTTGCCCGGATGCGTCTGGCAGAGTACGCCAAGCCGCGTGTTTCCTATGTGCTGTCGGCCATGGATTTGTCGGTGCTGACCGGCTATGAGCATGAGCGGTGGGAGCTTGGCGATATCGTGACCGTAGACGACCGCGACTTGGATATGACCATCCAGACGAGGATCATACGGCGGCAGTACAATCTGCAGGAGCCGTGGAAAACCGTGCTGGAGCTGTCCTCCAAGCTGCGTGAGCTTGGGGATTCCTCGAATGACGCGATTGCCGACCAGCTTGACCAAAGCAACCTGATCGGGCAGGAGATCAAGGACATGGTGCCGTTCAACCACCTGCGCAACTCCCGCGCCGACGACGGCTTCGCCTACTGGCAGAATTCCGGCTTCGAGGTGGACCCGCAGAACGGCGTATCAGGCACGGCTTCCTTCAAGGCGGTCGGGGTTCCCGGCACGAAGAGCATGGCGCAGACGATCTACCCTGCCAATCGCCGTAATTACACAATCTCCGCGCAGATCGGCTCCGAGAATCTGCAAAAGGGCGCGAACGGTCAGGTTGGCATTGAGGTTGTGTTCGAGTACGAGGATGGTACGATAGAGACGCGGATGATTGACTTATTCTGATTATTCTGAGGGGACGGTGATTCTATGGTTTCATTCCAACAGGTGGCGCGGGACGCCTCACCCAAGGGTTATGGCAGACTGCGCTCCATCATCGTCCGGCTGGTTGTCACGAATTATACCGGCGAGGTGTATTTCACCGACCTCATGCTTCAGGCCGGTTCCATCGCCACGGGGTGGGTCGGGCATGTGTGCGAGATCAGGTGGACGATGGACGGGTGAAAAGTGCGTGGATTTGCCTATATATTGCGGTATAATATCTATAGCGATTTTTAGCTTTCTAGAAATAAGAACGCGTGAAAAAGGCATTGGTGAACAAACGCGTGCGTTTTTTGCCATGTATAATTGAATCATTGCAAATCATGGAGGTAATGAAATGGCAAGAATATCACAGATTACGCTAACGCAACAACCGATGATGCACACATTGACAATCCGCAAGACAATCAATTTCACACAAGAGTTTTCAACTTTTGCGGGTTATGCTTTTGATAAAATCGCAAAATACCTAAATAGCGTAAACGCGTTGTTCGGCGGCGCGGCAATTGTCTGCTTTCATAATGTAGGTTCGGACTACAACGAAGAAACATGGGAAAAACTTAATGTAGAGATTGGCTTTCCCGTAGCAAGACCGATAAGCGGAAAAGAAGACATAACCGCCAATACGATTCCTTCACAAAAGGTAGTGTCCGCTATTGATTTAGGGCCATATGAAAAGCAAGACCCGACATTTGAAGAAATCTTGGCATGGATAAAAAGCAATGGCTGCGAGATGCAAGGCGACATTTACCACCAGTACTTAAACGATACGGAACGTCCCGAAAGTGAACTGCTTCAAGGATGGCAGCGTGGTTCATGTGGATGTGCGCGGGAAGTGAAGTGGTCAGATCGCCACATCGCCACTTTTGTGTAGGTGATGTGGCAATCTGACTGGCGAACTGCCCCGTGACGATTAGCCTGCAGGTGTGGTGGTCGATGCCACACCTGCAGGCTTTTTTGATTTCTATGAAATTATAGCGATTTCGGCTGCCTTGTGGTGTAAAATATTTTGTCATTAAGACTTGTATCATGTCCGATTGTGTGCTATACTAAAAAAACTGCCAAACTGTCGCAATAGGCCAAGGAAGGGGCGTATCGATGAAAGAAGAATATATAGAGCGAATGTTAAAAAATCTTCCGGTATTACGCGCTTCCGCTGGATTTACGCAGGCGAAGTTAGGTAAGAAATTAGGCATGAGCAGACAAACCATAGTGGCGATTGAAACGCGAAAACGCCCTCTGCCGTGGGATTTGTATCTGGCGATGGTGTGCGTGTTCCAGCAATATGAGGAATCACAGATATTATTAAACAGCTTTGAGTTGTTCGACAGCGAGTTTATCCGGGAAAATCTATGATATACGAAGGACGGTTATCCGATTTGGACGATGTAATCCGCTGGGACAAACTGCCTACAGGCGGTGTACGGGCGCTGTGGCATCCATATATACTCTCTGGTGCTGTCAACCTGCTTCAGGGCGACAGTACGGCGGGAAAGTCGTACCTTTCCCAAGCCATCATCGCCGCGCTGACCACAGGCCTAGCGCTGCCAAACGCCGAGCCTCTGGCGCCGTGCAACGTGATCATACAGAACGCCGAGAACTCTTTTTCGGACGTTATTAAGCCGCGCTTGGAACAGCTTGGCGCGGATTTTTCGCGGATCAAATCCATCAATGAAGAACAGGGGTGGCTATCCCTGCTTTCCCCGAAGATTGAGGAAATCATCACGCGCTACGACGCCAAACTTTTGACGATAGACCCGATCCAAGCCAATATGAATATGTACAAGTTGGAGAGCGTCCGCGAAACGCTCATCTCGCTTGGGCAGGTGGCGGCGCGGACGGGATGCGCTATCCTCTGCATCGGGCATCTCACCAAGAGCCAGACCAAGGCGCAGTATCGCGGGCTTGGCAGTATAGATATCTTCAACGCGATACCGAGTGTGTTGAACCTCGGCATGGTCGATGAGGATGTGCGCGTCATGGTACATAACAAGTCGAATTACTTTGAGGTCGGCTCTCCTATCGCGTTCACGCTGAACGGCGGGTTCCGCTGGATCGGCGAATATGACATTACGATTGACGAGCTGCTTGCCGGTGACGCGTCGCCGCGCCGTGGCCGCCAGCGTGAAAAGGCAAAGGAATTCTTGATGGAACTGCTTGCTGACGGCGAAGTCGACAGCGCCGAAGTTTACGCCCAAGCCGAAGCGCAAGACATTCCGCGCCGGACGCTTGAGCGGGCGAAGTCGGAGGTCGGCGCGAGGTCGGTGCAACACTCCGATGGCTGGGTGTGGATGTTGGATTGAGAGTCAGATCGCCGCTTTTTGTGCAGACGATGTGGCGATGTGACTGGAGAACTATTAACTTTAATGCAGAAGAGGAGACGACAGAGTGACAGATATCGCTCACTCGGCAGAAATCGACGATAGCCCTGTCGGTTTCCAGAATAATGCGGCAATGCAAAAAGATTGGGAAACGCAACCCTTTATTAAGGTTTCCCTTTCTATGTCCGAGAGCGAAACAAAAATTCAACTCGCATCTTGCATTGTCGATGCCCGTAAAGTCATTTGTTCTTTCATAGAAAATGATGGAGATATAAGTAAATATACTTCATTAACTGAAACAACTATTCTGATACAAAGACTCTCGCTTCGTGTAAATGAACCGATATACCGTTTGGCCTCAAAACCAATGCAACCGAGTAAAATATTCTTTACTCAATGTGAGAATTCCTTTGAGATATGGTTTCGGGATTGCGATGATTTCGCAGCGGGAGAAGTGTATGACAGATTGATATATGCCATAAGTAGTATTTACGATTATTTCGCAGAAAACGTTATATTGGCGAGGCTAAAGAGGTTGATACTCACTGCAAATCCCTTATTTCAAACTGCTAACGCTGTTCGTCTTTTGGGGTACAAGCCTTTAGCATTTGACGAATATGCAATTTTGCAAATCAAAGATATACTCAAGCTTGAATCGTGGGCTATTGGAGCAACCGTTGCAAAAGGAATATACGAATCGCTTGATAAACAGATAAAGATTCTTGTTATACCCTCTGAAGCAATTGAAACCTTAATTGCTGACTTGCATGAGCGTGAAAAATACATCGTTGTGAATCGATTCCTTGAATCCAGCAAGACGCTTGAGGAGTTGGGAGCAGAACTCGGATTAACTCGTGAACGTGTCCGTCAGATTGCTTCAAAAGTTGAACGAAAATTTCATGCATCGCATAGCAAGATGAATCTCATTAAAACTGTGTTCTATTCCCTAAAGGTTCTTTGCGATAGCGAACACTGCTTTGCACTTAGCGAACTGGATAAATACGGTGTGTCAGAAGGCGGTTTAAAATTCCTTTCGGAAGTGCTAGATGGCAATTTTGCTCTGATTCATATTTCTGATACTGATTGCATAGCGTTTGCCGACAAAGATGGAAAATGCGATTGGCTGGAACACATAGAAAATGTCACACACTCAATTCCTGCGTTGCTTTTGCCCGATGAACAGCAGAGTATTGTTGAGGCGATTATCGCTTTTCTTAAAGAATTGGGGTATGAAATACCGGAACACATTATTGCCACCATTGTCTTCCGTAAGTACATTAAAAACGGGTCTGCCCTCGTGAAGAAGTCACTTCGTATGGGGGATAGATTTGAAATTGTATTAGAAAAGTTTTTTCCCGATGGCATACGACTTTATCAGGCCGAAGATATGGCACTTTTTCGCAAAAGGTACGATGCCTTATTTGAAGATGATAAAATTTCAGACAATGATCATGCGGTGATATCAAGGGTTGCAGATCGGTGTGTTTTGATTGACCGTGGAACCTATATCTTGAATAAAAAAACCGAACTGCCAGCAGAATTAGCCCAGCGAATATTGGAATTTGTAATCCAATATCTCTTCGATATGGTGATGACCAATTCCATTATGCACAAGTTCAATTCGGAACTCACGGCGATTGGTGTTGACAACAAGTATTACTTGCTAAGTGTTCTCAAACAGCATTTCGCAGACAAATTCAGCTTTAGGCGCGATTACGTCATTAAAGGAGAGAACACGGGAAATTTCTATGGCAATATAACTGGTTTTGTCGAGCCACACCCAGGGGGCGTTAGCTTTCACGACTTACAGCTACAGTTTCAAGGCATACCAGATGCAGTGCTTTATTTCGCTTTATCGGAAGATGACAACATTATCCCAATGTACAATAAAATGTACATTCATAAAAGTAACATCATCTTCCCTGAGCATCAGAAGGTATTGCCTTATCTGCGAGGTGTTGTTACGCAAGAACACATCGTTTCTGATGAGCGTGCATTAGGTTTAATTAAACGGTATTATCCAGACTTTGTTGCCAACAACAACATAAACACCAGTTGGTTTTTGTTCAGTGTCTTGCGTTCTTTCTTTCATGAAGAGTTTAACTTCAGTCGGCCTCATATCATCGACCTTACTTTTGACTCGGCAAATGGTCGCGAAGCTTTGAGGAGTTCTTTCTGGGGCAAGAAATACGTTGAAATTCTAGATATAAAGAACTACGCAAAAGAAAAGCAAATACAAATCTACGATTTGTCGAAATTGCTTGATTCCTATTGTGACAGATATTTTATCCTTAATAAGGAGAGGTTAATCAGCATTGATGAAATCGGATATAGCCCAGACGAGTTTGCTCATGTAGAGGATATTGTAATAGATGCACTTGAGGATTTGGGGTATGCCGATATTGCCAAGCTAAACGTGGTTAATATTTTGCCAAGGGCAAATATCGCCATTACAGAGTGGCTCATCTACTCAATAATCAACAAGTATGGGACACGGTTAACTGCAATAACCTCAACATCGCAGTTTATGAATTCCGCACCACTTGTAGTCCGTAATGGTGCCGACATCGAAACTATCAGAGAAGATTTCGCTTCATCGGGAGCGTCTGCCCAAACTGTAAGAATTGATGACCTATCTGATATCGACAGTTTGGTCGAGAGAATCATCGACCTCGAATTTATGTGGAGGGAAGGTAAGTAAGGATGAATTTACAAAAGCTGCATCTGAATAAAAGCTATGTCAGCTACGGAGAGGACACGATCGCTGAGTCGTTGATTAAGCCATGCCTGAAAGTTGCTAAGAGATATCGGAGAAGCGCGGGCTTCTTTTCGTCCAGCGTTATTACCATCGTCCTCGAGGGAATTGTTTCACTTGTGAGAGGAGGTGGCAAAATCCAACTAGTGACAAGTCAAAGACTAAGTGAGGGTGATATCGAAGCTATAAAAATTGGCTATTCTAAACGACACGACATTGTCGAAAACTCTTTTTTGCTGACTTTCGAAGCGGAAATTGAAAGGCTCGATGACTCTAATCTCAATATACTTGCTGAACTGATCGCGAGCGGAATAATGGATGTTAAAGTCGCTGTTACTAAGGGACTTGGCATTTACCACGATAAATTTGGTGTCATTGAAGATTCGAGTGGCAATCGGGTTGCTTTCTTTGGATCTTCAAACTCAACAGAACATGGCTACACACTGAACTATGAAAAAGTGAGAATCGCCAGAAGCTGGATTGATAACGAATCAACCACAGTCGAGGACGAGGTATGTGAGTTCGAGTCTTTGTGGAGTGGAACAAATTCCTATGTTGAAGTCTATGATTTTAAGAATGCAATTAACAAGTGCATCCTACAGGTCATTGCAAAACGAGAAGCGATAAATAATCAAAAGGCAGTTGTGCTTCGCAAGTACCAAGAAGAGGCAATAGAAACGTGGAAGGGCAACGGTTATAAAGGCTTTTTCGTTATGGCTACTGGTACCGGAAAAACTTGGACTGCAATCTATGCTGCTCACGCATTGCAACAGCACGAAAAAACGATAATCGTTATTTGCGCACCATACAAGCACTTAGTTCAGCAATGGCATGAAGATATAAAAAAAGTATTTTCTGGAGCGAGGATAGTCAAAGTATCTTCTGAAAACCCAACTTGGGAACAAGAAATTAGAGAAGAAATCATTCGGTCAAAGCACTACCCCGATAACCAGATTGTAATCATCTCAACCATTATGTCGTTTAATAAAGAGAGATTTGAACACGTGTTGTCTACTTCTTCAAGTAAACGCTTACTGATTGTTGATGAAGCTCACCGATTCACAACGCGACCTGACTGGCTTTTAGAAAAATATGAGTATCTTCTTGGACTGAGCGCGACACCGTTTACAGGCATCAATACTGCAATTGGTGATGAACTTATGGCTTGGTTTGGAGGGCGGGTATATAATTTACCGATAGAATATGCGCTCAATAAAGGCTACCTAGTTCCTTATTCGTATCATCCGACTTTTGTTGATACTACAGAACAGGAAGAAGAAGAGTTTGTCGCTGTCGTCAGGAGAATGGCAGCTTGCTTTAATCCAAAAGGCGTATTGATTAACGTTGAGGAGTTTATAAAACTCCGAAGACGCCAACTGCGAATCATTTCGATGGCGGAGGAAAAGACCCGGCTGTTGGATTTGGTTTTAAGTAAAGTGTCCGACAAAGACCACTTCATCTGTTACTGTGGCGATGGGCATCTATTTGATGATGAGGGTAACGAATTGAGGCACATCCAATTTGTAAAGAGAAAACTGGATGCTCACGGCTATCGTCCCTCCCAGTTTACTGCAAGTGAAAATAATCGTAGAGCGGTTTAACAGTGGCGACCTAACGGCTCTCGCTGCTATAAGATGTTTGGATGAAGGTATAAACATCCCATCGATTAAGTCGGCTCTAATTCTCTCGAGTAATGATAACTTGCGGGAGTTTGTTCAGCGCCGCGGGCGCATATTGAGAAAACATAACGGCAAGAAGTCGGCAAGGATATTTGATGTACTCGTGCTGCCCTCGACCAATACTCCGCGCATTGCCTTGATAGAATTCCGGCGATATTACGAGTATGCAAGGTTGGCAAGCAACTCTGAAGAACTTCTCGCAGACATGGAAACACGGCTTACTGAATACGGAATAACACTCGAACAGATAATCGGCGAAGCAACACCAGATGTGGAGGTACTCGATGAATAACGAAACCATTATTCAAGGTTTGATTGAAAAAATTATTTCAATTGAGCAGGAGAACATGGAGTCTGCGGATGCGGAGAACAATGAAATCCGTGGGAGAATCGTGAATACAATTCTCGCTGAACTCGACAAGGTGGTGACCGACGATGAAAATTAAGCGCTTGGGTTACGAAAACTTCCGTGCGTTTAAGACGCGCGGCGACATCTCCTTTTCTACCGACGGAAAGGTCAACATCGTCTACGGGGGGAACGGTGCGGGCAAAACCACTTTGCACCAATTGTTCCAATGGGTGTTTTACAACACCACCTCGTTTAACAAGAGTTCGAGCGATAAACTCTATAATCTCGAATATGAATCGGAGCAACCGATTAATTCCACATTCTCTGTCATCGGGGATATTGAATTCGAACACGAAGGAAAGCTGTACCTATTACGCCGTGAGTGGCAATATCAGAAGAAAATGTCCTCTTCAATAAATATAAATAAACGCGTGATTCTCAGCTATAAAACCGAGGATTACGACTGGGAACGTGTCCCGGGTGATAGCGGTGCTTTCATTGAGAAGGTGCTTCCATCGGGGCTTTCGACCTACTTTTTCTTTGATGGTGAGCGTATGATAACTGACCTTATGGAAAACCGGATCAATTGGCCAAACGCTTTCATATTAAAAGAAGAACACTATTTTATCTCTTGGAAGAATTAAAATTGTATGGCGCTGCCATTAAATACAATCCCTTACAATCCACTTATTTTTACTTGGAAGATTTCAATTTTTTTGAAAAAACAGGCCTTGCATTTTTCTTTGGAAAAGAAAATGAACAATTTTTGAAAGAAAAATTCAATCGCACCTATAAAATAGATTGCATTTCAATATGATATACATTATTACTT
>QMCD01002188.1_pt1 | contig 11068 bp, 10 predicted proteins | sample 1821841 | NCBI WGS metagenome assembly QMCD01 (sample SAMN01991225, study PRJNA193472) | Termite gut metagenome, whole genome shotgun sequencing project. | isolation source: worker | host: Macrotermes natalensis | reverse complement strand
GGGAAAACCTTCCGCAGGTGTTCCATCAGACGTGTTATTCTTTCGCAATCGGGTTCGGCGAAGACCACCGTCACCATCACCTCGCCCGTCGAAGCGGTACGCACGACGATGTTGCGCATAAGGCCCCTGTGTTCGCGGATATTGTAAAATTCGTAACCGTGCTCGACGCAAAAACGCTTTACTTCCAAACGGATTTCGTTCGAAGGGTCGGGCTGAAGCCAACATTTGTGCACATCGAGTACCTTGTCGAACATGCCCGGTACGTGAAAACCGAGAGCCGGTTGCGGTAATAGCGGCGCAGATGTCGCGTTTTCCTGTCTCATCTCATCGTGAGTGAACCACCTGCGCGGCGCGAAGGTGAACTCCAGCTTGTTACGGTAGAAGGTCGTCGCCGCCGAACCTATGACAGGCCTGACACCTTCGGCTGGAAGTTCAAGATGCCCTATACGAGAAAGTTGGTCGGTAACCTGCTGCTGCTTGAAACGAAGCTGTTCGGAATAGGGCAGATTCTGCCACGAGCAGCCGCCGCAAACCCCGAAATGTTCGCAGAACGGCTCAGCGCGCAAAGGCGACCGCTTAACCCATCGCACCACGTACCCCTCCATAAATCGCCGCCTTTTGGAGCGCACCTGCACGTCGACCACATCACCCGGCACGGCCAACGGTACGAACACCACGACGCCATTGTTATGCCCCATGGCTTTGCCTTCGGCGGCAATCGCCGTTATTTCAAGCCCTTCTATCAGAGGATTTTCTTTTCGTCTTTTCACCATCGGAACCGCGTATATTCTCCGCCGCAAAGATAACGCAAATAATAAAACGGACTTACACGCGTTTTCGGTATAATTACGACACATAAAAACGCTCATCCCATGAAGCGGCTCTTCGGAACCATTTTTTTGCTATTGTTCGCCGTCATCGCCCGGGCGCAATTCCTGCATGAAAGAACTTACAACATCGAGACCGTCACGATTACGGCCAAGAGAGAAGACCGCGCCTATCGAATTATGCGCAATGCCATAGCCAGGGCGCCCTATTATGCGAACCAGGTGTCGGAGTACAGCGCCGAAGTCTATCTGAAAGGATCGTTCGATGTGGTAAAGATCTCGCGTCTTATGCGTGGAATGGCAGGTGAGGCGCTAAAAGAATTCAAAGAGGGTGAAAACTACATGCAGGAGTCGTGGAGCGAGGTCGAGTTCGCCGCCCCCGATAAATACGAACAGAGGGTTATAAAGCAGTTGAGCAGTATGCCCGACGGAGGAGAAGGGGTGGAAGAGGGCGCCATGAGACTTGCCAATATAAATATATACGATATGGGCGCTTTCGGCGAGGTTATAGTCTCGCCTCTTTCGCCGGGCGCCTTCTCCCACTATCGGTTCGTTTACGAAGGATACGTCGAGGACAAAGGTCGCATTATCAACAAAATCCGCATCACCCCCATGCGCAAAAGCCAACAGTTGGTGTCGGGACATATATTCATTGCCGAGAACCACTGGAATGTCCACGGACTCGACATATCGGGCAAGCTGAACATCGTCGTCGGAATAGACTTCAACCTGAAAACACAGTACGGCGAGGTGGCGGATAATGTTTGGATGCCAACCAACCACCGGATTACTTTCGATCTCGGCTTGATGGGGTCGAAAGGAACGATGCGCTATACGGCGTCGGTGGACTACAACAGGATTGTCGAGAATGGTTCGCTGCGGAAACCCGATACTGTTGTGCCGGAGGCCGCGCCGCAGAAGAAATTTTCGAATCGCGATGCCTATCGGGCCGCACGCCGCGCGACCAAAGAGATAGAGGCTCCGAAGCGCCGGTCGCTCGACATCACCGACGAGTTTTCCGACAATTACAAGGTGACGTTCGATTCCCTCGCACGCGAACCGGACTCGGAGTTTTGGGACAGGGTGCGCCCCGTAGCGCTCGAACCCGCCGAATTGGATGGGTATCGCGACAGGGGTATCGCCGCGACCCGGCAACCCGACACCTCCGCCGTCAGACGCGGAAAATCTCTCGTGGGCAAGATTCTCACGGGCGGAAAATCCCTCCAAATCGGCGGAAAGGGCGGAGAGGTGCTGTGGCACGGCATAATGCCCTCGCAGCAGGGTTTCAACACCGTAGATGGGTACTATTTCGGCCTTACGCCGCTCTCGTACCGCAAAACTTTCGGAGCCGCAGGCAAAACCACTCTTACCATAAGACCCGAAGTGACGTGGGCTATAAGCCGCCATGTGGTGATGGGCGATGTGAGGATGCGGTTGCGGTACGCACCGGCAAGGCGCGGATCGCTGGAAATTCGCGCGGGGAGCATGAGCCGTGATTTCAACGGAGGAGGCGGAGGGATTCTTCCGCTCGAAAATACCGTCGCCTCGCTCTTTTTCCGCAGAGGCTATCTGAAACTGTATCAGGATAATTTCGTGGAGGCGGGCAATACCGTCGATATTGCGAACGGTCTCGCCCTGTCGCTCTCGGGAAAAATTGCGCGACGCGAAGGACTCGAGAACAGCAGCGACTACTCGTTTTTCTATCGCAACTCCCGCGTCTATACTCCGAATATTCCGCTTCCCGACCACACCGCCGCCATATTCAAACTGAACGTCGAATACACCCCTCGACAATACTATCGTGTGGGCAGAGACGGGCGTCGGCAACCCGTACGCTCTTCGTGGCCCACATTCTTCGCAGGCTGGCACAAGGGCGTGAGTGGGATTTGGGGAAGTGCCGTCGATTTCGACCACATAAGCGGCGGATTGCGGCAGAATATCTCGCCCGGACCCGGACAGTGGTTGCAATATTCTGTTCGCGGGGGAGTTTTTACGAACAGCAAAAATCTTTACTTCCCCGATTTCAGGCACTTCGACACGGGAGATATTCCGTTGGTCAACGGCTCCATCATGTCAGGTGCATCGTTCCGGCTGCTTCCGTACTACCGTTACAGCGCCTCCGACCGCTATATTCAGGCGCACGTCTCCTATCAGGCGCGGTTCCTTTTGCTCAAGCTCCTGCCCTGGTTCTCGAACCGACTGTGGATGGAGGGCGTGCAACTTAATTATCTGACGACACCCGCGCTGAAAAATTACACGGAACTCGGCTATACCATAGGCTTGGTATTGCAGGCGGGGGTGTTCGTAGGCTTCGAGGGGACGAGATACCGCAGCGCCGGCGTTAAACTCTCACTGCCCTTACGCATAGACAGGGAACAAGCCTCGATAGCCCTGTAAAAACAGGCTGCGCCTCTGAAAAGCCCAAACAAGTTTGGGCTTTTCGCTCGGCTTGCACTATCTTTGTATCGAACAAAGACAGCGACATGATGAATATAGCGAGGTTTCAATTCAATCCCATCGTCGAGAATACCTATGTCGTGTGGGACGACACGGGCGAGGCGGCCATTATCGACGCGGGCAATTCGACCGCCGCCGAGAATCGCATGCTCGACGATTTTATCGCTGCCAAAGGCCTGCGGCCCGTGTTGGCGGTCAACACCCACGGACATTTCGACCATGCACTCGGAGTGCCGTACCTGAAGCGTACCTACGGCGTGCCCTTTGCCGCACATGGCAGCGACGCGTTTTTGCTGGAGAACGCCGGACCAGGTGGTCGGATATTCGGAGTAAAAGTCGAAGAACTTCCCGTAATGGATATCGACCTCGCAGGACGCGAAACCATCGGCTTCGGGGAGACCGTCCTTAGAATAATCCATACTCCGGGCCACACTCCGGGCCATGTCTGTCTGTTCGAACCCGAGAGCAGGGTCGTCTTCACGGGCGACACCCTTTTTGCCGACAGCATCGGGCGAACAGACTTGCCGGGCGGTGATTACAGCTGGATTATGCGCAGTATTCTCGACGGGCTTCTTCCTCTCGGCGGCGACGTTCGCGTATATCCCGGACACGGCCCCGATACCACCATAGGCCGTGAGGCCGCAGGCAATCCGTTCATTATTGAGGTTTTAGACGAAGATGTCCATTACAGGTAGCATAAAACGGGTTTTATACCGCAACCTGTCGCTCGAGAACTACCTGAAAGTATTGAGCGCAGGATTCTTTGCGGGGCTGCGGCTCGGATTGGGGCGGCGTTCCCCTGCATACGGGTATCCGCGCTTTTTGAAGTGTGTCGTGCGGCGCGACGATGTGGTGCTCGATATAGGGGCCAATCTCGGATATTATTCCCGTATCATGGCACAGCTGGTCGGCGAGGGAGGGAAAGTCTATGCCGTAGAGCCGGTCAAACCCATTCTCGGGGTGCTCGAATATAATCTGCGCCGCTGCCGCAATGTCGAGATAATACCCTATGCTCTGGGGAACGAAGACCGCACTGTGGTTATGGTCAACGACTCGACGCGCCTGGCGGGTTACATGGGAACGGGGCGCAACTATATTCCGGAGACGGAAGAAGAAGAACGCGCCGACGCCGATATGGAATTCGAAGCCGAGATGCGGCGCGGAAGCGAACTTTTTGCAGACTTCGAAAGGCTCGATTTTATAAAGTGCGATATCGAAGGCTACGAGGGGGTGGTTATTACCGAGATGGCGCCCGTGATACAAAAGCACCTGCCCGTCGTGCTGTTGGAAACAGGCGGCGCCCTGAGACGGCGAATGACTGAGCTGTTTCGCGAATGGGGCTATGCGGGCTACGTTTTACAGAACGGTCGCCTTATCTCCGTGATGCGCGCTCCTGAAGAAGATATACTTTTCATTCCGGGCCACAGGCACAGCGAATTCGCAAAACTGATTGTAAAATGAGAATAGACATACTGACGGTCGTTCCCGAGCTTTTGGTCTCGCCACTCGGCGAATCCATACTCAAACGGGCGCAAAAAGCGGGACTGGTGGATATCGTCGTGCACAACATTCGCGACTACACGACGGACAGGCACCGTCAGGTAGACGACTATCCGTTCGGCGGCGAGGCGGGGATGGTGATGATGGCCGAACCGGTGGCGCGGGCGATAGATGCGCTCCTTGCCGAGCGCATCTACGACGAGGTGATCTACACCTCGCCCGACGGAGTACGCCACGACCAGCATGAGGCGAACCGTCTCTCGACGCTCGAAAATATCATCGTCCTGTGCGGCCACTACAAGGGCCTCGACCAGCGCATCCGCGACCGCTACATCACGCGCGAAATCTCCATCGGCGACTACGTTCTGACCGGAGGCGAGCTTGCGGCGGCGGTGATAGTCGACAGTGTGGTGCGATTGTTGCCCGGCGCAATCGGCGACGAGGAGTCGGCCCTGACCGACAGCTTTCAGGACGACATGCTCGCCCCGCCCGTTTACACCCGTCCGGCAGAGTGGCGCGGCATGAAAGTCCCCGATGTGCTTTTGAGCGGCAACCCCGTTCTGATTCGCGATTGGCAGGAGCAGCAGACCCTCGAACGTACCGCACGGCTGCGTCCCGACCTGTTGAAATAGAAATGAAAAACCCCCTTAATCACAATAAGAATATGAAAAACATTCAGGATTGCATCGAATTTGCAAACGCCAACCCGATCTGCTACCTGGCGACCGCCGAGGGCGACCAACCTCGCGTGCGCGTACTCCAATTTTGGTTCGCCGACCCGACAGGCTTTTACTTCCAAACCGGGAGTGTGAAAGAGCTTCCCGGACAGTTGAAGACAAACCCCAAGGCCGAAGCCTGTTTCTATAACTCCGCGGGAGACCTCGGCACGGTCTTGCGCGTGGCGGGAAGCGTCGAGTTCCTAACCGACAAAAGTTGGAAAGAGCGTGTCCTGGAGGAGCGCCCGTTTCTAAAAGGGATGGGTATGACCGCCGACAGCGACGCTCTGGTGTTGTTTCGCATCCCTCATGGCGAGGCCCACATTTGGACAATGGAGGGCAACATGAAACCGCGGGAATTAATACGGTTTTAATGAAGATAATCTGCATAGCCCGCAATTACCGGGCGCACATCGAGGAGTTGGACGGAACAGGGCGGCAACCGGACGAGGCACCTGTATTTTTCATGAAGCCCGATACGGCGCTGTTGCGCAACAACGACCCGTTTTATATCCCCGATTTCACACGGCAAGTCGATTACGAGTGTGAACTCGTGGTGCGCATAAACCGCGTGGGCAGGTCTATTGCACGGAAATTCGCCCATCGGTATTACGGCGAAGCAGGGTTGGGCATCGACTTCACGGCGCGCGATCTGCAAAGCGAAGCTATCGCCAAAGGTTTGCCGTGGGAGGCTTGCAAGGCGTTCGACCGATCGGCGGCGCTGTCGGCGGAATTTATGTCGCTCGCTGAATTGGGCGGCAACGTCCAAAATCTCCGTTTCGAAATGCGGTTGAACGGAGAGGTGAGACAAAACGGCTGGACGGGCGATATGATTTTTAATGTGGACGAGATAATCGCACACGTGTCGAGGTTTGTGACGCTGCGCATGGGCGATCTCATATATACCGGAACTCCCGTCGGCGTCGGTCCCGTGAATACCGGCGACCGTATCACCGCTTCGCTCGAAGGGCGCACGTTGCTCGATTTCGCGATAAAATGAACGATTTGCAATCAGAATTGTGATTCTGATTGCAAATTAGTACTTTAGATTATGTTGCTGAAAGATAAACTGAAAAACCACAGGCTGATTCTCGCTTCGGCGTCGCCGCGCCGCAGACAGATTCTTGCCGACGCGGGGCTGCCGTTCACTTTGGCCGAACCTTACGAGGTAGATGAGGTATATCCGGCTGATTTGCCTGTCGGGCGCGTGGCGGAGTATCTTGCCTCGCTCAAAAGCGACGCCTGTCCCGCACCGCTTGCAGACGGCGAAATTCTGCTCACAGCCGATACGGTCGTCATTTTGAACGGAAACATTCTCGGAAAACCGCGCGCCGCCGCCGAAGCCGTCGAAATGCTCTCCGGACTTTCGGGCCGCGCCCACAAGGTCATTACGGGTGTGACACTGCGTACTCCCGACCGCCGCGAAACCTTCAGCGCCGAAAGCGAAGTGAAATTTCGGTATCTTACCGCCGAAGAGACAGAGTATTATGTCCGCTCTTTCAGTCCGATGGACAAGGCGGGTGCATACGCGATTCAGGAGTGGATAGGCTACATAGGCATAGAGCGCATCGAAGGGTCGTTCTACAACGTGATGGGGCTGCCCATTCAAATGATTTACACTAAACTGAACGAAATGATATGAGGAAATTACCGATACTTTTCGCCGCCGTCATTTTTGCCCTCCCCGCATTTGCCGACGAGGGGATGTGGCTCCCTTCGCAGATAGAGGGGCAGGTGCGTGATATGCGAAAAAAAGGGTTCCGCCTGCGCGCCGCCGACCTTTACAGCATCGAAAAACCGTCGCTCAACGACGCGATAGTGCTTTTCGGCACGGGGTGCACGGGGGCGATAGTCTCCGACCGGGGGCTGCTGCTCACCAACCACCACTGCGGATACGGCCAAATACAAAAACACAGCAGCGTCGAGCACGACTATCTGACAAACGGCTTTTGGGCTATGAATCGCGGCGAAGAGCTTCCCAATCCCGGTCTCGAAGTGCGCATAATGCGCCGCATGGAGAACGTGACCGAAGCCGTGAACGCGGGAAGGCGCGACGAGATAATTGCGCAGGCCGAACAGGGGGGGCGCTATAAAGCCGACGTCAAACCTCTCTACTATGGCAACGAACACTGGCTGTGGGTCTACGAAGTGTTCACCGACGTAAGACTCGTGGCCGCGCCTCCGAGTGCGATAGGCAAGTTCGGCGGCGACACCGACAACTGGATATGGCCGCGTCACACGGGCGACTTCTCCGTCTTTCGTATATACGCAGCCGCCGACGGCAGCAACCTCCCCGCTGCTTATTCGCCCGACAACCTGCCCTATCGCCCTGATAAATTCTTCACCGTTTCGACCGAAGGCGTGAAGGAAGGCGATTTCACTTTCGTTTACGGATTTCCCGGCACCACGCAGGAGTATGTCATTTCGGATGCGGTGAACTACATAGTCGAACGCTCCAATCCGATGAAAATCGCTCTTCGCACAATGCGGCTCGACATTATTAAAGAGGCGTCGAATGCAGATACGGGTACCCGCATAGCCTATGCCGCGCGCCAGGCAAGCATAGCCAACAGTTGGAAAAAGTGGCAGGGCGAAAGTTGGGGACTCGAGCGACGCGGAACGGTCGAACGCAAGCGCGCCGAAGAGGCGAGGTTTGCCGAGTGGGCTGCCGGTCGGCCTGAATACGCCCACCTTTTGGACAGCCTCGCTGCAGGTTATGAACGTTGGAGTGATATTGTGTATCTTAACGAGCTGTACAACGAGACCTTCCGTGTGATGGAGTTCGACGACACGGAAATAAACCGCCGTACCAACGCCGCTCTGCTGAAAGGATTCGCCGGATTTTCATCTGAGGTGCGCAGTATACCTTACCTCGTCGTGCATCGGGTTACCTCATTCGCGGATTCGCTCGGAGGTTACGAAACCGCTGCCCGGCACTCCGAAGCGTTGCAAAAGTTGCGCGACGAAGTGTGGGACGCTTTGAATATTCCGCGCGTGTCGTCGTTTGCCGCAGTGCCCGACATAGTAGAGCATTACACGCCGTATATGCGCGCCCTGCGCGAACAACAGCCGGACCGCCGTTTCTATCCCGACGCCAACCTCACGTTGCGCATAGCTTACGGCACGGTGGCGGGCTACCGATACGAGGACGCCGTGTGGCACGAACCTCTAACCACTATCGACGGGGTGATGGACAAGGACAACCCCGAGATTTACGACTATGACATACCGCCGCGCCTTCGCGAACTCTACACCGCGAAAGATTACGGTCGCTGGACAGCCACGATAGATGGCCGCGAGACGGTTCCCGTCTGCTTCATCGCCTCCAACCACACTTCGGGCGGCAACTCGGGCAGTCCGATTTTGAATGCGCGCGGCGAACTGCTGGGCCTGAATTTCGACCGTACCTGGCTCGGCACTATGTCGGACATCGAGTTCGACCCCTCTATTTGCCGCAACATCTCGGTCGACATACGTTACGTGATGTTCACGATAGAAAAGGTAGGCGGTGCAGGATGGCTTTTAGACGAATTACGAATTACGAATTGAAAATTACGAAATTGAAAACGCTGTTTTTTTGCGTAGTGTCAGTTGCGCTTTTCGCCATGCCTGTGTCGGCGCAGTCGCGGGGGAGGTTGGCTTATTCCGGCTTTTCGGGCGGAATGATGCTCCACACGGGTTACATCGGCGGCGGCGCAATCACCCTGACCGACGGCGCCAACACCTACCACAATCGCCTGTCCGGCGCTCCGACGGGTATCGGTGGCCAGGTTCGATTGCATTTCGGCTCTCATCTGCGCATCGGTTCCGAAGGATATGTCTCGACGCTGAATTACGGCGGCGGACGCGGCTCGAATCGCAATCAAAGCCATGCCCGCATCGGCTGGGGCGGAGTGTTGGCCGACTTCATTTGGAAACAGGGTCGATGGTCGCCGTATATCGGAGCTACCATAGGCGGAGGCGGCTTCCGCAACCTGACGCTGCAAAACCCCACGCCTCTCGACGATGTGATGGAGACGAACGCTTCGTACCGCAAATACGGTTTCATGGTGATGGCGCCGTTCACCGGAGCCGAATATACGCTGACGGACAAGATACGCCTCAACTTCAAAGCCGACTGGATGTTCAATCTCACCAACCGCCAAAGCGACTTCGCCACCGGCCTTCGCCTCTATTTCGGAATTTCGTTTTACCGCCTTAAATAACGTGAGTTCGATGAGTTTAAAGTGCATTAAGCTGTGTTTTGGAATTATTGGAACTCATCGAACCCACGTTAACGGCTCTTTCAGAGCCGCTCCTTGTAACTTACCCCCTAAATCCCCCTCAAAGGGGGACTTTGCGAAGCTGTTGGCTTCGCGTAAGTTGAAACAGATTGAAAACAAATCCATTACATTAATCAAGTCATCGAATTCGCGTTAAATAATGAGGATTGCTTACCTTATAACGGCGTATGGCGAGTGGAGCCATCTCGAAAGGCTTGTGGAGGCATTGTCTCCTTCGCATGATATCTCTACCGCCGGCGGCGGGGGACGGCTTCCGGTAGATGAACCATCGGACACGTCCGATGTCGGCTTTTTTATCCACATCGACGCCAAAAGCGATGTGCCGGAAGGTTTGCTCGAAAGACTGGCAGGACGCGGGAATGTGGTTTTCGTGCCTCGCCGGGTGGTGTGGTGGGGAGGGTGGTCGCACACCGCCGCAATACTTTCCTTAATGGAGGCCGCTGCCGGAGACGGTGAGGCAGGGAGGAGCGGGGGTGAGTGGGATTACTGCGTGGTTTTAAGCGGCGCCGACTACCCGTTGCGCTCGAACCGCGTCATTTTCGAGACACTGGCCGAAGGCGGCGAATTCATAAACGCCGCGCCGGGCTTCCGTCCCGATAAACCGGAAAGCAGAGTGAGATATTATTGGTTCGACGGTTTCGACAGGCGACGCAAGAACTTGAAAACCGTTTTGTTTCGCGGTATCGAGATACTTTTGCGGGCATTGGGCATACGAAAACGTCGCTATCCGTTCGAGACCGTATGGTCGGGGATAGTGTGGTCGGCATTGAGTATGGCCTGCGTACGTTATATCCTTGATTATATGCGCACCCACCCGCGTTTCGTGAAGTTTTTCCGCACGGCGCAGGTGCCGGAGGAGATGTTTTTCGCCACTATAATCGCCGGTTCCCCCTTTGCCGCCGACATTCGGGGTACACTCACCTTTATGGACTGGAATCACTCGTCGGCCTCGCCTCCACGTATAACCGCCGACCATCTGCCTCGTCTCGCGCCGGGAGTTAAACACCCTCATCCCGCCTCCGGACGCAGCTACGAACGCCTGTTCGCCAGAAAATTCGACGACGACAGCGGTGAACTCCTCAATTGCATCGATGCGGAGTTCAGGCGATGAAAGCCCGAGAATAATCCTTACGCATTTTGGGCATAATTACCCTAAGAGGTTGTTTTACCTTTTTCAACTCTTGCTATTTTCTGCCTTTTTTGCCCCGGTTTTCACCCGAAACTCGTTACATAGAACCACTATGCGCCTCGTTACGGACAAAAAATGGAACAAAAATCGCTATAA